>OEIV010000073.1_pt1 | contig 62003 bp, 54 predicted proteins | sample 1539231 | NCBI WGS metagenome assembly OEIV01 (sample SAMN03794762, study PRJEB22550) | activated sludge metagenome | feature: wastewater treatment plant; material: activated sludge; isolation source: Wastewater treatment plant of a petroleum refinery complex | place: Argentina: Buenos Aires ...
ACCCTCATACATATTGACTTACAAGGCAATGCACCGTTTACAATCAACTACACAGTAAACGGACTTCCTCAACAACTCAACACCAATGCCAATAGCAACAACTTTTATTTTAATAATGGCTTATACCAATTCATACAAGTAAGCGATGCGACCAATTGCACAAGCAATATCAATCAAACTTATTTGTTTAATTTCCAAGCTATCAATGCCACAATCAATCAACAAAAATATCATTGCGATTCAAACAAATATGAAATCAATATGGCCTTACAAGGCAATGGTCCTTGGACAATATTTTACAATAATGGTGTGCAATATTTTAGTACTACTACCTTTCAGGCTGCCTTAAAATTGTATTTAAATAATGGCAACTGGACGATTACCAAAGTAAGAGACATCACGAATTGCGAATATGTATTAAATCAAAACATCCTTGTTAATTACCAGGCATTAAATGTCATTACCACTACACCGAATTATGATTGTGATAGCAACAAAGTAAAAGTAAACTTTACCCTTACAGGCAATGCCCCTTGGACAATTCATTATACCACCCAAAATATACCTCCAGTTAATTACAGCATTCAAACCAATAACCCTAACTATAAGCATTACTTTTCGAATGGCAATTACTTGATTACACAGGTAATGGATAGTACGCTTTGTATGGAAACAATAAACCAAACGGTCATTAATAATTTTACCCCATTGACCTATACCAAAAGCCCCAATGTTTATAATTGCGATTCGAATAAAATGCTGATTCAATATGCATTTACCGGAGACGCCCCTTATAAACTTTCCTATAAAAACAATGCTACTGGTATCATCACCCAATTAAACAGTGTGTTGCCCTATGCCCATTTTTACCTGGGCAATGGCATCTTCACCATACTCAATGTACAAGATGCTAAATGCACTAAAATAATCAACGATACTATTAAAATAAATTATCAATCATTGATTTCCAATGTATCTGATGGCGTTGTATCGTGCGATTCAAACAAAGTATTTGTTCAATTTTCAACACCACAAGGCAACCCACCCTTTACCTATCATTACACTTTTAATAATCAAGCCTTCAGCTTCACCACTTCAAACAATAATAGTACCCTTTACTTAAACAATGGCACCTATTTATTTGACCATGTCACCGACTCAATGGGCTGTGTGTATACCTATAACAAAACGGTACAAGCTGCCTATCATCCGTTTTCATTAAATGGCTTTAGCAAACAATATCTATGCGATAAAGACAGTACCGCAATCACCTTTGATGTAACAAATCAAAGCAATGTATCAATTGTGTACACTTTCAACGGGGGCAGCGTAGATAGCTTTATTATTGCTCTGAATGGTAATAAAACATTTACTGTAACAAATGGCAACTATTCATTGCTTTATATAAGAGATACTGCTGGATGCATACACAATATCAATCAAGATATTCAAATCAATTATGCTCCTGTCACTGTCAATTATGATGCAACAAGACATTGCGACACCCGAAGTTATGAAATGCATTTTAACCTCACAGGAACTGCACCTTGGCAATTGAGTTATGTGTATAATAATAAACCCTATACCGAAATATTACATAACACGCCATTTGTATGGGTGATAGAAGCAGGAACGTATTATTTAGAAAGCATCAAAGACAGTAATAACTGTGTATTAGAAATCAACAAAACAGAAACCTTGCCTTATTTCTTATCAGACTTCCCTACCTTGTATTACAAAGACAATCATCTATATACCATACAAACAGCATACCAATACCTATGGTATAAAGATGAAGTGTTGATTGATGATGTATCGAAACAGCAAATACCTGTATATGGAAATGGGGTTTATCAAGTGCTTATCATCGATTCGTTGGGTTGCAACAACTGGTCAAATAAAATCACCTTAGATTATCCATCCAATATCAATGTATTTCCAAATCCTGTATCATCTGTAACTAATATTGTAGTGAATGATATATATGGCAATTTTTGGACTTATGCTATTGTAGACCTAAAAGGTTTTGTCATAGAAAGTGGGGAAGTAAATACCCCATCTAAAACCATTGATATGAAAAACTATGCGCAAGGTGTCTATAGCCTCATGATTCATTACGAAAACCAATCACCCAAACAAAAAAGTGTGATTAGGCTTTTGAAGCAATAAGTTTAAATTTTGTGTAATCAGCAAACCTTTTTATATTTACATTGGATAATAAAACACTCAAGTGAACAGAAGAACATTTGTACAAACAATTGGTGCGCTGGCACCTGTAAGTGCTTTTGCCAATGAATTGCAGGCACAGCAACAACAACAACAAGGGAAGTCAGTGGTCATTTCAACATGGGCTGGCAATACCAAAGCCAATGAACAAGCATGGAAACAGCTACTCCTCAATAACAATGCCCTTGATGCTGTACATCAGGGTGTAATGGTACCCGAAGCAGATCCTGAAGATATGAGTGTGGGATATGGTGGCTTACCCGATCGCGATGGTATCGTAACCCTAGATGCATGTATCATGGATCATCTGGGAAATATAGGTGCTGTGATGGCGATCGAACATATCATACATGCAAGTTCGGTAGCCCGGCTCGTCATGGAAAAAACACCCCATGTACAAATTGTAGGTGATGGTGCTTTACAATTTGCGTTGGAAAACGGATTTAAAAAAGAAAATCTGCTGACCGAAAAATCGAGGAAAGCATGGCAAGAATGGTTGAAAACATCTAAATATAATCCGATGACAACCATGGATGAAATACAAAAATCAATTGAAAAAAATCATGATACCATCGGTATGCTGGCTATCAACTCAATCCAAAATATCAGTGGCGCATGTAGTACAAGTGGCATGGCTTATAAGCTACACGGCCGTGTGGGCGACTCTCCCATTATAGGTGCAGGACTTTATGTTGACAATGAAATTGGCGCAGCAACTGCTACTGGGGTAGGCGAAGAAGTGGTTCGTATCTGTGGAAGTCACACGGTAGTAGAAGCTATGCGTTATGGCAAAAGCCCTGAAGAAGCCTGTCGCATTGCTATTGAGCGACTCGTAAAAATAAAAGGTGAAGCATATTGCAAAAAAGTACAAATTGGATTTATTGCTTTAAACAAAAAAGGCGACATCGGTTGTTATTCTTTAGTGCCAAACTTTACAATGGCAGTTCGTGATGAAAATGGCAGTCGCGTGGTGCAATCAAAATCAATTTTTTAAATGAAAAAAAACTACCTGCTCGAAATTGCTGCCTTCAGTTTGGAAGGTGCTATAGCAGCAGCCCGTGCAGGAGCACAGCGTATCGAACTGTGCGACAATGCTGCAGATGGCGGCACCACCCCATCTCATGGTATGCTGGTGGAAGCTCGTAAACGATTATCGATTCCAGTATTCCCAATTATCAGGCCACGGGGCGGAAATTTTGTTTATTCAAAAGCAGAATTTGCATGCATCAAAGAAGATGTATTGTTATGTAAACAGTTAGGGTTTGAAGGCATCGTGGTGGGGTTTTTAGATGCCCATGGCAATGTAGATACCAAGCAATTAAAAACGGTGATAAAACTTGCAAAGCCCATGCAAGTAACTTTTCACAGGGCTTTTGACAGAACCAAAAAACCATTGAAAGCTTTGGAAGAAATCATTGCTTGTGGATGCACCCGCATCCTGACAAGTGGCCAATATCCTTCGGTGTTTGATGGCAAAGACAATGTACGGATATTGATAGAAAAAGCGGCAGATCGCATCATCATTATGCCTGGTAGCGGGCTCAATAGTGCAAATGTGCAAGAGATTGCATTGCATACAGGGGCTACTGAATTTCACACCGCAGCAAGAAAAGTTTATCATGATAAAAAGATTTTTTCACCCAAATCAATGAATGAAAAATTAAGCTTTACCTCTGTAGATCAAAAAGAAATCAAGAAAATACTATTGGCCTTCAAAGAAATATAGGATTGTAATACGAATGTATAATTCCAGAACATCTATTTTAATTCAGCTAAAATGGATACAAATCTACATGACCAGTTAGCCATTATAACAACGAAAAATGATAGAACGTTCAATAACGATAAGCTGAATTTGAATATTTATAGGTTTTATACAGATATCCTTTCGTCTCAACAAGTATTGTATTGGGTATCATTCCATCATTCATTGAAACACATCATAAAGATTAAAAACCGATGTAAACTAAGGAATTGGTTGTTGGAGGTTTCACAGTTTACCATTAAACATGTTTTAAACAGCAGTTACCAAAATGATTAGCCTAACAACATTTAGAACATTAAAATTTCGTTCGTTTCCAATTGACTGTTACAGGAGAGCCTTCGGCAAAAATAACAGAATCAGGTTGAGCACTATTTAAAAAAGAAAAATCGTTGCCATACATTTCTTTAAAATCACATTGAATGGAATAATCATTGACTTTATTGATAAGCCAGCTAGGATGATTTACTTTATACTCTTGTGAAACATTATCTGATATTTTCGTATAACCATAATAATGTTCAAAAATAAACGCTTCGATGCTATTGTTTACCATAGGCTCACTGACAGTAGAAGTATTAACTTCTAAATGATTCCATTGTTTATTTATTTTCCATTCATACCGTATTATTTTTTCATCCCTTAATATTTCAATCCTATTCTTAGTAGGTATAGCAAGGTAATGCTCTTGATACAATTGGTTTGCAAGCCATGCCACAGCTTGATATGGCACCGTTTCATTGATAAACACAACGCCTCTTTTGACTTCACCACCCTCTGTTCTTTTTACATAAAAACGCAAATTAATTTCCTCAAAGGTGCCTAAAAAAGGAATGGGCAACTTAAACAAACGGGTATCTTTAAACATAAATCCCACAAGACTTACATAAGCTTTCTCATGATATAAATCTAAGGTCACACCATGCGGCAGATAGGGCTTCAACACTTCTGGTGGCACCGTATAATTTGCCATGACCAAGTGTTCCCAATGTGCAGACAAAAATGTTTCCATCGTTTTATTTGAGGTAGTGATACAAATGTAGTGTTTAATCGTTGAAAGGGTATAGTAATACCTTATAGGGTAGATATTAACACTGAAACATTACGGTATAATCTTTGCATTCATTGAAATCCAGTATATAATTAATGCAATGATTTTTTTGTATTTAAAGTTGATTGAGTGCAAATTTAATCTATGGGCTGTTTTCATAAATTTGAATAAATATTAAAAATACACATTAGAAATTGACTTAAAAATTTCGACGTATATTCTTAAAAAAGTAACTTTTCATAAAATGTAATTAAAAAAACACTAAGCTAATAATTTCTCTAATTTCATTTTCCATTTTTCCCAGTCTTTCATTTCTTTAGTTTGTAAATCTAAAAATTTCTGTGTGTGGTCATGATAGATTAAATGACAAAGTTCGTGTATGATAACATATTCAATACAGCCTTTTGGAGCTTTTATCAATTCCGGATTTAAAATAATTTTCCCTTTAGGGGTACAACTTCCCCAACGGGTCGACATATCACGTAACACAATAGAACTTGGTTCTACTTTATGTTTTTTAAATTTGTCTATAAGAGGTGCAGCAATTAAATGAAACTTCGTACGAGCATGTTTTAAATACCAATCAGTTAATAATTTTTTTGCCCTTGACTTTTCATAGGCTGTTATTTCAATGAATTTACCTTTTAGCTTTACAGATTCCTCATTGCCTATATTAATTTGCAAACGGTATTGTCTGCCTAAATACAAATGGGTTTCGCCGCTTATGTATTTGCGTTGTGGTGTCTTTGGTTGAAAGGAGAGAAAGTAGCTTTGTTGTTTAATGATCCAAGGTGCTTTTTTCCTAACAACTTCTTTCACTTTTTCCAAAGTTGTGTCTGTCGGGGCTTTTACCAACACTTCCATTTCAGGGGTAACTGTAATGCCAAGAGATTTTCTATCTGAATATTCTAAACGAAAATCTATTGTTTTACTTCCAAACTGTATATCCGATGTCATTACTTATATCGAATTTTAGCTACTTCAATACAATCATCTGCAATCTTATCCATGTCCTCAAACGACAAGTCGATATGATATTTATCTCGAACTTCATCAATCAGATAGTCGCCAATATCAATCAGCAATTTACCAGTGATGTTTGTTTTGTATTGCCAGTCAATAATAGGTTTGTCATTGTCTAAAACAGCATCTTGTATTAGGTCATCAATTTGTAAAGCCGTTTGAATTGCAACTTCTTTACGGACTATGCTATCTTGAATTTTTTCGGATAACGCCTCAACTGTTAAACCATAAAATGCTTTAGCAATATCTCTGTCTTTTAATTGCTCAGGAATATCTTCATCCGTATGATCCAAAACATTATTCATGATGTCACGAACCCTGCTTAGATACTGTGCTTCGCTGATTCGTTTAGCTTCATAGTCTGCAATGGTTTCTTGCAGCATTTGAGAAAACTTTTTATAGAAAGCAGGGTCTTCATCCATTTTCTGAGTGATATGCTTTGCCGTTCTGCTTGCAATTTTATCCGCTTTGGCTGCTTTGCCTGTTGTGTTTTCTACCTCTTGTTGAAACTTGTCTTTATCGAAAATGTTTACAAGTTCTGTAATGGTTTCAATTTTCTCAGTCGTGATGTGCGTGTCTATTAGTTTCTGAATTTGTCCTTCGTATTGTTTGTAGTCAATTTCATCGCTGTATCGTTCCACTACTGCCAAACGCAATTTTAAGAACATGGTCAAATCTTCTTTATAGCGGTTAATTACTTTTTCTTCCACTTCCTTATGAAATTGAATAGAAGATAATGCCAGTTTTAAACTCTTGGCATAGGCTGCCAGTTTATCGTAAAATAGTACCCTTATCGCTTCATCTTTCAATAAATGCTGGTAAGCTTCTGCATCACGCTTGTTAACAATGGTCTTGAAAATATCCCAAAGCTCTGAATGCTTTTGTGGAAGCTTTTTGATTTCCTCCGAAATATTAGTGAGTGTCCCTGCCAAATCTTCATCATCAAAATCTTCAAATGAGGAGTACATCTGCAAAGCATCATCCAAATTTTCAATCACGCCATAATAGTCTATGATGTAACCAAACTCTTTATCTGGATAAATACGGTTTACCCTTGCTATCGCTTGTAAAAGTTTATGGCTTTGTAAATTTCTTGTAAGATATAAGACCGTGTTTTTAGGCTCATCAAAACCAGTAAGTAACTTGTCAACAACAATAATAATTTCTGGGTCCTTCTGATTTTTAAAACGACTGATAATGTTCTTTTCATAGCTTTTTGAATTGCCATGTTCATCCATCATTTTATTCCAAAAAGATTTTACTTTTTCTGGTGTTTTTTCATAAGCACTTTCTTCTCCCTCTCTATCATCTGATGATGAAATTAATACCTCGCAACTTACAATTCCAATCTCATCCAAATACTCTTTATACTTGATGGCATTTACTTTTTTATCGCAAACTAACTGACCTTTAAACGGTGTTATACCTTGCCAGTTATCCCGAAAATGATAACTAATGTCCCAGGCTATCATTCGCATTTTTTGCTCTGCTGAATTTAAATGGTCGTATCGGGCAAACTTCTTTTTAGTATCTGCTTTTTGATAGTCTGTCAAGGGCTCTGAAACCATCCCAAAAAAGGTATCTATCGGACTTGCATTTACATTTTGTAATGCCAACCTTCCTTCATAAAGCAATGGTACAACTGCTTCGTCTTTTACGGCTTGGTCAACCGTGTAGGCATCAATCATTCCACCAAATTTTTCTGCTGTGCTTTTGTCCTTTTTAAATAAAGGTGTTCCCGTCATAGCAATGAAACAGGCATTGGGCAACGTCTTTTGCATATCAATATTAAATGTCCCATGTTGTGTTCTGTGACCTTCATCTACTAAAACAAAAATATCGTGACTTTCTAATGGCTGACTAATTTTCTTAACAGCTGCTACAAACTTGTTGATGATAGTGGTTACTACTGCATCACTTTTGCTTTCAAGCAACTCAACCAATCGTTGACCCGTTGTGGCATTCTCTACAAACCTGCCACACTTGCGAAATGTGCCAGTAATCTGATTATCCAAATCTGTACGGTCTGTAACCAATACAATTTTAGGGTTTCGAATACTTGGCTCCATGGCAATGGCTTGTGCCAACATCACCATCGTTAATGATTTTCCACTTCCTTGTGTATGCCATATTACGCCACCTTTTCGTTTTCCACCTGCCTGTCCGGCAGACAGGTTTTCTACATGCCTTATGCGTTCCATTGATTTTTTAATGGCAAAAAACTGCTGATATCGTGCTACTTTCTTTTCTCCATTGTCGTACAATACAAAATTGAAAATTATGTCCATCAATCGTTCAGGACGGCATAAACCATATAAATATTTGTCCTGTTCGGTTGTTTGAATTTCCTCTTGTTCAAGTTCATCAAAATATTGACGTACGTATTTGAAACGGTCAGAAAACAATTGTTCTTTTATAGCGCTCGGAAGCGGTTTGTTTTTAAGTTCATGTAAGTTGATTTTGTAATTTTTCTCTTCTTTATCGCTGTTAAACTTCTCGTGCCATTTTGCCCAAAATTTTTCAGGTGTCGAGTTGGTTGCATAGGCGGCCTCTTGTGTGGCTATACTCAATGTGAGTTGAGAATACACATATAAGCTTCTAATGCCATCTTCTTGCTGATTCCGTAGATGCTGACTGATTGCCTGTTTCAATGGCTCTTTCATATCTGGTCGCTTACATTCAATAATGCAAAGCGGTATGCCATTGACAAATAATACCAAATCAGGGCGGTAATGATCTTTGCTGGCGCTTCGCATTACGCTGAATTCTTCAGTTACATGAAACACATTGTTTTCTATGTTTTTCCAGTCAATGTATTGAAGGGTAAAACTCTTTTTGTCACCATCTACATTTTGCTCCAATGCTTGACCTAAAGTCAGTAGATTGTAAGCCTTTTCGCTGGCTGCAATGTAGCCCTCATTCATGGGCAGGTTTTTCAACGCCAATATACCTCGTTCAATATTCTCGTCTGTGAAAATACTCGTTTTGGAGGCACTTACCCGAATGCTGTTGATTTCCTTCAACTGCTTCCGCAACACGTCTTCCAGCAATACATTGGCAGTCTTATTGCCTCTTTGTCTATCAGCTTCTGCCGGACTTAAATAGGTATAACCCAAATTCACCAGCATTTGCAAAGCTGGTATTTGGCTAATATGATCTTCTTTAAAACTTGGTGTGTCCATTACGTTCTTACTTTTTTTGGTATATATATAGAAAATCGCTGTTTTCTATACATGTTAGATTGCTTATGTGTAGTTTTTGCCTGTTTTCTATACATGTTCTGGTGGTCATGAGTAATTTATCTTTTATTTTGTCCTTGACTATAGTTTGCTGACTTTCTTTGGATATTTTTCTTCATCTAATCGATTTTCTAATTGTTCTTCTAATAATTTCTCTAATTAAATCTCTAATAGCTCTCTAATTAATTTTATTATTAGAGGATACAAGTACCCAATTTGGTTTAGTATCTGTTCCTACATTAATGATTCTATTTTTCTTTCTCATTTCCGATAACAGGTTGTTTATCTTTATCTTCTTTTGTTTATCACCCATCCAGTTTGGTAGTTTTTCCCAAAGCAATTCATCTACATCACTTCTTTCTAAACTATTATGTTCTCTAATTGATTTTTCTATTAAATCTAAATAATAACTCTTATCAAAAGCCTTGTTTTTGGAGTAAGCAGCTTTCTGACCTATTTTTTCGGCTACTTTTAATCCAATATAATAATTGGGCTTTCTGCCTTCAATTAATTTTTTACTTTTCAGGTGCTTTTCTTCAAACTCGGTTAACATCTGTTTCTTTTGCACCTTGTCCAACATTATAATCTCCTCTAACGTCAAGTCTCTATTTCGTGCCAACAAACGGGCATATTCCATATCAAGTATCTTGCCTGAAATGGAAACCTTTACCTTTCCACCAGTAAGGTCGTAGTCAGGCATGGGAAAAAAGCGTTCTCGTTGAAAATTGAAAATCTTTTTGATACCACCTCCTGCTGTATCAACCATTTTAAGATTGAACATAGCAGAAGCTAAAAACCGATTTCGATAGTGTTCTTCTGGTGCATCGTCCTTGACTACTTTCTCTATACTACCAGGAATGAAAGAACCTAGGTTGGTAAAAACCAGTTGGTCGTCCATTTCCACCACATTTATGCGACCATGCTTAGTATAATCCTGATGGGCTATACAATTGTTTAAAGCCTCTCGAATCGAATAGGGTTCGTATTGATTTACTTCATCAGGGAAAAGTGTCCCTTCTTTGATGTAACGGTATTTCAGATTGCGGATTTTTGCATAAACTTTATCGACCGCCAAAATCAATGGACAACCGAAAATGGCATAGTCTTTATCATTACCCTTTGCATCTTTTAACAGCCATCTTACTTTTGCTTCGGCAGGATTGATAAAATGTTCTGACTCTTCTTTACCTAACAGAATAATGGCTGTTCGTGTAATCTTTCCCTTGATCGTAATTTTTGCCTTGTTCAAAAAGGTAATGTTGTTCCAAGAATCGACCTCTGTAGCTTTTTCAGGGAATTTATTTTTAAAATTCTTTCGTGCCAAAGCAATAGCTTCCTCGTCTAAATCTTCAATCGTAGCATCCGGAATGATCGCAGCACTCCAGTCTTCTGTTGTAGCTTGAGCACGAATACGTTCAATTTCCTCAAGATTTAATGGGGAAAGTTCTTCATCATCTCTGCCGTAGTAATGTCCATCAAATGCAATGGGGAATCCTTTGGGAGCAGCAGGTATTTGAAACATGACTACACGACCTTCGGGTACGTTCAATTCGTGAATTTCTATAAAAGTAATCCGGTTGGTGGTTTTATTGGCTATTTCACTTTTAAGGCTATCCAAATCCTTTCGCAGTGGCCGAAAATGACTGCCTACAATATGGTGTTTCTTATTCTCTACTCCAAATACCAACCATGCATAAGGCTTCCCTTTTAGGTTTGCTTCATTACTTAGGGCAGAAAAATACTTGCCTAGTTTATTAAAATCATAACCTGTTTTGGCTTCTTTAAATTCTACAATTTCGTTCTCTGCAGAGAGGTTGCGGAGAGATAAAAGTATCTGTTTTAATTCTGCTATATTCATTGGTGTTCTATATTAACATTTTGCACAATAAACGTATTGGCTTTATTGAGCAGTTTTTGATTGATTAAATTTATACAGCCCAAATTCACCAACATTTGCAAGGCAGGAATTTGGCTGATATGGTCTTCTTTAAAACTTGGTGTTTCATTAGTTTCTAATTTCATTTTTGTTATTTTATAGAAAGGTAGGGGTGTCATGTATAGAAAAGTGAGGTTTTCTATACATGTTAAATTGCTTATGTGTAGTTTTTGCCTGTTTTCTACACATGAACCTGTTTTTTCGCTGATATTTTGTTCTCTTTTCATTTTGTAGAATTTCTACTTAAATAATTTACTCTATATATGTTTTGTAAACATGTATATTAAAAGTCGTTTTTCTATACATGTTTTATTTGATTCACGTTCGACAATAGGTTGTACAAGTCGGTATTGATGTAATAACTATCTCTGCCCAGCTTCACCTTTTGCACGATGCCAATCTGGTCAAGTTCATCCAAATACTTGGTGGCAGTCAAACGACTTACATCCAAATCGGTCATGATGAAATCAATTTTGGTATAAGGGTGCTTGAACAGGTTGTTGATTAAATCCTGACTGTAGAATTTGGTGTTCTCCCTTATTTTTTTCTTGTGCTTCAGCATCAGGTTTTTTATTCCTTCAATGATTTTGATAGTTTGTAAGGAAGTTTGTTCCACACCATCAAGTATATACAGCACCCATTCTTCCCAGGCATTTTCGGTTCTCACTTTTTGCAATAAGCGATAATAGTCTCCTTTATGTTGATTGATGTAGCGGCTTAAATAAAGAATAGGTAAATTCAAAAGACCTTCTTTAACCAGATAGAGAATATTAATAATCCTGCCCGTTCTGCCATTGCCATCATAAAATGGATGTATGCTTTCAAACTGATGGTGGATAATAGCCATTTTTAACAGCGGATCCCAATCGCTAAGGTCATTGTCATTCATAAACTGCTCCAGGTTGCTCATGAAGGCCAGCACTTCATCGTGGGTTTGTGGCGGGGTGTAAACGATTTCACCTGTTTGCTCATTTTTCAATTCTGTGCCGGGTACTTTTCTAAAACCTGCATCATTTTCTTCAAGCGTTGTCTGCATTTGAATGATGTGGTTATTCGTTAATATTCCTTTTTGCCTTACCGTTTCAAACCCCCAACGCAATGCTTCGGCATAGTTGTGTACTTCTTTGGATGCAATAGATTTAAACTCCTTTTTTAGATAATCGCCCTGATACAATTCATCATGCGTAGTGATGATGTTTTCAATAGCCGAACTGTCTTTGGCTTCTTGCAAGGAGAGCGTACTAATTAAAATACTTTCGTTCGGAATGCTCAGGGCAGCCCCTTTCATTTCGGCTAAGGCACTGCGTGCAGCAGCTGTTTTCTTTAAGATAGTTTTGGTTTCTATATCGAAAGCCAATGGGAGTTGTGGTATTTTATATGGCATGATTATAAAGTTGTTTTTGCACAATAAACGTATTGGCTTTATTGTGCAGTTTTTGATTGATTAAATTCATACTGCCAAAATTCATCAACATTTGCAATGCCGGAATTTGACTGATATGGTCTTCTTTAAAACTTGTTGTGTTCATTTAATTTCTTCTTAAACTTTCGGGTAAAAATTTATCAATCTCTTCATCAGTAAATGTAAACTCTTCATTTTCTTTGAGTGCTTTAGATGCAACTTGATATGCTTTATTTATAGTTTTGGGTGCTCCTCTGTATGTATTTACAAGTTCCTCATTTAATTCGTCTCTTCTTAGTTGAAGTATTTCTATTTCTTTATTACCAATTCTTATATCGACAAGTAACGAAAGTAGTTTTTCTCTTATTTCAAGAATATTTAATGCCGCTTGTTTATGCTTTTCAGCAATTGCCAATAAATTAAAGTCTTTAGAATATAATGTTAAACATAAGAGTACTGTAGAAAATAGTGCTGCTAAAAATTCAAATATACATCCATCACCGAAGATGACAACAAGGATACTGGTTGTTGTTAATGCTGATAATAAAATTTCAATTATTTTCAAACAGTCGCTTCTGTTTTTTAGCAAATCAGCACACTTTTCATGTGTTTTGTGAGTGTAAACTACCCTCCCGTAAATTTCTCTTATTTGAGATTCTATTAAGTTGTTTTGTTCTTTCATAGATTTATTTTAGTTATTCTGAAATTGGAACATCAATTACATCTCTGGCTACTACAACATTGTTTTTTATTATATAGCACTCTACAAAATGACTTCCTTTAAAATTTGTATTTTCTTTTCGTTCCTGAGAACCTTGATCATCTATGATTTGTCCCCGCATACAATCTCTCTTTATGGCTTGATCCCCTCGGTTGGTTACTTTCCATTTTACTTCATAAGGATATGGCACATCAATTCTTTCAATGTAAAATCTTAGTGACTTATTCGGCATCAATCTAATCTTCTTAAATAAATATTCACGTAAAGACCCTTCTCTGAATCCACTTTGTTTTACATCACAATCTATTTTTAAATCATATCTAATATCTACAGGGTAGTACGACTCAATGAATTCTTCAGTATTTCGATAATTTTCATTTATTGATTTAGCTTCATTCTCTTCATTGGAATATTTAGGGAAATCTTTTCCAAAAATGTCTCTCCATTTATTATGTTTTCTTTTATCAGAAGTTGCATCTATTGCTTCAAGAGCTAAATCGTAAGCTTTCTTAGTCTTTCTTTTGAATGACTTTTTAGCCTTAACTCTTTGTTTACTACCTAATGCTCCGTATTCTTTTTGGTCTTTTGGTTGGTCATATAAGTATTTAAAAAAATCTCTACACATTGCTTCATAACTAGCAAAACTTTTGTCATCATATATATCCGTTGATTTTAAAAAATTATAAGCTAAGGTATCAATTAATAGTCCTCCCATATAAACACCATGCTTATTTTTCCATGCTCTCGCCATTTTGCAAAGACGTCTAAGGTTTTTATTTTTATTGTCAGAAAATTCAACCATTGCATCCATTTCCTTTCTCGGCTTTGTAGTTTTCCACGATCCATCTCCATAAGTATCAGGATATTTATAATCTTGGTCTTCTATTTCAAATACAGGTTGTACATCAATGTGAGCATTTGTGAAATTAACAGTTACAACACATCTATCAACTTTAATGTCTGAACTTGAATAAGTATTGGATATTGCAGATTTTGTGTCTTGCAACAACCTCGTTTGACCTCCTGCTTTATTGTAGACTTCCCATTTTGAAGCTGGTAAAATAAAAATCATATCCAAATCAGAAATGCCAGTAATACCAGTGTATCTTCCGTAAGATCCAACTTGCAAACTATTGGCCGTTTTCGAATCGGTATCACGAAACTCTTGGTTTAATGATTTTGTAATTCGACCATATCTGTAAGATATATCTTCTGCTTTTTCATAACTAATCTTAATGTTAGTTAGAAATTCTTTAAATATTTCTAATGTGTTCATACGTTATTTATCGTTTATTTTTAATCTCACCCTCCCCGTCAACAACACCTGCATCAAACCCTTCTTCTGCTCTCTCAACTTCTCGGCTTTGGCTTTGAGGAGGCTGATTTCTTTATCTACTGCTTGCAGTAATTGGGCAATGGCGGTTTGTTCTTCGATGGTTGGATTTGGAATATTTACAATGCAAAAATCATCGTAACTAATTTGCTTGCCATCACGAATACCTATTACAGCGGTTGCTAAGCGACCAATAAATTCGTAGCTCTTAAAATATTGTTTATAAAACTCTTCGCTGATTTTCTTTTTCGGTTTTAGAACAGTATATGCTGGACTTACTAATCCTCTGTAATATGAGTATTCCAAACCTCCTTGAAATGAACGCAGGCTAATTACGAAATCTCCAATTTCAACTAACTTGAAACCTTCCGTACCAGTTGTTGGCATGGTAACTCGTCCTTCAAGCATTGTTCTTGGTATCATTCCTCTGTCTTGTGTAGCGGAAAGCAGTTCTTCATCTGCAAATCCCTTCTTTGTTACACTTTTAAAAATTTCACCTGCACCCAATTTTTTCCACTCCCCACCAAACCCCTTCAACCGTTTCTTCCCCGTAAGCAATTGCTGCATGAGCCATTTTTTACGGAGTTCTTTTTGGGTAATGAGTTTTTCGGTGGTGTGGATGGCGGCATCGGCTGTGCTCAGCACCCGGGCTATGGCTTTTTGCTCGGAGAGTGGGGGGAGTGGGATTTTAACTTTTGATAAATCACTCGAATAAATGTGAACTACCGAATTGCCTTGTCCTAAAACTCTCTTTTGTCTTTTCACAAAGTCAGATTCTAAAACATAAGAAAGACACTCGGGATTAACATCTGATTTTGGAGAAAGAATAATTACATCACCTCCAGCATACGCTTTAGCAGTTCCAATGTAAGCAACAGCCTTTCCAATTTCTTCAACCGTTTCACCAGAACCAGCAAAAAGAATATCACCGCTTTTAATTTCTTTACTTTCAGCCGCTACATCTCCGGAAATGAAAGATTTGAATTCCTTAATGATAAAGTCGTGGGTTGTATAAATTTCTCCATAACGAATACATGGCAATCCCTCAGAAATAACTTGCTCTTTCAAAATTCCTTTCCCTTTTGAAAAAGTCCCCAACGCACCTAATTGAATAATAGTCCAATCAATAGGAATTTCAGTATTGTAAAACGCTTTGGTATTTTTTGTTTCAGTTGCCATCGTCCAATTTTTTAAGGTTATCATTTCCTACCAGTGATTTCACTTGTTGTATGGCTATGGCATTGAGTTTTCTCAGGCGTTTTCCTTGTGGTAAGCCCATACGGATAAACTCGGCATTCATGCTTTCCAGGTTGGCCAGAACCAATAGTTGTTCTACTGTGCTATAATCCCGTACATTGCCGGCCTTGCCGGGGTTGGTTTTTCGCCATTGCTGTGCGGTTTGTCCAAACAGGGCTACATTCAACACATCGGCTTCGTTGGCATAGATGTATTGCTCCTGCTCTTTGGTGATGTTGGCGGGAATAATATTTTCTTTAATGGCATCGGTATGGATGCGATAGTTTACCTTGGAAAGCGTACGATTCAGATTCCACTCCAATGAAAGCCTTCGATATTCATCTTCTTTCAGGCGTTGAAATTCCTTAATCAGATACAGTTTGAACTCAGGACTAAGCCAACTTCCAAACTCGAAAGCCAGGTCTTTGTGGGCATAAGTGCCTCCACCATATCTTCCGGCTCTACTCTGAATACCAATGGCTTGCGTAGCCTCAATCCATTTTTTTGGAGTGAGATGAAAACTATTTAATCCGGCTTCTTTTTTAAAGGTCTCGAATTCGCCACCTTTAAAACCCGGGTTGTGTATTTGCTCCCAAATGCCCAAAAACTCCAATGTGTTTCTGTTTCGCATCCAACTATAAATCAGGTCATCCCCACCAAACTTTTTGGCCATATCGGTCAGGCTGATGTAGTCATCTTCCTTGTGGCTCAGAATGGTAATGGCTGTACCCTGAACACTAATGGTGGATTTTTTCTCTTTTGCCATACTTAGTTGATTAATTGTTTTAGATAAACCTCAATCTCACTTTGCACTTTCACCAATTCCCCTTCCAGTTGCTCAATCTCCTGTTGCACCGCAATAATATCCACTTCAGCTTCTTCCTCAAACGTATCTACATAGCGGGGGATGTTCAGGTTAAAATCGTTTTCCTGTATTTCTGCAGCAGTGGCTACATAACTGTATTTTGGAGATATGAGATATGAGGTATGAGATTGGAGATTGGTGTTGTTGAGGATTTCGAGATCGGATTTTAATAATTTGCTTCCAGACTTTTTGCTAATTAAATATTCGCCTTCAACTTTCCATTTACCTGATTTTTCCAGCATCTCATAACTTATATCTCCTAGCTCATAGCTCTGAAACAGTTCATACGTTCCAACGATACGCTCAATATCTGAAGTGCGCAGTTTGTTTTGGTTTTTAGCACTTTCGTAATGCTTACTAGCATCTATAAACAAAACATTGGTACTACTTTTTTGCTTGTTAAAAACCAAAATGGCTGCTGGAATACCTGTTCCGAAAAATAGGTTTGCTGGTAAGCCAATCACCGCTTCGAGCAGGTTTTCTTCAATGGTACGTTGGCGTATGCGGCCTTCACTTGCTCCTCTAAACAATACACCATGTGGTACTACTACACCTGCTTTGCCGTGTTCGTTCAGCGTTTCAATCATGTGGCTGATAAATGCCCAGTCGCCTTTACTCTTAGGTGGTACACCTCTCCAAAAGCGGTTGTATTTGTCCGTTTCGGGGTCATAGCTCACGGTAGTTTTGTCGCCTTCCTTGTCTTCTACCTTTCCCCATTTATCTAGAGAGAATGGCGGATTTGCCACTACGGTATCAAACTTCATCAACGTATCGCCTTCCTTTAGTTTTGGGTTTCGTATGGTATCTCCCCAGCGTATGGTTGCATTATCAAAACCATGCAAAAACATATTCATCACCGCCAATGCCCAAGTGCTTCCATTAGCTTCCTGCCCATACAATGAAAAATTGTCAGAACCCACTTCCTGTCCTGCTTTTATCAATAGAGATGCGGAACCACAGGTAGGGTCGCAAATACGGGAACCTGGTTTTGATTGTGTAAGCTTCGCCAATAATGTAGATACTTCGCTTGGTGTGTAGAACTCACCAGCCTTTTTGCCTGCATCACTAGCAAAGTTTGATATCAAGTATTCGTAAGCACCTCCAATTATATCGTTCCCTTCCAAATGCGAAGGACGGAGATTCAAACTTTCTTTGTTAAAGTCAAGCAGCAAATTTTTCAGACGGGTATTTTTATCTTTTGGTTCGCCTAGCTTACTTGTATTAAAATCTATGTTCTGGAAAATACCAGCACCATCTTCGCTATACAATTTTTCACGGTTAGCTTCTTCCAAATCAGTCAATGCTATATTGATAAGTTCACCAATATTAGCTTCATTGCGTGAGTCGTATAGATATTTAAAATGGCTATGCTCCGGCACCACAAAGCGTTCGTGTTGCATGGCACGTTTGGCACGTTCCATATCGCCATTGTATTTGGCTAAGTAGCCTTCCATTTTATCATCATGCACATCGCTGAGATATTTTAGGAACAGCATAGTAAGCACATAGTCTTTATAAACGCTTGGGTCAATGCTACCTCTAAAGGTGTCGCAAGCTTTCCAAACTGCATCGTTAATGTCTTTCTGAGTAATCTTCTTCATGAGATATGAGTTATGAATTATGAGGTATGAATTATGAGATATGAGATATGGGGTATGAGATTTAGCGTTTGATGTTTTTTTGTTTGATGGTTAAGATTGTACTGCGTATCATTTTAAGGATTTGATTGGCTTGGTCTGAAAGATTTCCGAAAGCATCTTGATTAAGATATTCGGTTTCCTTTAGTAATTCTAGCCAATATAAGGTTTCGTCACATTCTTTTTGTGAAATACCAAGTTTATGAATAAAGTCATTAGTACTTTCCGCATTTTTAGATTCTCTTATATTTGCCCCAACAGAAGTGCCAGAGCGAAGTAGTTGTTTACTCATTACATACTCCCTTTTTTCTTCAACTAGTACTTTATAAGTTTTCACTATTTCAATTGCAAATGCAAAAGACTTGTCTTTCAATATAGATTTAGTTTCACTCATATCTTATCTCTCATAGTTTATAGCTTGAATAATTTGTTGTTGAATTTGTTTTTCTCTTAGTATTTCAATTTTTTGCTTCAAAGCTTTTTCCTTGTTACGGAGTTTTGTGATTTCCAAAATAGTCTCTTGGGTTTCAATACTTGGTAAGGTTATTTCCAGATTATCTAAAACTTGTTTTGAAATAGAAGGAATGGAAGAACCTATTGCTTGTCCTTTTAAAAGTGTTTGAGTGGTATGGTTATTTAGAACCCAAGCCAAATATTGAGGTAGAATCTTTTTATTAGTTGGTCTTAATACAAAGAAAGAAGTAGAAGCCACAGAAGCTTCGTTGTGGTTTTCAAAAACGGCAGCAAAGTTTTTAGTTCCTTTGGCAGCAAAAAGCACGTCACCGTCTTTCAGCAAATGCTTTTCAGAAATACCTTCAGCCACTAAATCGGGGTGAAGAACTGAATGTAATTGGCCGTATTCGTCAAAATGCTTGGACTGTAGATATACCAATTCACCAATACCAGCCGGCTTAGCGAAGAGTCCGGTTTGGATGTTTGCAATATCTTTTATGAGCGTTTTCAAATTTATTCCTTTGTAATGACACTACAAAATTAATAAAAATTTTCAAAATTACAAATAAATTAATGTTTTTATTTAAGTAGCATGTCTACAAATCGTTATAATTCTATAAACCTAGATTTTGAAATCAAAATATATCAAGAGCCAAAACTGCTGCAAACACCAACATTTACTTGATTTTTTCAACTAAATAAAGCACATTATACTTTCAGGATTAAAAATCTTCTCAAACATTCAAGTTTATTGAATTTTAAATGCTCTCAACAAATTTAACTTTAAAAGATGGGTTGACCTAATTTTAAATTCGCATTAAAACTCCCCCCCTATCTGATTTTAAAAATATTCTTCTTACTTTTACAGGCACAAAATTCATATCATGAAAAAAATATTCATCCTTGCTATCGCTTCTATAAGCTTATTCTCTTGCTCTGAAAGCGGAAAAGAAACCACTACCACGAAGACTGTGGAAAAAACGACCGTAACAGAACAACAGTTTTTTGGCGAAAAAATTACACCCGACAATGCAGTGCCAACCGATAGCCTCAAAGCCATGATGGGTGACAAAACAGAAATGAATTGCAAACTCATTGGCAAAATAGATGCCGTGTGTCAAAAGAAAGGTTGCTGGATGGAACTTAAAAATAACGATGGTACTACCCTACGTGTGACCTTTAAAGATTATGGTTTTTTTATGCCTAAAGACGGCTCAGGCAAAACCGCTATCATAGAAGGCATTGCCAAAGTAGAAGTAACTTCTGTAGAAGATTTAAAAGAATACGCCAAAGATGATGGTCAATCAAAAGAAGAAATAGCTGCCATTACAGAACCGGTTAAAGAATTGGTGTTTGAAGCAAAAGGTGTTATTTTACAATAATTTTTATGAAGTATATACTCCTTTCTTTTACCGCCATTGTCTGCTTGATACTATCATGCACCAACACCGAATCAACAAAAACAAGCGAAAAAGCTGATTGTGAAAAACCCACCATCAAAGATCCCAATGAAGTAAAACCCATGGCATTGATGATGCGCAACATGGCGAATTATTGCGATACGATGCGATTAAAAATCAATCGTGGTGAAGTGGTTGACTCCATCGCCTTCCCGTTGATGCATTTTTGGACAGCTGAACCTACTGACTCATCGGTATTGGAAACCTTGTTTTTTGACAATGCTACCATGTTTGAAAATGCTTACCGAAAACTGATGCAGGACCAAGTACATCAAAAAGAAAATTATACCGCCGTCATTGCTACTTGTGTACATTGCCATAGTAGCTATTGCAGCGGCCCCCTCAAGCGTATAAAAAAATTACCCCTTGATTATAAGGAAGAATAAGGTACAAATGATTTTCAGAAATTGTGTACTCATTTGTTTATTCCTTGCATACCATTTGCCTGTTTTTAGTCAAAAGACCCTACTGAATCAACATTGGCAATTTAAAAGCACGACCGAAAAAAAATGGCATGCTGCTGCAGTTCCAGGCACCGTGCATACCGACCTTCTGGCAAATCATATCATAGATGACCCTTTTTATAGAGACAATGAAACAAAACAACAATGGATCAGCAAGCAAGACTGGGAATACAAAACCTCCTTTGATGCTGAGAAACAAAGTACCAAAGCGGTATTGCAATTTGAGGGTTTAGATACCTATGCCAAGGTATATCTCAATGATTCGTTGATACTCCAAAGCGACAATATGTTTCGTACCTACCGTATTGAAGTAGGTCAATTACTCAAACAACAAAACAATCTGTTGCGAATTGTATTTGAAAGTGCCGAAAACAAAGCAGCTCAACTGGCAAAGAACAGCCCTCGCAAATTTCCCTGCGAAAATCAACGAAACTTTGTTCGAAAAGCACAATATCATTTTGGCTGGGACTGGGCTCCACGTATGATCACTTGTGGCATATGGCGTCAAGTTTCATTGATTTATACCCCAAGCGAAAAAATAGCTGATGCTCAGTATTCAAATGTTCAACTGATTCAGGAAAAAGATAGTATTGGTCAATCGTTTTACTTTAATGCAAACGGTAAACCTACCTTTATGAAAGGCGCAAACTGGATACCCGCAGATGTATTTCTACCTCGCATTACCCACGATAAGTATCGCTCACTTTTAATAGCTGCCAAACAAGCAGGTATGAATATGTTGCGGGTCTGGGGTGGTGGTATTTACGAAGATGATTATTTTTATACCCTCTGCGACTCTTTAGGCATCTATATTTGGCAAGATTTTATGTTTGCAGGTGCTATGTATCCAACAGATGCTTATGCACTTGAAAATATAAGACAAGAAGCCATCGACAATATTTTGCGATTGCGCAAACATAAATGTATCGTACTTTGGTGTGGCAACAATGAGATTGATGAAGCCTGGCATAACTGGGGTTGGCAAAAACAATTTAACCTTACACAAAACGACAGCACAGCTCTTTGGCGAGGGTATCAACAACTATTTCATGAATTGTTGCCATCATTGGTGTCACAATATGACAGTGGCAGAACCTATATTGCATCTTCTCCCTTGCATGGTTGGGGGCGTACACAAAGTATGACCCATGGCGATAGTCATTATTGGGGATTGTGGTGGGGACTGGATTCGATCAGCGTGATGAAGAAAAAAATTCCCCGATTTATGAGCGAATATGGGATGCAGGCTATGCCCGATATCAGTAGCATACTTCAGTTTGCCCTTGAAAATGAGATGGACACCAGTACAAGCGTGATTCAATTGCATCAAAAGCATCCCACAGGCTTTCAAACCCTGACAAAATATTTGCAGATGGAAAACATACCTGTCACTGATATTACCTCCTTTGTGATGGGTACCCAGGAATTACAAAGCCGGGTGGTAGAAACAGCCCTGAATGCACAATTACAGGCCAATGGTCGTTGTATGGGCTCACTGATTTGGCAACTCAATGATTGCTGGCCCGTTTGCAGTTGGAGTCTCATTGATTATTATGGCACTAAGAAAAAAGCTTATTATACCTTTCAAAAAGTAGGAAAGTAATGATTGTCTCTTAAAGAGCGCCCGTTTACAATTAATCTTATCGTATTATTACAGGATCACAAAATCGTCTGCATCCTTTAAAAAAGGGAATTGATCTCTGATGGCATTCAATTCATTTTTGTCTAAGCTCACAGTCAGTTGCCCATCTTCATTTAGGGGACAATATTGCACTTCACCCAGGGGATTTACCACACAACTTTCACCATTATAATGAAGCCCCTTGCCATCGACCCCTATCCTATTGACTGCAACAACATAACACTGGTTTTCGATTGCCCTAGCTTGCAACAATGTTTTCCAAGCATGAATACGTTTTTCTGGCCAATTAGCTACATACAATAATACATCATAAGGATTTTCTTTATGCTGTCTGCTCCAAACTGGAAAACGGAGGTCGTAGCATATTTGGGTACAAATCTTCCAACCTTTTACCTGGGCAATCAATTTTTTATCGCCTGGTGAAAAAGCTTTGTCTTCACCGCCATAACTAAACAAATGTCGTTTATCATAATAACCATATTCGCCATTGGGTTGCATCCATATCAATCGGTTATAATAATGCTCTTCTTCAGCTATCATGATGCTACCGGTCAAAATTATTTTATGCCTGGCCGCTAATTGGGTCATCCATTGTATGGTAGTGCCATTCATTGGTTCAGCAAGTGCGGAAGGGTTCATACTAAAACCAGTGGTAAACATTTCAGGCAATACCACAATCTCATGTTTACCTTCCAATTGTTGTAATTTTTCTGCAAACATTTTCATATTTGCTTCTTTGTCTTCCCAATGCAAATGGCTTTGGAGAAGGGTAAATGTCAGGGTTGTATTCATTGTTTAGCGTTCATTTAGTTTTTTTATCAGGTCAAAAATCAAATCACTTTCGTAACCTTTTTGCAACAAATAATTTTTCAGTTTATTCATTTTCACAAAATGATTCTTTTCGCCTTTTAAGGTTTCCCATTTTTTTTCACCCAGCTGCTGCAATGTCTTTTCATAGGCATCAGCATCAATTTCATGCATGGCTTTTTGAATCAGATAATTCGAAATATTTTTTGCTTTTAAAAGATGTTTAATTTTTATTCGCCCCCATTGCTTGATATTAAATTTTCCTCTGGCAATCGTGCATGCATAGCGTTCTTCATTCAAAAAGTTTTCCTCAATCAGTATGGTGATTACATTTTCAAGTTCAAGACCATATACTTTTAGTTCAAGCAATTTACTTCTTACTTCGCTGTGACATCTTTCTTGATAGGCACAATAATGCTTTATTTTTTCTAGTTCAATTTCCATCTCCCTGCAAATATAAAACATCTAATGGCTATGGCAACACAAGCGCTTTAGGCTACTATACTCAGCTTGGCATAATTGAGCATGATTTTTTTTTGCCCAATGGGTGGTTCAAAATTGATGGTGGCTATTTTATTGTTGGCGGGTCCTTCTAAGGTAATGATTTTGCCAAATCCGAAACGTTGATGCTCAACACGCATGCCTTCTTGCAGTTTAGAAGGGTCATCAGGTTTAAATTGAGCAGTGGCTGTATGCGTAGCGGTTGTATGATGGTTTACTACTTTCTTTTGCTGTATGGCATTTTCATTCCCGAAAAGTCCTTTCGACTTAGGGGTATTAAATCGTGGCTTGGAAGCGAGGCTATTGTCAACCATATCGGCAGGCAGTTCGTCAATAAATCTGCTGGGATCGTTTTGTACAAGAGATCCAAATCGATAACGGTTATTGGCAAAGCTAATATAAAGCTTTTCTTTAGCACGAGTAATGGCCACATAAAAAAGCCTGCGCTCTTCTTCTAAATCTTCGCGATCATACATACTCATTTGGCTGGGGAAAATATTTTCTTCCATCCCTACCAAAAATACGATGGGGAATTCGAGACCTTTGGCCGCATGAATGGTCATGAGCTTGACCGTATTCTGGTCTTCTTCATTGTCATTATCGGTATCGGTCAACAAGGTGATTTGTTGCAAATAGGAACCTAAGTTTCGCTCAACCAATTCTCCATCTTCAGTGGGGGTTTCGGTATATTCCTTGATTGAGTTTAACAATTCTTGGAGATTTTCATATCTGGCTAAACCTTCCACGGTTTTATCAATATACAATTCCTTTACCAGTCCGCTTAACTTTCCAATTTCTTCTGCAAGTTCGTAGGCATTTTTTTTATCTTGTAAAAGCTGAAAATGTTTAATCATCATTACAAAATTTTGCAAAGCGCTCAATGTAGCTCCTTTAAATCCCAAGGGTTCTAAATCATTGAGGGCCTGCCAGTAAGTGATATTTTTTTCTTGTGCAAATACTGATATTTTATTGAGGGTGGTAGTACCAATGCCCCGGGCGGGATAATTAATAATGCGCTTCAAAGCTTCTTCATCTTGCGGATTAGCTACACATCGTAAATAGCATACAAAGTCTTTGATTTCCTTGCGTTGGTAAAAAGACAAACCTCCATATATTTTATACGCAATATTGGCTCTTCTAAACGACTCTTCAAAAGCACGACTTTGGGCATTTGTTCTGTATAAAATTGCGATTTGTTGATTCTGATAATGATTCCTGATTTTCAATTCCGATATCGCATCTGCTACATATTTTCCTTCATCATTATCGGTAAAGGAGCAAACCAATTTAATTTTATCACCTGATTCCTTTTCAGTCCAAAGGTTTTTTTTAATTTGGTTTTCGTTTTTTGCAATCACTTGGTTTGCAGCTTCAATGATGTTTCGAGTGCTTCTATAATTTTGTTCAAGTTTAATCACCGTCACATCGTCATAATCTTTTTGAAACTGAAATATATTTTCCATGCTAGCTCCTCTGAATGAGTAAATACTTTGGGCATCATCACCCACCACACAAATATTTTCATGCATAGCTCCAAGGAGTTTAACAATATGATATTGCGCTAAATTGGTATCTTGATACTCATCAATCATCACATACCTAAATTTAGTTTGATATTTGCTGAGGGCTTCAGGAAAATTAGACAATAAAATATACATGTTTACAAGTAAATCGTCAAAGTCCATAGCGCCATTTTTGAAACATCTTTTGCTATATGCTTCAAATATTTGACCAATTAAAGGTCTATTGCTTCTGGCGTCTTCCTGTTGAATTTCTGCATCTGCCTGATACTCACGATAGGTATACAGATTATTTTTGGCACTTGAAATACGATTGTAAATGATAGATGCCTTGTATGTTTTATCGTCGAGGTTTTTTTCTTTCACAATGGCTTTAATCACACTTTTGGCATCATCAGTATCGTAGATGGTAAAGTTAGCAGGGTAACCAAGCCGGGTGGCTTCTACACGTAATATGCGGGAAAAAACAGAGTGAAAGGTGCCAATAAACAAATTGCGTGCTTCGCTGTTTCCGAGCATATGTTCAATACGCTCTTTCATTTCTTTAGCTGCTTTGTTGGTAAATGTTAGGGCTAAAATCCTGAATGAATCCACGCCTAAATGAATGAGGTGGGCTATACGGCTTGTGAGTACTTTTGTTTTACCCGAACCTGCGCCAGCTACAATCATCAATGGACCTTCTGTATGTATAACTGCCTTGTGTTGATTTTCGTTGAGCGACTTCAAATATTCCTGCATAAAGCAAATGTAAAGCAAAGCATTTAATGCTACAAAACGATGTGATGAAATGCCTCATAATGTGGAAAACGAAAAATAGTTGGGTGCTTGAAAGGCTATAATGTGTATATAGTTAATCCAATACCGATAATGATTCATCTGCAATTTGGTAGATATCGCGGCTGTTTCGGCCAAACCCATCATAATCGAGTCCATACCCTACAACAAACTTATCGGGTATTTCAAAACCAACATAATCAACCTTTAATGGATATTTCAAAGCTTCAGGTTTTTGCAACAAGGTACAAATGCGAATCGATTTCGGCTGTTGATTCCATAAGGTGGGCAAAAATTCGGTCAAGGTTTTGCCTGTGTCTACAATATCTTCTATGATAATGATGTCTTTGTCGGTGAGTTCTTCTTCCAGGCCAATGGAAGTAATGACTGTACCTGTAGAAGTGGTGCCTTTGTATGATACCAGTTTGATGAATGAAATGGTAGAAGGTAAAGTTATTCTTTGGTATAAATCAGCGGCGAAAATAAAAGACCCATTAAGTATACCGATAAACAAAGGACTTTTGCCTGCATAATCTTCATTGATCTGGCTTGCCAGGGCATCAATCCGTGTTTGGATATCTTGATTGGATATATAGGGTATAAAATGTTTGTCTAATACTTGCATGATTATTTTTTCTTTGGGTCTTTTTTAGGGGCTGGGGTCTTTTTTGCTGGGGTTGATTTTTTTGCATCACCCGTTTTGGTCGTTGTTTTCTTGGTTTCTTTTTTAGCGTCGGTTTGTTTTTTATTCTTTTCTGCCGCTTTCTTAGCTTCCAGTTCTTTTTGTTTCTTTTTTTCCTCTTCTATCTTTTTTACATCTCTGATAATACCTGTTTTGGTGGTTTCTACCGTCGATTTTTTCTCAGCAGGTGCTACCGTTTCTTTAGGTTTTAGGGTATCTTTTTTAGAAAGTGTTTTTTTAGTAATGGTATCTTTTACAGCATTGGCTTTGGGGTCCACTTTTTTTATGACTGGCTCTTTAGTAATACCAGTGGCATTTTTCTTCACTACTTCTTTTGGAGCCTCTGTGTTTGTTTTTTGTACTTCGGGCACTACTTTCACCCTTCTTTCAAATGGTCTATATACCAGGTTATCAAATTTTTCTTTCAATGCCTTTACAGAATCATCCACCCCTGGTTCATTGTAAGTTCTTTTAGGCATTACAGGCAATGGCTTTTTTACAACCTTGGGTGCTGGAGCTGCTATCTCTGCGGGTTGATTTGTAGCTTCTTTGGGTGTGGCCACTACTTTTTCGCTTGGTGGAGGATCTTTAGGGGCTTCTTTTACTGCAACTTCAGGGGCTGAGATTGTTTCAATACTTGATTGTGATGCAGGTTGTCCTGTGAGAATCGATTCTACTTTTTTTGCTTTTTCTAAGTCGATAATATCGGGGCTTACTGCTTTTTTAACTACCTTTATGGGTTCTTTTGGGGTTGTGGTTTTGTTAGTTTCTACAATAGTTGTAGTAGCCACTGTGGGGGTTTCAGGTTTTGTTGGTTCAATAGTTTGTACAGGTTGCTCAACGATTTTTTCAATGAGTTTTGGTTTCCCGTATGCGCGATATTGTAAAGAGAGTTGTTCACCAATTTGGGGTTCATCTCCTTTTTGCATATTATTGAAAGCATATAAATTGTCTAAGTTCATAGCCTCTTTTTGTGCAATCAAATGCATGTTTTCGTCTTCTTTCACCATATGAAATTCTACAGTGCCTGTTTTCTTTTTTCTTTCGGTAAACACAAACATATCGTAAGGCAATGGTTCATCTTGAAGATTATTCATCTCCAAAAGTTTTTGATATTTGACATCTAACTGAGTGGCTTTATCTTGCAAACGGTCGCCTTTTTTGGCCCAAAAACCTTTAAGTCCTTTGTAATTGCTCGTTGGATCTTCAATGATGTCAGGGTTTTTAGCATCTATATTGGGAATAAGTTCACCGGGCTTTTTGGCTACCTGGCTGAGGGCATCATAGGTATATTGTTGCAGGTTGTATTTTTCAACCAAATCGGTAAGTTTTTTTACATAGGCCGGGTTCGTTGCATAACCTGCTTTTTTAAGTCCGCTGGCCCAGCTAACATAGTCGGTGATTTCCAGTTCAAACAAAAACTGATACCGACTACCCGCTCTTAAAAAATCGGAATGATCAATATAGGATTGTTGTGCATTGACATATTTTCTGAAGCATTCTTGTTTTTTGTCATCGTCATGCAAAAAGGTTTCCCCTGTCCAATTGGCTTTGCATTTGATGCCAAAATGGTTATTGGCCTGAGTGGCTAATTCACTATTACCCGCAGCGGTTTCATGTATGCCTTGTGCCAACGTGATAGCCGCAGGTACACCTGTTCTTTGTTGTTCTTCAATCGCAAAACCTTTATATTTATCAATATAGTTCAAAACGTCTACTTCATTTTGTCCATATACAAACTGGCACATCATACCCAATAAAAAAAGGATAGAGACAAGCATTTTTTTCATCATATGATATTATTTTTTTCGTGATATCATGATACCATCACGTAGGGGCAAAAGTACATTTTCTAAACGATTATCTAAACTGATTTTTTGATTATATTGATGCATAGCAAGCGCGTTTTTTCCTGCCTGTGCCGGGTCTAATACTTCTCCATTATAAAGCACATTATCGGCTAAGATATACCCCCCACTTTTTACCCGATCAATCACCAAATCAAAATAATTGGCATAATTGATTTTGTCTGCATCTATAAATACCAAATCAAATTCATAATTTAAATAATTCAGTACTTCAATGGCTTTTCCTACTATCAAATTGATTTGTTCCTTATAAGGTGATTTATCGAAATACGCTTTGGCAATCGCTGCTTGTTCTGGATGATTGTCAATCGTTATCAATTGACCATCCGGATGCATACCTTCGGCCAAACAAAGGGCTGAATAACCCGTAAAAGTGCCTATTTCCAATACATAGCGAGGTTTAATCATTTTACTAATCATACTTAAAAATCGACCTTGCAGGTGACCGGAAAGCATCACAGGTAAAGCTGTTTGAAGATGCGTTTGTCTGTTTAAATCATACAACAACTCATCTTCTTTTGAGGTGTATGATTCTGCATATTGATGTATGGCTTCTGAAGTAAGATGATGCATATAAATAGAATGATTATGATTTTTTTTGAAGAACGATTTGATTTTTTTTCGAAAAAAGCATGAGAAATAACCAGGTCAAAAATCCATTGATGATTAAAAGTTCAATACCTATTTTATACCCATGAAACAGACTTTCTGAAACCGATTTTAATGTAATTTGTATTGGCTCGGAGAGTGTTAATTTTTTTATAAACCATTCTGGATTATTCAATACATCAAGCAGTAGTGTCAGAAGTGGTGCAATGATACAGATGGGTAAAACAATCGCATCTTTAATGTTGTTTTTGCTAAGGATACCAAAAGCAAATAAACCCAATAATGGACCATAAGTATATCCTGCCAATTTCAAAATCACATCGATAATGGAACGGTCATCAATCATTTTAAAAATCATGGTACAGACAAAAAATATAATGGCAAAAGTAATATGCACTGTCAATCGGGTTTTCTTTCTTCCGGCCTCATCTGATTTTTCATTTCGGTTGATACCCAATATATCAATGCAAAACGATGAGGTCAATGCGGTAAGGGCACCATCAGCACTTGGAAACAAGGCCGAAATCAACCCAATAATAAATAAAATGGAAATGGCAGCAGGCAATACCCCACTCAAGGCAATATGCGGAAATAAGTCGTCGCCTTTGATACTTAAATTATTTTTTGCTGCATAGAGATACAAACACCCCCCTAAAAACAAGAATAAGAGATTCACAAAAACGATAATCGTACTGAAGGTCATCATATTTTTTTGGGAATCCCCTAATTTTTTTACACTGATATTTTTTTGCATCATCTCTTGATCAAGCCCTGTCATACCCACGGTGATGAAAGCACCACCAATAATCTGTTTCAGAAAAAATCCACTGGATTTATAATCTGTATTAAACACAATAGTATACCCAGCAGTATTCATTTCCGTAAAAGATGTTATAATACCAGTACCCATATTGCTCATTAATGCGATGATACATACCACCAAGCCCAACAACATAAAAGTGGTTTGTAAGGTATCGGTATAAACAATGGTTTTGACACCTCCTTCAAACGTATAAAGTAAAATCAACAACAAAATGACGAAAGCGGTAACCCAAAAGGGAATCCCCATTTTATCTAAAATAAAGATTTGTAAAATATTGACCACTAAATACAAACGAGCGGTAGCTCCTAAAGTGCGTGATAAAATAAAAAACAAAGCACCTGTTTTGTATGAAACCATACCAATGCGTTGTTGTAAATAGGTATAAATAGAGGTGAGTTGCAATCGATAATAAAGCGGTAGAAGAACATAGGCAACGATAATATAACCCAGAAAATAACCAATCACTACCTGAAAATATTGAAAACCTGCACTACCTACCGTACCGGGTACACTTACAAAGGTGACCCCACTTAAGGAAGTGCCAATCATACCAAACGCCACCAACATCCAATTTGAGTTTCTATTTCCAATAAAAAACGATTCGTTATTGCTTTTTTTAGAAGTGAAATAGGCTACTAGCAATAATAAACAGAAATAGGCAAGTACAAAAAACAATAATACAGCTGATGACATAAATGAATTACATTTTTAAAATGGATAAAAGTAATATAATACCCACTATAATTAAATTTTAATCAATATTTCTTGTTGCAGAACAGGAAAAGAAGAGCAAATGGGTGATGACAAACTGGTGAATTTGCTTGGTGCCATAAAACACTTCAATAGAAAAAGCAATATTCTAGGAACCATTCTAAAAAGCATATTTTATACCAACTAAATTTTAATAAAGAGGGTCGTAAAGGGAATATATTTTGAAACAAATGCATTTTATTTAGCACTAATCATACCACTCCCAGTTATATTTTTTTGAAGTGTGGGATTACCCTTATAAAAGATATTGCCACTTCCAACAATTTGTGCTTGTAGCTTTGAAATAGCAGCCACCTCAATATTGCCGCTTCCATTAATACTTGCTTCGGCTTCGGCAGATGATAAATTGATGGCTTCAATATTACCAGAACCCAATAGTTGGGCATCTAATTGATCTACTTTACCCTGTAACTGCACGTTTCCACTTCCATGGTTTTGTACAGTAAGCTGTGTACTTTGCAAATCGTTGATTTGAATGGTGCCACTACCCAAATTATCGATTTTAAAATGGCTGGCTTTTACCCCACCTTTCACTACTATATTTCCACTGCTTTTATTGTTTAACGATTTGAGCTCTTTCACACGCATATGTATACGTATTGGTTTGTTGGTATGTATTGGTTCTTTCGCTTCAATACGCAATTCGTCATTGATGATATCAAAGGTGATGGCTGACTCAATGGCTTGATCACAATCGAGAAAACAATAATAATCGCTATCGGGATTGACTTCAATTTGAATATCTGCACTTATTTCCGAAATCACCTGCGCAAATCCACTTGCATTGATGGATATCCCATTGGGAGTCATTGTGTGGGTGGTGCTTGTAGTAAAGTTACAAGCATAGAAAAAAAGCATGGGAAGTAACAAATAGCATTTCATGATATATATTATTTAATAAAAAATGACTACTGTTGATCGTCACAAAATCCTTACACGGTTTCCTTATTATGCTTCCACCATTTATAACCAATAAACCCCATAAACATCAATGGCATGGCTGCTAAATATAAAATACCTCCATTGAGCCCCTTTGCACTTTTATTATCTGCACTCGATGCAATAGTGGTTTTGCACACAACACACTGGCTATAAGCACTCAATGTAGCAATACTCAAAAAGAATATAAAAGCAATTTTTCTGAACATGCTACAAAATTTAGACTAAAAATTGAAACCACAAAGAGAATTGCGATTAAAATCAATTTATTTTGAAAAACACTGCTTTTATCTTTAGGCATTCCTTAAAAATCATAGAAATTTGTAAGTCACAAAGCATATTTTGTACATAAGGCTTTTTAATCTAACTTTGCAAATTGCCCTTTACCCAATGAGGGCATGCTTTTTAAAAGTATGGCTATATCGCACATTGTCAAATACATTTACAATAATAGCTCTGACGAAGTTATACGTCGAGGTAAAAGAATATTTCTTACACAGGGAGTCAAACTGGTGAAGAAAGATGAATTGACAAACCAACTACTTTTCAGGGTCAGAAACGACCAGTATTATAATCAGTATAATGTAACGATATCGAAATACCATGACGAAAAAAATATTTCTGCACGTTGTCAATGCCCCTACAATATGGGGGAAATCTGCAGACATGAAGCAGCGGCTTTATTTTTTCTCAATGAATTGATTGTCAACCAAGCACTCGATAATACACAAGCTCATTTTGACCAAACACATACGGTCATCAGAATGCTGAGTATTGACTTAAAATCGTTGAGACTCTTCACTTCCAATGCCCTATTTGAAGAAGCCGAAAAAATTGCCAAACACACCAAAGCAACCATCGACCATGCTGCCAACGAAAAGGTAGAAGCCACTTTGAAATTAGATGATGAAGCCTTTTCATTGATTTTAAAACGCAATGACGATAAAACATTTGACACTTCATGCAATTGCAATGAAACACGTCACCCATTGTGTAAACACAAAACAGCCCTTTTTCTTCAATTACTCAATAATCATGGTCCTCAATATTTTGATTCAATACGTAACTGGGAAAATCAAAAAAATAAATTACTAAGCTTATACGGCTACTCTCTGACAGATGATTTGACAGGTAAATTTGAATTTTACTACCAAGACGAAAAACCTTTTTTAAAAGTTTTAGATCCTTCTATCAAAAAGGTTTCAACCACTGTCAAACCTGAACCCGTTGTGGAAACAATCAAGCCTGTAATTGAAAAAAACGATTACAAAAAACGCTTAGGTGTTGTCATCAATATGCAGGCAGCAGACTACCCCTACTTCAGTATTGATTTGGTGGAAGGTGAAATGTCGCTTGATGGGGTTGAATTTGCTGGAAATATCAATAAAGTAGATACTTCCAAATTCATTGAGCCTGATAACTATTTTATCACTGACAGAGAATTATTGCCAGTCGTACGCAAATTGCAAAAAATAGAAATCACCAGATTTATAGCTAAAAACTCGCCCTTTGGTGATATTTGGGAAAACATTGTACATACCAATACTGAATGGACACAAGAATCGAAAGATTTGCTGTATGAATATCTACAACCAAAACTTTCAAGACTCTTTAGCATGATGGGTAATAAAAACCCTATTTATATTTTACCCAAAGGCAAAGCATTCAAAACAGCCTCTTTATATAAAATTGAAGAAGTGCATATGGCCGTTAGCACTGCATTTAAAGTAGAAAAAACAAAAGCCCATATTGCATTGAATATTCATTTTAATGTCAATAAAACTGAATATAATGTGGCAAAAAGCGAATTGGGTAACAGCATTTTATTTTTAATTGATAGAAAACTGTTTTTACTTCAAAAAGCCCAAAACGCCTCTATTATTGCTTCCTTAAATAATATGCAAACCATTGCCCATGCCAACTGGTCGAATATTTTACAAGAAAAAATTATTCCTCTAAGCAAATCATTTGACGTATCATTTGGCAAAGGTCTGGTTGAATACAAAGATACCTTTACACCCAAACCTTCCATTTATTTGAGCGAGCAAGGGTCATATTTTATACTGAAACCCATGTTTGATTACGACAATACCCCTGTAGAATGGAATCAGGAATTGAGCTTGTACACAAACCAAAATGGGAAAGTGGTGATTATCAAAAGAAATACAGATTATGAAACCGACTTTGTAAATATGCTCCAAAGCTTACATACAAATTTGAAAAAACCTGAATACGAAAATCATTTTGCTATTCATTCAAAACATGCCATGCAAAAAAACTGGTTTTTCTTGTTTTTTGATAAAATGAAAGAAGAAAAAATTGAGTTGCTGGGGTATGAAAATCTTAAAAATTTTAAAATTCATAAAGCAAAGCCTACTACCAAAGTATTTATATCATCAAACCTTGATTGGTTTGACACAGAAGTAGAAATCGACTACGAAGGTCAAAAAGCCAGTTTGCATGATATACAAAAAGCGCTTGCTAAAAAACTTAATTATGTAGCTTTAGATGATGGCACTTATGGATTATTACCAGAAGAATGGCTGGCCAAGTTTTCGTTGCTTTTTAAAATGGCTGAAACAGATGGCAAAAAGTTAAAAGTGAGCAAGTATAACTTTAGTGTGATTGACGAATTGCATGACATGATTGATGATATAGATATCAAAAATGAACTCAATGAAAAGAAACAAAACCTCTTGGCTCAAAACCCTGAAAACTTTCAACAGGTAGCCATTCCCGAACAATTGCAAGCCGAATTGCGCCCTTATCAGGTGGCAGGCTTTCAGTGGCTTACATACCTCGACAAAATCAAATGGGGTGGCTTGTTAGCAGATGATATGGGTTTGGGTAAAACCATCCAAACATTGACTTTTTTACAACATTTTAAAAATAATAATGTGAAGTTAAATGCCCTGGTAGTATGCCCTACTACCTTGTTGTTTAACTGGGAAAATGAAATCAATAAGTTTACACCTGAACTCACTTACCTTGTACACCACGGACCCAATAGAACAGGCATACTCGAAAATCTCAATAAGTATCATATCATCATTTCTACCTACGGCACCCTGAGAAGTGATATTACCTTATTGCAAAAAATCGATTTGGATTATGTAGTATTAGACGAATCGCAAACCATTAAAAATCCAACCAGCAAAGTGGCAAAAGCAGCCCAATTGCTCAATACCCAAAATAGGATTGCACTCAGCGGTACCCCAATGCAAAACAACACCTTTGACATCTACTCCCAAATGAATTTTTTAAATCCAGGTATGCTGGGAAGCAAAGATTTTTTTAAAGAACAGTTTGCCAAACCAGTAGATAAATTTCAAGATGTAGAATCAAAACAACATCTCCGAAAACTCATCTATCCTTTCCTACTAAGAAGAACCAAAGAACAGGTAGCCAAAGATTTGCCAGAAAAAACAGAAGTGACCTTGTTTTGCGAAATGGGTAAAGAACAACGCGCTATCTATGATATGTATAAAAACATGTATCGTGCGCAAATATTGGGTACCATCGAAAATCAGGGCATCGAGAAATCGCAGTTTGCCATTTTACAAGGTCTGATGAAACTACGTCAGATTTGCGATTCACCTGCCATCCTCAAAGATGAAACCAAGTATGAAAACCATAGTACCAAATTAGATGAATTATTGCGTGAAATGCAGGAAAATATTGGCGAACATAAAGTATTGATTTTTTCACAATTTTTAGGCATGCTCTCTTTGATCAAAGATACCCTGACTCAAAATGACATTAAATATCAATATTTTGATGGTAGCTATACAGCACAACAACGTGAAACCGCTATTAGAGATTTTCAAGACAATCCTGAATGCAGAGCTTTTCTCATTTCGCTGAAAGCGGGTGGTATGGGGTTAAACTTAACAGCTGCAGATTATGTATATATCGTAGACCCTTGGTGGAATCCAGCTGTAGAGCAACAAGCCATAGACAGAACGCATCGTATTGGACAAACAAAAAATATATTTGCTTACAGACTTATATGTAAAGACACGGTGGAAGAAAAAATCATGATATTGAAAGATAAAAAAAATACCCTGGTGAAAGATATTGTAAGTGATGATACCCAAATGATTAAACAATTAACACGTGAAGATGTAAATTATCTTTTTAGTTAGATTCTTTTTAAATTCGTAAAAAATTCATACCCAATGAATAATAACCTAGAACGCCTAATTAAACAAACAACGCCTTTTAACAATGAATATGTAAAAGGTGAATTGGGTATATTGTACACATCCTCAATGCTAAACAATCAAAGTGTTCATTTTTTTAAACCCTTTAACATCACCCCGCAACAATACAATATATTAAGAATTTTAAGAGGTCAGTACCCTAAAGTGATTAATATCAATGCCATTAAAGAACGAATGCTTGATAAGATGAGTGATGTGTCGCGTATTGCAGACCGACTAGCCAAACAACAGCTCATATTAAAACAACCTAATATGATTGACAAGCGGAATGCCGATATAACGATTTCTGAAAAAGGTCTTGACTTGTTAAAAAAAATCGATACCGACATCAATGAATTACAAAGCCTGATGCACCATTTGTCGCTTGAAGAAATTATGCAATTCAATAAACTCATCGATAAGGTTTTAGGATTTGTTTAAGCCCCCGATTTAATTAAATAAAAAAACCTTTTAAGTTCCAAATAGTTTTTTTTACATTTACTGTATGTCTGCCAACAGTTTAGAAACATTAATCAAGTTAGGTACCCCATTTGTGAATCCGTTTTACAAGGCAGTGGTAGGCATTTTATATCTTGAAACCATTATCATGCAAGACTTAGACAAGTACTTAGCTGATTATAAATTAACGTATCAACAATTTAATATCCTCCGAATCCTTAGGGGGCAATACCCTAAAGGTGTGAAACTTTCATTGCTTAAAGATAGGATGTTACATAAACAAAGCGATGTATCAAGGTTAGTGAACAGGTTGGTCAAAATGGGTTTAGTAGATAAACAGGACGACCCACTTAATAGAAGAAGGTTAAACATCAAACTAAGTGAGGAAGGATTGATCTTAATTAATGCCATTGAAATAAACAATGATCAGTTTAAGTCGCTTACCAATTCTCTTTCAGAAGCGGAAATAGAAAAATTAAATCTTTTGTTTGATAAGATGTTGCAAACAAAATTGTAGTACTTCAAAAAATATTGTTTATCAATTTCGATCAAAACGCAATCGCATGCCTTTTGATTGTTCATTAATCACCCCTTGATCGTATACTACATGTCCATTCACTATTGTTTTATGAATCAAAGCAGGAAAAGTATGTCCTTCAAAAGGGCTCCAACCACATTTATACAATATATTTTCTTTGGTAACGGTGTACTGTTCATTTAAATTGACCAATACAGCATCAGCAAAATACCCTTCTCGGATATAACCTCTTTTTTCAATTTCAAAACAAATAGCCGGTGCATGACAGGCTTTTTCTACTATTTTCTCTAACGATATTTTACCTGCTTTATATGCCTCAAGCAATAGGTATAAACTATGCTGTACCAGGGGCACACCGGCAGGTGCAGATACATAATCTTGTTGTTTTTCATCCCAGGTATGTGGCGCATGGTCTGTGGCTATTATATCCAATCGGTCGTCGAGCAGGGCTTGCCATAAAGCTTCTCTATTTTCTTTGGCCTTGATAGCAGGATTACATTTGATGAGATTGCCATATTGTGCATAATCATCCGCCGTAAAATGCAAATGATGCACACATACTTCCGCTGTGATTCTTTTATCTTTTAAAGGAAAAAGATTGGTAAATAGTTGCAACTCCCTTTCGGTACTGATATGTAAAATATGTAAACGAGTATGATGCTTTTTTGCCAGTTGAATGGCCGACAAGGAAGATTCATAACAAGCTTCTACATCTCTGATGATGGGATGAAACGAAACATGATTATAATCAACGTGTTGCGCTTTTAATTGTTCAATATGTTGACTGATGATATTTTCTTGTTCACAATGTGTTGCAATTAAAACTTCACTTTCGGCAAATATTTTTTCAAGTGTGATGATATTATCTACCAGCATATTACCTGTACTTGAACCCATAAATATTTTCAGGCCACACACCTCTTTTTTATGTCGATTGATTTTAAGGGCTTCCTCAATATTATCATTTGAAACCCCCATAAAAAAACTATAGTTTGCTACAGAATGATGTTGACCAATGAGGTATTTTTCTTCTAACAACGCATGCGTTAATGTTGGTGGCTTTACATTGGGCATTTCCATAAAACTTGTTACACCCCCGGCTACCGCAGCCTTTGCTTCTGTATAAATGCTCGCTTTATGTGTAAGACCAGGTTCTCTAAAATGCACCTGATCATCAATCAGTCCTGGCATTAAATGCAAACCACTACCATCAATCTCCAGTGCTTTTTCTTTGACATCTATGGTGGGGGCCACTTTTTCAAAATGATTATTTTTGATCAATACATCATTGACTTCAATATTGCCCTCATTTACTACATGAACATTTTTAAATATCAGTGTACTCATTTATTTTAATTTGATTCTTGCAAAGATGCATTAAAAATTGGCATAAATAAAAAAGCCCTGTTGAAATACAATCATCAGGGCTTTTACATTAAAGTATGTGGAGAGCGTCTTAAAAGACAACTTTTTGCGTCGTGGTGATGCCATTGCTTACAACACTCACCAAATAAAGACCTTTTGCTGATTCACTGGCAAATTGAAAATGAGGCGACTGAATATCACGATAAGCACGTATCAGTTGACCTGTCATTGAATAGATATTGATTTGCTCAATATTGTATGGAGAAGTTACAGATACTCGACCCGCACCTAAATCATTTTGGATATTGATTCCATGGTGTTGCTCGTATTGAGAAATACTGCTTACTACATTGGTATTGTACACCACATTGACAGCACCTCCAGCTTTTTCTTCATAGATCAATAATCGTTCTCCATTTGTGCTGTTGTACCAAGTATAAGTATTGAGCGTAGGTCCTAAATTATTGGTTCTTACTTTTTTAACCCTTACTACATTGTTATAGGTGCCATTGGGTAATATCAAGGTGCCATAACCATCATAGGTTAAGGTAACATCACCTGTTTGATAACTACTAATACCACCTACAGCAGTATAGTTTGTTTTGCTGTAAGTATTATTCACTATTTGGTTATAGGCAAACGGGAATACCAATTCTAATTCAGGATTGTCATACACTTCATATGCACTTCCTGCAATATGTGCACCCCATAATACAAAACTATCGGTTGACAAAGCGCAATAGGTATGACCAACAGCGGCTGCCAATGCAGGATCGGTAAAATGCCAATTGGCACTGGGGTAATCAGCCACAAAAGGGGTGCCTGCAGGTGATGATACGGTATAATTGATAATTGGATAACCGGCATCTTTCACCAAACCCACACAACTCCAAGTAACATTAGCTCCTGCGGTAGCCACAGGTACTAAAGTGCCCGTAGCAACAGAAGCAACTGCAATGGGTGCTACATAACCGATTTGACTGGTATTGTTTAATACAGGCTGCGCAAAAGCATTGAAGGATAAACATAAACTTAATGCGAATAGTATTTTTTTCATAGTATAATTTTTTATGCACAAAAATAATTGTTTGCAGGTAAAAAGTAAAATTTTTAAGATGCCTTGTAACAAAAATACCCTTTGCATGGTAGATACTCGTATCATTGAGTAAAGCATAAATCCTCACACATCATTGAAAGCTAAAAATGCTATTTTATGAATCATGATGCGATTATATACATTCACACCAAAAAAAGTTTTATTTTTAGCACTTATTTAGAAATATGAAAAAAAACCTATTGGTCTGTCTTTTAATATTTATTTCTGGTAGTTCATGGGCGCAAAGTACTTTTTTAAGAAAAAACATGGACTATTATTTTCAAATAGAAAGAATAGACATATTGAGTGGCGTGATTTCAGACACCTTGCATACCGCCCTCAATGGCATGATGCGCAAAGATGTAGTGCCCTATTTAGAAAACTATTTAAAACAACACGAAGAAACCTTAAACAATGTTGATCGTGATGAAATAGCAAAAATCATATCAAAAAGTGGTGAGTTTGCAGAGAATGGCGATGGGGCTATTGAGTCAGATTATTCATTGTTCAATACTTTTTATCAGAAACAACCTGATTTATTACATTACAAAAGCGACTTAGTGACTTTTGTTTTAAACCCCGTTATTCATTACCAGCAAACAGTTGAATCAGGCAATATCAAACAAAACCTGTTTTACAATGCAAAAGGCATAGAAGCAAGAGGGCTTTTAGGTAAACGAGTAGGCTTTTATACCCTATTTACCGATAACCAAGAACGTGGCCCTATACATCATCAAAACTATATACGTGCCAATCAGGCTGTTCCCGGAATCACTTATTATAAAGATTTTAAAATCTCAAAACCCGGACTTGCACAAGATTATTTATATGCAGTAGGGTATGTAGATGCCGATATTATTAAAAATACGGTAAATGTTACCTTTGGAACCGATAAATTTCATATTGGTGACGGATACAGAAGTTTATTTTTATCTGATTTTGGCGCAAACTATACTTTCTTAAAATTAAATACCCGCTTTGGTAAATTCAATTATCAAAATTTATTTATGGAGCTCACTCCGCAATATTTCAGGGGTGCCGATCAATACATTTCTCGTAAATATGCTGCCATGCATCACCTGAGTGTCAATGTGTCTAAATGGTTAAATGTAGGCTTGTTTGAAGCAATCATATTTAAACGTAAGGACCATTTTGATTTTCGTTATATGAATCCAATCATTTTGTACAGAAGTGTAGAACAAACCAATGGCAGTCCGGACAATGCCTTACTTGGTTTTAATTTCAAAATCAATACAGGTGTAAAAGCCCTCTTATATGGACAGGTGATGCTCGATGAATTTAATTTTTCGCAAATCAAAGCAAACAATGGTTGGTGGGCAAATAAATATGCAGCGCAATTGGGGATTAAATTTGCAGACCCTTTTGGCGTTAAAAATTTATTGATACAGGCAGAAGGTAATTTAGTACGTCCTTACACATATTCATATTATGATTCGGTAGCAGATTATAGTAATTATAACCAACCCTTAGCCCACCCTTATGGGTCAAACTTTATTGAAGCCGATTTGATCATTAATTATAAGCCATTCAAAAAAACCTATTTAACATGGAAAACGTTCTACAATCGTCAGGGGCGTGACACCCTCTCAAATACAAGCTTTGGGGGCAATATCTTTAAAGATTATAACCAACGAAATGACGATACAGGCATCCGAATGTTTAATGGTGCTGTTACAGATGTGATCTATTCAAATTTAAATCTATCCTACGAAATACGTGACAATTTATATTTTGATTTGGGTGGCACATTTAGGTATGAGAAAGCATCACATATTGCAAACACCACCTGGAACAGTATACAAGTGTATAGCGGTTTGCGATTAAATGCATTGCGTAAGCAATATGATTATTAAGAAACCCTTCTTTTTGAAAGGATAAAATCAATTTAGATAAGTATTTTAAAGAAGTGCTTTGGCTTTTCGACCATTTCAATCACAGTGGCCAGAAATGTGTATGTGACCTATTAAAAGTCAGGTTTACGATAGATTCAGCATAGATATCAAATGTCTCGCGTAGGTTAAATTGATGATTTAGGAATTCACTTTGCAAGTTCCCCCATTTTCTATTATTTTTACCACATGAATCAAAACTTAGTAAACCGACTTAGGTCAGAAATCGAAGCCATCAAGGAAGCAGGATTATTTAAACAAGAAAGGGTTATCTCTTCTGTACAATCGGCACATATTATTGCCAATGGCAAAGATGTTTTAAATTTTTGTGCGAATAATTATTTAGGCCTTTCATCGCATCCAAACACCCTCGCAGCTGCGCATAAAACACTCGAAGAACGTGGCTATGGCATGAGTAGTGTACGTTTTATTTGTGGCACACAAGATATTCATAAAGAACTGGAAGCAAAAATTTCTGCTTTTTTAGGCACTGAAGATACCATATTATATTGTGCCGCATTCGATGCCAATGGCGGTTTGTTTGAACCTTTGTTAAACGAAGAAGATGCCATCATTTCAGACGAACTCAATCATGCATCTATTATCGATGGTGTGCGTCTTTGCAAAGCAGCCCGACATCGTTATAAACACAATGACATGGCCGATTTAGAAGAACAGCTTAAAGCCACCCAACATTGCAGAAGCCGTATGATTGCTACCGATAGTGTATTTAGCATGGATGGCACCATTGCCCAACTCGATAAAATATGCGATCTGGCTGCTCAATATGATGCCATTGTGATGATAGATGAATCACACTCAAGTGGCTTTATGGGCAAAACCGGTCGTGGTGTACATGAACTTTGCAATGTAATGGACAAAGTAGATATTATCACTGGTACCCTGGGCAAAGCCTTAGGCGGCTCAAATGGCGGATTTACAAGTGGTAAAAAAGAAGTGATAGAAATGCTTCGTCAAAAAAGCAGACCTTATTTATTTTCAAATACTTTAGCCCCAAGTGTGGTAGGTGCTTCAATTGCTATATTAGAAACATTGAGTGAAACCACCGCTTTACGCGATCAGTTAGAAGAAAACACATTATATTTTAGAGAAAAAATTACGGCTGCAGGTTTTGATATTAAACCTGGTATACATCCAATAGTACCTATCATGCTTTACGATGCGGTGTTAGCCCAAAAAATGGCAACCCGTATGCTGGAAGAAGGTATTTATGTCATCGGATTTTTCTTTCCTGTAGTAGCAAAAGGCAATGCGCGTATCAGGGTACAAATCAGTGCAGGACATCAACGCGCTCATCTCGATCAAGCTATTGAAGCCTTTACCAAAGTAGGAAAAGAACTGGGCGTGATAAAATAATGGTTGAGAAATATTAAACATTTCATTGAATAAAAAAAGTAAAAAACATGATAACAAAATTAAAAATAGCCCTTGCGCTATTATTAGCATGCAATTTGAACTCGGCAGATGCACAAAAAATATTTAGTGCCGATGCCGAATACAAAGCCAAAGTAAAAGTATTTGTGGTGGATGCTGAGTATAAAGCCGACCTTATTGTATATAAAGAAGATGCCGAATATAAAGCCAAAGGGAATGATGGCAAATGGTATTTTGTTGATGCTTCCTACAAAGCAGATAAAATAATATTTTTTGTAGATGCCGAATACAAAGCAGACTTAAAAGTCTATTTTGCCGATGCTTCCTACAAAGCCAACTGGAAAAATAGCAGTAAAAAACATTTGATGTATTAATCCATTTTGATTCAAAAGAATTATTTAACATTCAAATTGTAACTGCATTTAAAAAATACTTAATTTCGCAGTTCACTATTAAAAAATATAAAAGTCATGCAAGAATTAATCAACAAACTTATTAGCGAAGTAGGCTTAAATGCAGAACAAGCACAAAAAACCATTGAAACTGTAATGTCATTTGTAAAATCGAAAGTACCCTCTGCCCTATCAGGCAACATAGATGCGATGTTTTCAGGTGTTCAGGCAACTGTAAAAGAATCAAGCTATGCTGACAAAGCAGAAGATTTTGCAGAAGCTACTAAAGACAAATTAGAAGATTTTGCAGAAAATACCAAAGAAAAATTAGAAGATTTTGCAGAGCAAGCCAAAGAAAAACTGAGCGACGCAGCAGACAAAGCAGAAGATTTTGCAAAAGATGCTTTAGGCAAACTAAAAGGGATGTTTGGTAATGATGATAAAAAAGAAGGCACTGCCTAATAAGCAATAACAATAAACATTGAAAAGTCACATGCAAACCATGTGGCTTTTTTTTTGTTTGTAAATCCCCTATCATTTTTACCCCTTTGATTTATAAAATCAGCCAAATACTTTTTAACCATTAAGCGTTTATACCAAATGCATTTACTATGTAGTTATTTGCGATCTCCTGATGCAAGCACAATACATAAAAATTGCTCAATTGTTAGATAAATAATAGCTGATAAAAAGAGCGATTTTAATTAACTTTGTAGGATGAAAATAGCAATTCAATATTTGAACGATAGTAATGGAAAGACTCAAGCTGTCCAATTGCCACTATCTGACTGGGAAAAAGTTTTAGATAAGATAAAAATGTATGAGCAATCACTCAAACTAAAATCGGACCTAAAAGAAGCATTTGCACAAGTGACCCAGATGAAAAAATCTAAACATAAAAAGCAAACGCTAAATGAATTTTTAGATGAGCTTTAATGTTATACCTTCAGATAAATTCAAGAAGGAAGCGAAAAGACTAATTCGCAAATTTCCATCGTTTAAAGAAGAACTTCGTGAACTAAGTATTACTCTCAGCGAGCATCCAGAGACAGGTAAACCCTTAGGAAAGGATACATATAAAATTCGTTTAGCAATTAAGAGCAAAGGTAAAGGCAAAAGTGGTGGCGCTCGAGTCATTACTTACTTGGTAACTGAAAATGAAGAAGTATATCTTTTACTGATCTATGACAAATCAGAATATGATAGTGTAGATGACAAATTACTTCAACAAATAATAGACGGATTAGATAAAGACAGAAATGATCGCACATAACACACCGCAAAGCGGCTGAGTCGCATTTCAATCTGATTTTTCTTTATTGTGCTTTGGAATATTTTTTAAACAGTTTACCTTTAAATTCCCCAACGAACGCCTGCCGAGTACCCGTTAGAAAATTATCGCTATCATACCTACACATTTTGCATTGAAGCTAGTAATAATTGGACTTTCATTCATGAGTTGTTGGTATTAATGCTGATAGTAATAATGTTGATCAAATGGTTTTGGCTTAATAAAAATATTTAACCTATTTTTATCCTTCAAGAAAAAAGACATACATATGGCAAAATCACCCGAAATTAATCTTTCAAAAATATCTACACGTGCCCCAAAAGGACTTGATAAAGACAAAATAAAAAATATCACCAAAGGTTTTTTAGATGAAATAGAAACCTTGCAAAACTTAATGTATGCCGAAAATAAGCACTCATTATTAATCATCATTCAAGGGATGGATGCCAGTGGAAAAGATGGCCTCACACGTGATGTTTTTACCAGTGTAAATCCACAGGGTATACAGGTAAGATCGTGGAAAGCACCTACGGCTGAAGAACTTTCACATGATTTTTTATGGCGCATACACCAGCACACACCTGCAAAAGGGATGATACAAATTCATAATCGTTCACATTATGAAGATATCCTCATCACAAGGGTTCATCAATGGATAGATGATGCCACCGCTAAAAAAAGAATGAAATCAATCAATAATTTTGAAAACCATTTAATAGAAAACAACAATACAACGATATTAAAATTCTATCTGCATATTTCACACGAAGAGCAATTATCAAGACTACAAGAACGAATGCAAATTCCAGAAAAGATGTGGAAGTATAACGAAAACGATCTCAAAGAATCTGAACTTTGGGATATCTATATGAACTATTATGAAGACGCTTTTAATCAATGCAATCAACCAGCGTGGAATATTGTTCCTTCAGATCAAAATTGGTATAAAAATTATGTAGTGGCCGAAACCATTTTGCAAACACTCAAAAGTTTTAAAATGCAATTTCCAGGTATGAAAAAATCCTAAGATATAATTAGCTCAACTTTTTAATTATATTTGTCGCTTATTAAAAAAAATAACATGGGATTTATTAAAGAATTTAAAGAATTTGCCAGTGGTGGCAATTTAGTTGATTTAGCTGTTGCGGTGGTCATGGGTACTGCAATAGGAAAAGTCATCGCAGCCTTTATCGATGGAATGGTACTGCCTTTAGTAGGTATGATTTCGGGTAAAGATTTTAGTAATATGTATATTGGTTTAAATGAAGCTACACAAGCTGCCGCAGCCAGTGGCACAGTTTCATTGGTAGAAGCCCAAAAGTTAGGACCCGTATTTGCGTATGGCAATTTTATATCAGCGGTTGTCAATTTTCTGCTGATTGCATTTGTTGTATTTATCGTATTAAAAGGAATAAATAAAATGAAAAAAGCAAAGGAAGAAAGTGCACCAGCAGGTCCATCTTCAACAGATGCCTTACTGATGGAAATCAGAGATGCTTTGAAAAAATAATACCTACTATACATAATAGCAGTTGCAATTGTATGAAGCTGTATTAAAATGTGTATATGCATATTACCAATATTATGCTAAGCATCTATCAAAAAATTTTGGTATAAATAGATTGTTAAACAGATACTTCAAAATGCCTCCTTTTAAAAAAGGAGGCATTTTTGCACCCAAAAAAAATTTTATGAAAAAGTACTTATTTTCCCTACTAGGAATATTTATGTTTAACCTGACATCTGCACAGGTTGATAAACAATCAGATGAATTACAAAAAGAGTTAAAGCGAAAAGTAGAAGCAAAAGATGAAGGCTGGAAAAAGGGTGGCTTATTAAATATAGGCATCAACCAAGCCATGCTTGAAAACTGGTCTGCAGGTGGTGAAAGATTATCATTTGCTGCAAATGGTCAACTCAATGCCTTTTTAGCGAGAATCAAATCAAACACCATATTTGAAAACACCCTTGACTTATATTATGGCCTCAATTATGTAGCCTCAAACCATTTTGTACCGCGCAAACTTGATGATCGAATCGATTTTTCATCCCGTTTTGGTTTACAACCCAAAAATTGGACTGTATCAAAAAATAAATTTAAAAACCATACCTACTTTACAGGCCTTTTTAGGTTTCAAAGTCAGTTTACTGAAGGTTATAATTATGAACTACCCAACTGGGAACTCAATCCTGTTTCTGAATTTTTATCACCCGCATTTTTTACCTTAGCCATCGGTGCTGAATACAGACCTAATGACAATTTTTCGGTATTCTTTTCTCCCCTAGCTGTAAAATCTACTTTTGTTAAAAGCCGATATACCTTACTTAGCAACGCTTATGGAGTGGAACAAGGCAAAACAAGTCGATTTGAATTAGGTGCTTATTTTACCGCAAAATACAGAACTGCTATCACCAAAAATATTAATTACAGCACCCGCTTAGACCTCTACTCAAATTATCTTGCTAAAAATACAGTGGTGAATGGCATCATTGTTAAAAAAGACAATCCAGGTAATGTAGATCTTTTGTGGGATCATTTTTTTGCATTAAAAATCAATAAATTTATTGGGGCTGGCTTAGGCGTCACATTATTTTATGACAATGACCAACCAGGACAAAAAAATAAAAAAACAACCGACGCCTTTGGTAATGACACCTATGACTATGGCCCTCTTGGATGGTTACAAATGAAACAAGTGCTCAATGTTGGTTTTAGTTATAAACTATAATTCCTACATACCATTTTCATAAACTCATTGATCATGTGTTGTGCAATAAATTACCGATTGAATGATACCACACAAGGTATCTAAGCTTGAAATTGTATGACTCGATAAATATTCCTATTTTTGCGTACCTTTTGCATATTAACAAAGGAAGTATTTGCCTGTTGTGCATTTCATCCATTGGGGATAACGAAAAATTAAAACAGGTAGTTCGCACAAAGGGTCTATTTACCTATGACTAATCGCATCGCATTGATACCCGCTGTATTTATAAAAGTGCTCGCCCAAATAGGCTTATTGATGCTTTTTAGTCAACTCATCAGGCTCACTTTTTTTCTTATCCATGCTTCCTATTTTTCTGTGAGCTCTTGGCAAGAATATGGTATGATTGTGTTTTACAGTCTTCGTTTCGACCTGTCTTCTATTTTTACAATCAACTTTGTATATATCGCATTGACCCTATTGCCATTTGCAATGATGAATAAAAAATGGGTGCAATATATACTCCAAAGTTTCTTTATCATCAGCAATAGTGTGGCTTTTATATTTGACATTGCCGATATCGGGTATTTCCCCTATGTCCGCAAACGAATGACCGCAGATGTTTTTCATTTGATTGAAAAAAAATCGGACTTTATAGATTTACTACCCAATTATTTAACCAAATTTTGGTATGTAAGTCTGTTGATTCTTGTGGTAGTGACTGCACTGATTTTCTTTTATAAAAAATATTTTAAAGAGACCCAAACACAAGCATTTTCATTCAAGCATCTTGGGCTTTATCTCCTAACAATGGCATTATCAGTGATAGCAATCAGGGGAGGTTTGCAACTTCGTCCGATTACATTAAGCAATGCTGTACTTACCAATAAAAATGAAAACATTCCCTTAATCATCAATACCCCTTTTTCAATTTTAAAAACAATCGAAAGCCAACCCTTACAAGCATTGCATTATTTTGGGGATGAGGAACTCAAAAAATATTATCAACCAATCAAAAAATTTGGGAATGGATCAATAAGGTCACATAGCATGAAGAAACAAAATGTAGTTGTCATTCTTTTGGAAAGTTTTGGCAAAGCATTTACCAGCTTAGGTGGCCGTCAAAGCTATACTCCTTTTCTTGACAGTTTGATGCAACAAAGTATGACTTTCAATCATGCCTTCGCCAATGCCTATCGTTCGGCTGATGGCATACCCGCTGTATTGTCGAGTATCCCTTTTTTCATGAATGAGGCATTCCCCATTTCTCCCTATGCCACCAATAAAATTGACGCGTTGCCATCCCTCTTAAAGCCTTATGGTTATACCTCTTCTTTTTTTCATGGAGGAGCCAATGGCACCATGAATTTTGACACCTATTGTAAAAATGCAGGTTTTGATCGGTATATTGGTCGAAATGAATACCATAACGACAATGATTATGATGGTACATGGGGCATTTGGGATGAACCTTTTTTACAATTTGTGGTGCAGCAATTAAACAATGAGCCACAACCTTTTTGTTCAGCCGTGTTTACCTTAAGCTCGCATGAGCCCTTTGCTTTGCCCCCAAAATATCAACAAGCCCCCTTTGCCAAATGGCCGGGTATACATAAAGGCATTGCCTATAGCGATATGGCATTGCGAAAATTTTTTGAAGCAGCCGCTCAAACTGATTGGTTTCAAAATACCTTGTTTGTTATCACAGCCGATCATCATTACTTAGCATTCAATGATGCATCTCAAGGTTATTATAATCAAGGAATGGGACTTTTTGCCATCCCTATATTGTTTTATGCGCCAAACGATCCCCTTTTAAAAGGAGTAAATGAGCGATTGATACAGCAAATCGACATCATGCCTTCTGTATTAGACTACCTGCATGTTGATAAACCCTTTTTTAGTTTTGGCAATAGCGTATTCGATACTACAGCATCTCCCTTTTGCTTTACCTCTATCAATGACCAATATTACATGCTACAACCACCCTACCTGATAACTGCAAATGCTGACCGGGTAAATGGGTTTTATCATTTTGAAAATGACAGCACTCTACGCCATAATTTGATGGCAAATAAGGATTCTTTGTTTGTTCATAGCGAAAATAAATTTCATGCTTTCATGCAGTTATTACATGCTTGTATTATACAGAATAAACAATCCTATCAAACATTTAGCAAGCCTTAAACACTATTCTGTATGCATATTTGATTTACTTAACTATATATTATAAGTAAATACTAAGGCTAATTAAGTAGCTGTCTTCTATTTTTTTGTAGCTTTGCAAAAATTTTTTATATGTCCACAACTACAAAACCAACCGTAGATTTAAGTATTCCTTACAAAGTAGCAGATATTAGTCTTGCCGCCTGGGGAAGAAAAGAAATTCGCTTAGCCGAAGCTGAAATGCCAGGCTTGATGTCAATCAGGGAAGAATTTGGCCCTTCACAACCACTCAAAGGTGCACGCATTGCAGGCTGTTTGCATATGACTATCCAAACTGCTGTATTGATTGAAACATTGATTGCATTAGGTGCTGAAGTGCGTTGGAGTTCATGCAATATATTTTCTACACAAGATCATGCAGCAGCAGCTATTGCCGCAGCAGGTATTGGTGTATTTGCCTGGAAAGGTCAATCACAGGCAGAAGCAGATTGGTGTATTGAGCAAACATTATTTTTTGGGAGCGAAGACCGCCCTTTAAATATGATTTTAGATGATGGTGGCGATTTAACCAATATCGTTTTTGACCAATACACTGAATTGATTCAACATATTAAAGGCTTAAGCGAAGAAACCACCACTGGCGTACACCGCTTATATGAAAGAATGGAAAAAGGTACTTTGCCGATTCCAGCTATCAATGTCAACGACTCCGTTACGAAGTCAAAATTTGATAATAAATACGGATGTCAGGAATCATTGGTAGATGCTATACGCAGAGCAACCGATGTAATGATGGCAGGCAAAGTAGCTGTGGTAGGCGGATATGGCGATGTTGGCAAAGGAAGTGCTCAATCATTGAGAGGTGCTGGCGCTCGTGTAATTGTAACAGAAATTGATCCTATTTGTGCTTTACAAGCTGCGATGGATGGTTTTGAAGTGAAAAAAATGGAAGATGCTGTTAAAGAAGCTGATATTGTAGTAACCGCCAGTGGTTGCAGAGATTTGATTTCTGAAAAACATTTCAGATTGATGAAAGACAAAGCCATTGTATGTAATATCGGACATTTTGATATTGAAATAGATATGGCTTGGTTAAATGCCTCATACGGCTCTACTAAAGATACCATCAAACCACAAGTTGATTTATACAATATCGAAGGCAAAGATGTGATTATTTTAGCTGAAGGTCGATTGGTAAACTTAGGTTGTGCTACAGGTCATCCTAGTTTTGTAATGAGTAACTCATTTACAAACCAAACTTTAGCCCAAATTGAATTGTGGTTAAACCATGCCAATTATGAAAACAAAGTATATGTATTGCCTAAGCATTTAGACGAAAAAGTAGCACGACTTCATTTGGCAAAAATTGGGGTTGAGCTCGAAACCTTAACAGATGCACAAAGTGCTTATTTAGGTATTCCTAAAGAAGGGCCTTATAAAACTGATATGTATAGATACTAGTTCATCTTAATAAAAATAAAAAACCGTTCTAATGAAGAACGGTTTTTTTATGCCCTGTATTTCAAAAAAACCAACACCACATGTTTGAATATTTTATACATTTGACTTATGAACAAATATGCAATTGTAGTAGCTGCCGGCAGGGGACAAAGAATGCAGTCTGCCCTGCCTAAACAGTTTATGTTGCTGAATGATAAACCTTTGTATACCTATGCGATCAATTGCTTTTTGCAATACATCAGCGATGTACAGGTGTTGTTGATTTTGCCCGAAAATGATTCCTTTGACGAAGACGAGCTATTGCAATATTTTGATAAAAAAAACCAAATTAAAATACTAACAGGCGGGAGCACAAGGTTTGAATCCGTTAAAAAAGGACTTGATGCCCTACCCAATGATGGCATCGTGTTTATTCATGACGCCGTTAGGCCATTTATCACAAAATCCTTGCTTGACGAACTGCTCAATACAGCCATCGAAAAAGGCAATGCCATACCCTGTATTGATGTGAATGATAGTATGCGTAAAATAAACGAGAATGGTAATCACGCGGTGGATAGAACGCAATATAAATCGATTCAAACACCTCAGGTATTTCAGCTCGACCTTATAAAAAAGGCCTTTCAACAGGCTTCAAACACCTCATTTACCGACGATGCTTCTGTATTGGAAAACTTAGGCGTTTCCATACATTTAATACAAGGTAACGCAGAAAATATTAAAATTACGCGACCGATTGATTTGCAAATAGCCAGCGTTTATCTTGAACAGCAAGCGGGTAGCAATTAAATCTACTTTAGGTTTCTTCTATTGCGTAGAAACACCCACAAAATTTAAGTTTTTTGTCAAACTTCCATAAATAATTGAATCAACCGTGGTTTTATTAAAAGGTATTTCCTGCATCATACGAATACCTCTTGTAGACATAATACCTAATACATCTTCCCCTTTCAGGTTAGTGTAATTGGGTTTGATTTGATCGTAGGTAATTCCCCCTTGTGCTGTAGTGGCATCGATATAGGTTTTCAATACCTGACCACCTGCCAATATAATCAAATCGGGCGTATCGACCCTGCGTGAAATATAACTAAAAGGAACCCCTAATTCACTATTTAAAATTCTATAAAAATCACTGTTGGTCATCACCGTGCTTCCACCTCCAGCACCATTATTAACCACATTGGTTACCAAAGGCAAATCTTTGTATTTGTGCACTGTTTGTAAAGTATTGGTATTAAACTCTTCGTACCAGAAACGCAATACCACATCAAAAAATACTGCATTTGCAGGCGAGCCCCATGCAAAAGTGTAATTTTCAAAAGGAATACCAAAGTTTAATTGTTGGGTATTGATATAAGGTTTTTGAAAAACGATGCCATTGGAATTGATCACATCTGTTTCGCCTTCTATTTCTTTGCCTGTAGAAATATTTTTTACTTTAAGTCTGTATCGTCTATCAGAGTTTAATTGCTCATGAAATTTGTAGGCGTAATTGGGACTTTTGGCAAATATGCCTGAGTCTTTATCAATACCTTCTAAATTTAAATCTACGCGATTGAGTAATGTTGTTTTTACCACTGTGCCATTGCTCAACTCCTCCATCTTTACTTCTAAATTGTTGTAATAGATTGAATCTGCATTTTGGCCCAACAACAAATTGTCTTGCGTTTCATCAAAATAGCCTTTGGTAATTTTAATATAATTAAAGGTATCTGATTTTGAAAGCAAGGCATACACCACTGTTACATCTTTGTAATCAGCCCCAACTTTAAAGTTTTTATTACAAGCCGTGAAAAACAAACTTGACACTAATAAAACGAAAGCAATTTTATTCATATCAGCAAATCTAATCATTTTTTGAATAATTCAACATTCAAGAACTTGTTATTGTACTTTTGCGAAAAAATATTTTCTGCGTAATGAATCTAGTGCATCTGATTAAATCAGCCATACAACAAGCTGTGTTTGCCTTATACCAAAAACAACTCAGTGTTGACGAACTACCAATCAACGAAACGAAACCTGAATTTACGGGTGATTATACCCTGGTAACCTTTGGCCTTTCAAAATTGCTTCAAAAAAAGCCAGATGAAATAGCCCATGAACTAGGCAACTACCTTGTTGCAAATGATGCATTGTTTACAGAGATGGAAGTCATCAAAGGTTTTTTGAACTTAAGCATCAAAGACAGTTTTTTACTCGAATTTTTAGCTACGCATTTTCAACAAAGCAACTATGGAAACAGTGAATTGGGTGATAAAAAAATCATGGTTGAATACTCTTCACCCAATACCAACAAGCCCCTTCATTTTGGGCATTTAAGAAATATCTTTTTAGGACATGCAGTTTCTGCTATTTTAAAAAATGTGGGACATGAAGTGATTAAAGTAAATTTGATTAACGACCGGGGGATTCATATTTGCAAAAGCATGATTGCCTGGCAACTATTTGCCAACAAGCAAACACCTACAGATGCCCATGTGAAAGGAGATCATTTTGTAGGTGATTATTATGTAAAATTTAATGACGAATACAAATCACAAATGGCCACCTTAATGGCTGAAGGCATGCCCGAAGACGAAGCCGCAAAAAAAGCCCCGATTATGCTGGCAGCCCAGGATATGTTACGTCAATGGGAAGCGGGCGATGCAGACACACTGGCCCTTTGGAAAACTATGAATGATTGGGTTTATGCAGGTTTTGAAGTTTCTTATCAAAAACTCGGTATTACATTTGATCGTTATTACTATGAAAGCAATACCTATCTTTCTGGAAAATCAATCGTAGAAAAAGCCTTAAAAAATAATTTATTGTTTCAAAAAGAAGATCACTCCGTATGGATTGATTTATCGGATGCAGGGCTCGACCAAAAACTTTTATTACGTGGTGATGGCACCTCAGTGTATATGACCCAAGACATAGGCACTGCTATACTCAAATACCTTGATTACCACATGGACCAATCAGTATATGTAATCGGTGATGAACAAAATTATCATATGCAGGTTTTGAAACTCATCTTGCAAAAAATGCAGGAACCTTGTGCTGATGGTATTCAACATTTGAGCTATGGCATGGTAGAACTGCCTAGTGGTAAAATGAAAAGCCGTGAAGGAACAGTGGTAGATGCCGATGATATGGTAGATGAGATGATAGCCATAGCAAAAAAGAATACAGAGGACCTTGGCAAGGTAGAAGGCTTTACAAGCGAAGAGCTACAGCAACTATATCAAACATTAGGGTTGGGAGCCTTAAAGTTTTATTTGCTCAGAGTAGACCCTAAAAAGAAAATGATATTCAACCCTGAAGAAAGCATTGATTTTCATGGCTTTACAGGTCCCTTTGTGCAATACAGTCATGCCCGTATTTGTTCCATATTGCGCAAAGCATCGATTGATAGTCTTCCTGCTGAATTATCTTTATCCGATATCACATTAAGCAGCATCGAAAAAAATCTGTTGAAATTATTAGCCCAATATCCCACTACAATATATCAGGCTGCAAAAGAAATGAATCCATCCATTGTTTGTAATGTGGTATATCAGGTAGCCAAAGAGTTTAATGGTTTTTTAGTTGACCATTCTGTACTTAAAGCTTCCGACGAGTCAGTTAAAAATATGCGTTTACAACTTTGCTTGTTGAGTAAACAAGTGATTGCCCATGGGCTCAACTTACTGGGTATAGTAGCCCCGGAAAGAATGTAATCCTTTATCGCATAACCCAATCTCATAACAAAGTTTAATATCATCAAAAATACAGTTTCCGAGGGTTTAAAGTGCCTAATTCCACTTCACAATCCACTTACATTACCGACCTTGTATGTAATTATTCAATTCTGTTTTTGAACTACTAAACGAAAATAAGTTGCTTACTTTGAAATAGTTTTTAGGGTCTGTGCAATGGTCATATGCATATTTGGCAAATTCTAATTTTGATGCTTCAAAACTAAACAACTGGCAAATAGTGCTTATTTGTGCAGTATTTAAACAATTGACAGATGCAATTTGTTTGGCCATATCTAAACGTGTTTCGTCAAAACCTTCATTTTTAAGGGTTACTCTTGCATCATCAAAATCGCGGGGATTCATCGCATAGGCATTGAAACAGCCTTGAATATCTTGTTGCTGATTATTATAATAATGATTCGACATTTCTTGCTGACGATTGATGTTTTGATTGGCATAGGGGTCTTCAATACGTACGTTCATATTGACCCCACCACCATTCATTTGTATGCCTACACTTCCATTGCCCTGATTGCCTCTTATATTCACTTGCTGATCATTAAAACCAGGTCCCGAAATCATTACCCCTGGGTTGCCATATCGGTATACCGCACAATTGCTCGGACGTACCATATTTTGCTGTACAGGAATAAAGGAAAAAAATCGTAAACTTTGTTTACCATTTTTGTCCTTCTTAATTTTATACGTTACATCTTGCATCACCCCATTGGCATCTGCCAACATCAACATGTTTTTTGAAATTTCCTTTTGTGTTTTATCTTCAAATATAATTTTACAATTATAATATGGCTGCGGCAGTTCTTCTAATCGGATATTGGTTTGAGCCACATCATTTTGACGTTCTCCATTTAATATCAGAAAAAATTTATTGCCATCTTCCGAAAAAATAGTGAGATTGGCAGTGGGCATAAATTGTGCTTGCAGTTGTGAAGTGAAACATACAATTAGGAATAGCAAAATAAAACTACGCATGGATTATCATTTTTAATATCCAAAAATAACAGTTGTAATTTATATTCTGAAAAATATTAATATTTTAACATAATATAAAACTTCCTATTCTTTCCATTTGGAAAATAAATACGCAATCATGTAATATCAATTGTATTTCTAACAAAGTCTGAAAAATATCAGTGTAATGCCTACACATATTACATGTAAGTTCGTAACAAATAAACAATCTTTATTAGTATCGTTGGTTTAAGAAATTAAGCTCCTTCAAAAGAGGCTTTTCTTTTCTCAAGAAAAGCACTTACCCCTTCTTTCATATCAGCCGTAGCAAAACATTCACCAAAAAGATTGATTTCTGTTTCAAATCCTGATGCCTGACCAGCAACGTTTACACATTGTATAACCTTTGTCAAAGCCAATGGAGCCTTGGTATTGATTAAAGTCAGCATCTCAATGGTTTTTGCCATTAAGGTTTCAGCTGGAAACACATGATTGACTAAACCTATACGCAATGCTTCCTGGGCATCTATAATAGCTGAAGTCATACATAACTCCATCGCTTTCCCTTTACCCGTAAGTGCAGTAAGACGCTGTGTACCTCCATAACCAGGTATTAAACCTAAATTGACTTCTGGCTGGCCAAACTTGGCATTTTCGGCAGCCAATCTAAAATGACAACTCATGGCTAACTCGCAACCACCACCCAATGCAAAACCATTTACTGCAGCAATGATAGGTTTAGGGCTATTTTCAATTTTATCAAAAACCAATGTTTGTCCTTTACGTGCTAAGTCAGCACCTTCACCTACACCAAGGGTTATAAATTCGCTGATATCGGCACCTGCCACAAAAGCTTTCGGTCCCGCACCTGTAATGATTGCACTTTGAATTTCTCTATTGGTATAAACTTCGTCTAATGCCTGACTCAAATCATCGATAACATCTTTGTTTAAAGCGTTTAATTTGTCAGGTCTGTTGATGGTGATAGTGGCAATTCCATTTTCTATGGCAAAAAGCAATGTGTTAAATTCCATGTGTATTTCTATTTTTATGTTTAATGTTTATGATTGGGCTTTGTTGGAGGCTTTGCCTATTGCTCAAGTAGCCTAGGTATTTCTTTTTTCTGTTACCACTTGCTTGATATATGCAGCAATCTCACTTGTGTGGGTACCGGGACTAAACAGCTTACCCACACCCATTTCTTGTAATTTTTTCATGTCATCTTCGGGTATGATGCCTCCGCCAGTAAGTAATATATGATTTAATTGTTGTGCTTTTAATAGTTGTATAATGGCTGGGAACACCGTGTTGTGAGCGCCTGATAAAATACTGACCCCAATAGCATCCACATCCTCTTGTAAGGCAGTGGCCACCACCATTTCGGGGGTCTGTCTCAAACCCGTGTATATCACCTCCATACCTGCATCACGTAGCGAGGCCGCAATCACTTTGGCACCTCTGTCATGACCGTCTAGTCCTACTTTGGCTATCAATACTCTGAGGGGGCGTTGTTGCATAAAATATCTCCTAAAATGTTGCGCAAACCTACTAATTAAACGTTAGAGTTTTGACATTTCTATTTGATTTTTATTACAGCATCCACAAAAAATTTAAGATTTGGCTCATCAGCCCACTAGCATAAACCCAACAAACTGAAATCATATTTATAATATGAATCTTTAAAAAAAAATGAATATCTTGTGTACAACCCTTCGGGTATTGTCTGCCACTCTGTAGGTTTTGATCCGTTTTTGGTGTAATAATGTCAATTTTTAACCCCTTTTTGGAACAAAATGGACCAATTGCTGAAAAAATGTCCTATACTTCTATGTTGGCACATTTAATGATGAATAGGTTGAAATCAATAAATTTATTAAACGAATAAAATAGATAAAACATGGCAAAAGCATCAAAAATCAACATTACCCCCTTGCACGACCGAGTGATAGTACGTGCTGCAGCTGCAGAAACTAAAACAGCAGGTGGCATCATCATTCCTGACACAGCCAAAGAAAAACCACAACGTGGCACTGTTGTAGCTGTAGGTACAGGTAAAAAAGACGAACCAATGACTGTAAAAGAAGGTGATACTGTTCTTTATGGCAAATATGCCGGTACAGAAATTACTGTAGGTATTGAAGACTTGCTCATCATGAGAGAAAGCGATATCCTTGCGATTATCTAAATCGATTACACAATCGCATAAACACAATCCAATCTCGAATTAACTAATTTTAAAATTTTCAAATTAAATATTATATGTCAAAACAAATTCTCTTTAACATAGAAGCACGCAACAAAATGAAAAAAGGCGTGGACACCTTGGCTGATGCAGTCAAAGTAACTTTAGGACCTAAAGGTCGCAATGTAGTTATCGAAAAAAAATTCGGTGCTCCACAAATTACGAAAGATGGTGTAACCGTTGCCAAAGAAATTGAACTGGAAGACCCTATTGAAAATATGGGTGCGCAAATGGCCAAAGAAGTAGCCTCTAAAACAGCGGATGCTGCAGGAGACGGTACAACTACTGCCACAGTACTTGCCCAATCAATCATTACAGAAGGTATTAAAAATGTAGCTGCGGGTGCCAATCCAATGGACCTTAAACGTGGTATTGACAAAGCAGTATCTGCCATTGTATTAGATTTACAAAACCAATCACAAAAAGTAGGCAACGACAATAAAAAAATTGAACAAGTAGCTACTATTTCTGCAAATAACGATAGCACCATTGGCAAACTTATTGCACAAGCAATGGCTAAAGTAGGTAAAGAAGGTGTAATCACCGTAGAAGAAGCCAAAGGCACTGAAACAACCGTTGATGTGGTAGAAGGTATGCAATTTGATCGTGGATACTTATCGCCATACTTTGTAACCAATAGCGAAAAAATGATTGCTGAATTAAGCAGTCCGATGATCTTGATTTATGATAAAAAAATATCTACCATGAAAGATATTTTGCATATCCTAGAAAAAGTAGCTCAGGCAGGACGTCCCTTGGTAATCATTTCTGAAGATTTAGAAGGTGAAGCATTGGCTACCTTAGTGGTAAATAAATTAAGAGGCACGATTAAAGTAGCTGCTGTAAAAGCACCAGGCTTTGGCGACAGAAGAAAAGAAATGCTTGAAGATATTGCTAAATTAACAGGGGGTATCGTAATCAGCGAAGAACAAGGATTTAAACTTGAAAATGCTGACTTAACCTATTTAGGATCATGCGAAAGCATCTCTATTGACAAAGACAATACAACTATCGTAGGTGGTAAAGGTAAAAAAGCAGATATCGTAGCTCGTGTAAACCAAATCAAAGCACAACTAGAATCGACTACCAGCGATTACGACAAAGAAAAATTACAAGAACGTTTGGCTAAATTAGCAGGTGGTGTAGCGGTATTATATGTAGGCGCTGCCACAGAAGTGGAAATGAAAGAAAAGAAAGATCGTGTAGATGATGCTTTACATGCAACCCGTGCAGCCGTTGAAGAAGGTATCGTACCAGGTGGCGGCACAGCATTTATTCGTGCTATTGACAGTATAGTAAAATTAAAAGGTGCCAATGAAGATGAAACAACAGGTATCAATATTGTACGTCGTGCATTGGAAGAACCAATTCGTCAAATAGTGGCTAACTGCGGATTAGAAGGTTCAATCATTATACAAAAAGTACGTGAAGGCAAAGGCGATTATGGCTTTAATGCACGCACCGAAGTGTATGAAAACCTTTACAAAGCGGGTGTTATAGACCCTACAAAAGTAACCCGTGTTGCCCTTGAAAATGCAGCATCTATTGCAGGCATGCTATTGACTACAGAATGTGTAATTGCTGACAAACCAGAACCAAAATCTGCAATGCCTCCAATGCCACATGGTGGTGGAATGGGTATGGATTACTAATCATAGCGAAAGATGGCATTCTATACGAAAGTATACAAATGCCAAATTAACACTGGGCAGTAAACAAACAATAAAACAAAACAACAACAAGAACCGCTTCGAAAGAGGCGGTTTTTTTGTACCTATTAAAATAAATTGTAACATACAATGCCTATATATCAAAAATATGTAAGTCTTTTATTCCCGAAAAACCTGCTAAAATCTAATACGCATTCGGAATTAGGATTTGTTCATTAAGGCCGGAAGAAAGAGGTAACCTCCATTTGAGACTACTATTTCATGCTAGCAATGTTAGACTGATGCACTGGAAATGTTGTAAATCTGTTCAAATGCCTTGCATCTTATCAATGGGGAACAACTACTCTGTCATACAACATCTGAATCGTAACAGGTATATCGCAGTAATGATATTTACATCATTACCTGCTCCCCTCAGCTTCTGCATTGCTGAATGTATAAGCAAGCCCTAAGTATCATCATATGCATAAATAATATTAAGTTCATTCCCTATGAATTTGGATTCCTTTCAATCATTTGTACATTTATGCTAATGTTGTACCAAATGTATTTAATAAGTAGTCTGAAAAATTTCGGTATAATGCCCACACACATTCCATTTAAACTAATCACAAATGAACTATGTTTAATGTGTCGTAGGTATTGGTTATTATGCACACCTGACAAGAAGCCTTCAGCAGAGATAGTAATATATAAATCTTAAAAATGATAACCATACATAACAACCATAAAATGCAAGCATACAAACAACCTAAAAAAAATAGCACCTATGGCTTCCCTTTCTAACAATACCTTATTGCGATATTGTCATTTTATCGCTTTGTATTTTGCACAAGGCATACCCGAAGGCATGCTTGCATTTGGCATACCCGCATGGATGGCCATGAATGGCAAAACACCCGGACAAATAGCAAGTTTTGCTATTGCGGTTGGTTTACCATGGAGTTTTAAATTTATTGTAGCACCGTTGATGGATCGCTATACGTATTTACCGATGGGACGAAAAAGACCCTGGGTGATTGTAGGTCAGTTAGGACTCATATTAAGTTGTATATATTTAGCTTATGTGCCTGACCCTTTAAACAACCTCAACCAAATGATGTTAGCTGGTTTTCTTGTTTCCTTTTTTGGTGCTTTTCAGGATGTTGCCACCGATGGCATGGCAGTTGATATCATTCCTTTAAACCAGCAAGCTCGTGCCAATGGTTTTATGTGGGGTTCCAAAACGATTGGGATGTCGGTATCTCTAGCATTGGGAAGCTGGCTTATCAGCAAATATAATTACACTTCTGCGATACTTGCACTGGCGGCGATCATCGGACTGATAATGCTTATGCCCCTTTTTACAACAGAACGAGAAAATGAAAAATTGGCCCCCTGGTCGAAAGGGAAGGCATCTAACGAAACCAAAATACTTCAACTCGACAATTGGTTCACCATTTTCAAATCATTATTCCAGGTTTTTACTTTACGCAATTCATTAATGATTGCGATTATCTTATTTATTAGTCAAGGCGCCTTTAAATATATTTCCACTTTGCTTCCCATATTTACCGTAAAAGAATTGGGTTGGACAAACGTGACCTATTCACAATATTATGCTACTGCAAAATTAATAGGGGGTATTACCGGGATGCTCTTAGGGGGTATTTTGATTGAATGGTTTGGTAAAAAAAGAATGTTGAACATCTATTTTATAGGTCTCATGATACTTACAAGCTCCTTTGTCTTTTTCAAAACATATTGGGGCAATATGTATTTTATTTATTCATTTATGATTGTGTACAATATTATTTACACCATTACAAGCATTTGTTTGTTTGCCATAGCTATGCAATGTTGCTGGAAAAAAGTTTCGGCTAGTCAATTTACCTTATACATGACAATTGCCAATTTGGGACAAATAGCCCTAGCCGCATTTATTGGTCCCATCAAAGCACAATTTGACTGGCAAATAACGATATGGGCATTTGCCATCATGATTGCAGTGGTATGGGTATTGTTGCAATTTTTAAAAATCAATAAACAAATAGCAAAAGTTGCTGAATTAGAGAGAAAAGATCTAGACAGTAACCTATTTAAAATGGCTGCTGATTAAAAAATAATAACAGGTATTGCAAGCTTTATTATCACAGATACATTGATGTGAGGACATTCAAATTTATTTGTCAGTCAAAATATTTATAGGGTAAACTATTTCGAAAGATTAAATTTTTCTAACCATTCATATATAATAATCAATACTCGATTTATACCAAATGTATTTTTTAAGTAGTCTAAAAAATTTCGGCATAAAGCCCACAAACATTCCATTTAAGCTCATCACAAACGGATTAACTTTAATGTGTAACTGGTATTAAACCTAGCCTATAGATGCTGCCTATTAATACAAATTCTCTACTGTATAATACAAAAAATCACTTAAATCATTTTCTACATTTATAAGTGTAGGTTATATTTGAAGTGTTCTTAAAATTCATAAATTGTAATGCTTTTGTAATTTCAATTGTGAACATCAAAGCAAAATAAATCAAACAAAATATGATACAAATATTCAAAAAAACAATCCTGTGGATTCTTTTCATCTTAGTCACTTATTTAGGCATAGGCAATGTGCGTGTTGCACAACTATGTTAGTGTGAATAAATAATGTATCCAAACAATGGG
>OEIV010000074.1_pt1 | contig 61639 bp, 61 predicted proteins | sample 1539231 | NCBI WGS metagenome assembly OEIV01 (sample SAMN03794762, study PRJEB22550) | activated sludge metagenome | feature: wastewater treatment plant; material: activated sludge; isolation source: Wastewater treatment plant of a petroleum refinery complex | place: Argentina: Buenos Aires ...
CCTACTATACCTATCTATCTTCTAATCTGTAAACCTAATTGCTGCAATATTAACAAAATATAAGAGAAAAACCATTGATTTAATTGAATAAATATATATAGAAATAAATCCACGACGGTGTGGTAAAAAAAGAAAAAAATGTTAAAAATCCCAAAACCAAGTTTAAAATCGTTTGCAATCGTGAGCAGAGAAAACTTCGAAAAAGTTTTTTCAAATCACAAAGATGCATTCACATCCTTCAAAAAAAATAAGGATCACGGACTGCTTCACACCTTTAATGTGTGGATAAAAGCAAAAGAAATCGCATCACATTTTGACGAACCGGTAGATCAAATGAGTCTTTATATCATGGCCATCTGTCATGACATGGGACGATTTCGTCTTCCGACGGTAGACAAAGATCATCCTGATTTTCAAAAACAGATCATTCGACAAGATAGATCTGAAAGAGCACATGCCATGTATGGAGTTGCGCAAATAAGAAGAGCATGGTTGACGCTGTCAAAGAAAGAAGTGCTTGGCCAAGAATGGCTTGAGCGGTACAACAAAATCAAGCATTATATCAAAAATCATGATAAAATGACTTGGTGGTTAGATCCAAATGACGAGTTACCAAACTCGATAGAAGGTCAGATTGTTTTATTGGCAGACCGTATCAGTACGGATGCATCCGAAGAAATTGAGCGATACTGGGAAACGGGTAAAAGAAGAAAAACTACCTATTTCAATCCAGAGATCTCATTACAAGAGAGGATTGATTTCAATTTCACAAAGATTGGAAAATATATTCAAGCAGGAAAGCTAGATCAGTTTATGTTTTTTTTCGCAATGTTAGCCATTTCTGAAAATGACTTTGAGCATCAGATCTTGAAGTCTATTTATAAAGAATGGTCAGCAAGAAAGTACGATCAAGCGACTGAAACGATATATAGACTGGCTAGAGAAGCTGATTATGACGAAAAAGCTATCGAGCAAATGAAAAACCATATCAATGCTTATTTAGAGCATTATGGGGTGGAATTTGGCTGAGAAATAACTATTAAAGAGGAGAATTTGTTTTCCTCTTTTTTTATGCCAAAATAAATGTAAAAATGTTACGAGAAAAATACACATACATAAAAACGAGGAGAAATGGAAGTAAAATATACCAAGCAGGAGATGGTTCTCATTTTGCAAAAGCTTGACTACACGAAGCTGTTTCACAAGAAGCAGACTTGTACCAAAAACTTGGTAAATATGGAATCAAACTACCAACCGTTATCTCTGTCCAGACCATAATGATGGAACAGTCTTTTTGAGAAAAAACATTTGCAGATTTATTCACAGAATCTTACTCTCAAGTAAACATTATCCAGGAAGAGATTTTCGATAATTTTATTGTAATGAATCAATCTCACCTCGATAGCCAAATCAAGTTAATAGGAGAGAATATTACAGATAAAAAGTTCGCCTCATTTGATCATCTGGCTGAGGAAAATCGAATCGATCCAGATCTGATAAAAAAAGCATATGAGAAAATAATGAATGTTGTTCAGTCTATGCCAATGACCCGAAATCATTGAGACTATAATCCCTACAATATTTTTCCCGAATGAGTAATCGATCTTGAAGACTGATTTTTATGACCAATCGGTTATGATACCATCACTTCTCTTACCCAAAATTACCGATTCCCTGATGAAGGAGATTACGAACTTCACAGACAGCACTCCTTTTCACTGCCTCAAATTGTCTCATTTCTCACTAGATTATCTGATAATGCTATAAAAATTAATTTTCTGGATAAAGATTTATTTGCTGCACTTTTTTTGATGAGATGAGCATTTGTGACAGCTTGATCTTCTCGAGCACCAAAATCACAAGCATATAGATACGAACTTTTTCAAACACTTCTAGAAAAATTTCTCGCATGAGAAGATCTATTACATTTCTTCTTGTCGACTTACCATAAATTAAGTAAAAACATAGATTCTCTCGTATCTCAGCAACTTATGGATTGAAAAAACAAAGTTATCTCTACGGGCGAATAAATCTCTAAAACATTTGCATTCGAGTTCGCTATCGCTATCACCAAAATATTTTATGTATCTACCAAAATATCATGGAAGCAACAAACAACACACAGCAAGTTTATGTCGACGGTTTTGTTATCAGAATCAAAAAATCACAAGTAGAAAATTACAAACAGATGGCTACTGGTGGTGGAAAAATATGGATGAAGCACTGAGCTTTACAGTATGTTGAGTGTATTGGAGATGATTTGTATCCAGATATGAGTCAAGGACCAGCCGAAATGGGAAAATTTCTCGGTTTTCCTGCGATGACAAATCTTGAAGAAGATGAGACGATTATATTTTCATTCATCACCTACAAAGATAAAGCTCATCGTGATGAGGTAAATGCAAAAGTGATGGCAGATCCTGAAATGAATAACCCAGAAAACTGGCCAAAAGAAATGCCTTTCAAAATGGACAAAATGGCATTTGGAGGATTTACAAGTATCGTAAACCACATAAGCTAGTAAATATCTCCCGATCCCTGAGCCTGCCTGCCTTCCGAAGGGAGGTCGAAGGGAAGAGAATGTTCTTTCTGGCTACTTCGCAATCCAAAATAATGTACTGGCTACCTTGCCATTCTCGACAACTATCCCATCTTTTTCTAGTCTAGAAATTTTTTCTGGTAACCCCAAATTATATCCTCTCAGAGAGCCATCACTACCAACTACCTTGTAGCACGGATATTTTTCTTGTTCGTGATTTTTCCCTATCAGTCTGCCTATCGCTCTCGGATGACTCTGAAACTTTTCCGCCAGCATCTTGTAAGTGACTACTTTCCCTTTAGGAATTTTTCTGAGAAACTCGTAAACAAGCTCACGAAGAGAATTTTTCTGTGTTTTCATAGTTGGCTAGGTAATTTATGATAAAACTTTCTGTAGATATTTATCAAATGTCGCCAAAGGTAAATTTCTGCATTTCTTATAAATTACCAAAGCACAATCTACAAAAGATAAATTTTTCTGGTGACTGTAAAAAAAATCTGTGCTCATCTTTACCTCTTCGTCACTAAGACGATCAAAAATAATGCCTTCACTATCAAACAAAAAATCATGGCACTTTTGCATTATATATATCGATTCTCTCATCTTTAAAACAGTCAAAGTCTCAGCTAAAACATAGTCGATGACTAAAATCTGGTCTGCAGATTGGCAAGTGCGGAGAGCGGTCTGATGGTGAATCTCATCTTTTCTGAATGCAGCTACCAAGATCGAAGAATCCACTATAATCATTTTAATAAATATATTTTTTAAAATTCTCAGCCAAATTATTTTCCTTACTATTTTTACTTTTAAAAGTAAATTTTCAGATATCAGATAATTTATATTTTTTTTTCTCTGGTTCTCACTCAAACGGAACAATTTTAAAAACAGGCTTAGAATGCTTCAATACAATCACTGTATTTCCAGCCTCTATCTCCTTTCATACCGCCTTAAAATTTCAGTAAAGTTCTTTGGTAGACATATATTTCTCCATCTTTTTATCAAAAAAATCATAAAAAGTTATAGAAATAGTTTAAACTTTTATTGCAACTTTTCAAGTATGAAATAAAAAAACTTTCCTATTTTTTCTTGCTTTCTGGAAAAAAATCATTAGTATGAAAGCATAAACACCTTCGGGCTTTCTCTGTTGAAAGACAGAGGGAATAATTAAGAATCTTCTGGGAGATACATCTCTTTCAGAAGTTTTTTTATATCTAGAAATTCAAGTTTTGATATTTTGCCAATATTCTCTTGAAATCTCCTATGATCAATAATTCTTCACTGAGAAAGCATAAGAGAGGAATCTCATCTATCAAAAGAAATGCTGAGAAGTTTATAGTGATAACAATTATCTTTATGTTTCGTCGTCATCGGAATGCAAAAAAACAAAGATCAAATTTTCTGAATAACAAGAACAGGTCTAGAAAATTCTCATTTTCAGTCAGCTTCAAATCAAATATTAACTCACAATTTACAATATCGTATTTCTCTTGATTTCGGAAAGAAAGATAGTTTTATTTCATCAATTCTCTTTTTTTCATTATTCCAATCGTCAAATTTCTTAGTGTATACCATGATTTTTAGATTATAAAAAAAATCTCCCCAGCTGTGAGGAGACTATACTGATAGTGGTTCAAGAAGAATAGGGACAAAAAAAAGAAAAAGAGCAGTAAAGAAAATTTTTTTAGATTTTTTCAGTAATTTTAATTTTTTTGATTCCTTCAGGAAGTGTGTGATAAACGACCAGATGAGTATTTTTAAATTTTTCTTCTTGAGCTTTTTCTTCAAAAAAACTGATCATACGAGTGATATTTTTCTCATCGTCATCAGAAAATCAGACACTAATTTTATCAGCTTGATAGAGAAATTTCAGCTCATCTAGCACATAGTGAAGATACTCTTCCATCGCCTGAGTTTTTCTAAACGATGACGAGCTGTCTGGATATTGAGCCATAAAGTGATTATTGCTGATAGCATAAAATCTACTGAGATCTATATACTGAGCCAGTGCAGTCTGAAAAGAAATATCTTTACCAAGGATTTGAGCCATCTGTTCATGAAATTTTGTATTGTTGCACTCCAAAACTTCAGCAATAACACTAGCAAAGGCATTTCTCAGTGTCTCTTCTTGGTGTCCACGAGCTGTTATGATTGCGATAGGATTTCCGTGTCTTACAGCTTCGACGAACTTCTCAAAACTCGGTCCATTACTTTGATTACTAACTGCTTCATAGATATCGTTAGCAAATTTTTCAGTTCAAAACGGTCAATTATCTTTAAAATTTATCATACTTTTTTCTATGTTGTTCTCAATGTGTCTGATACTCCTAAAATCTTTTAGGCTAAGATAATCTTCTTGAGACATAGCGATTTCTTGCCAAGATCAATCACTCTGTTTTTCTTCCATCATTACAGGAGTATTTGTATGCCAGAGATTTTTATCTATATCAAAAACATAAGCTCTCATTTTTCTTATCAAAATAAAATAAAAAATTTTTATTCTGCAATCTCATTATATTTCCATGGTTTCAGATCATTGATGATTTCAAATAATCAGACAATATTTTTGCTATGAAGTGTTTGGATATCTGAGATATACATCTTTGCTACTACTTTCAATATTTCGTCAAATAAAACTGTAAGTATAGGATATTTGCGAGTAAGGAGATAGCCACGACCAAATCTGAGAATAATGGTTTTTTGTCATGTATGACCGGAATAATCAATACAATCAAATCGGTGCGTATTCTTGAAAGTCCACCTATATCCATAGCCAATATCTTTTTTTTTATGAGAAAATGAAGACATAAGAAGATCTATTTCATGGACGACACTAAGAAAGTAAGGAGAATAGCTTTTCATGGTATTTTAAATTTCAATTAAAGCAAAATAACTCTTAAGTCAAATTTTACCCCACACTTCCTTCCATCTCTCCCTTTGTTTCCTGAGAGCCCCACAGCGAGTAGTTGAAACAAAGAGGAATCCGATGAATATCGGATCATATCTCTATCCAACTGATCACTCCATCTCCATCTCTATCAACTTATTCAGCTCTCCAGCATACTCCAGTGGGAGTTTTTTGACGATCGGACTGATGAATCAGTTGACGATCATAGCCATAGCTTTCGTCTCATCGAGTCAGCGAGACATCATGTAAAAAAGCTGAATCTCATCGACTTTTCCAGCGCTGGCTTCGTGAGCCACAGTAGCGGAGCTGTTGGAGACATTGATGACGGGGATCGTCGTGCTGATCGATTCGCCATCCATCAAAAGAGCATCACACTCAGTAGAGTTGACTGCATCGTGAGCCGTAGCTTTGATATCGACGATTCCGCGATAAGTAGAAATTCAGCCATCTTTCGAGATTGATTTCGAGATAATAGTCGACGAAGTATTTTCACCGATGTGGATTACTTTCGAGCCAGAGTCTTGATTTTGCCCTTTTCCAGCGACGACCACTCAGATGTTATCAGATTTAGAATTTTTTCATTTGAGAATAGTGCAGGGATAGAGCATCGTAGTGCAGCTTCCGAGATTTCCATTGATCCATTCCATAAAGCCATTTTCTTCGACGATCGAGCGCTTGGTATTGAGATTGTAGGTATTGGTCGATCGATTTTCGACAGAGGAGTAACGCATACGGCTATTCTTCCCCACAAAAATCTCCACCAACCCAGCATGAAGCGACTTCTTATCGAACTTCGGCGCCGAGCAGCCCTCGATATAATCGCCAGTCGCATCGTCATCAATGATAATCAGCGTATGCTCAAACTGCCCACCAGCATAGGTGTTCATACGAAAATACGCTTGTAAAGGCTCAGTCACATGCACACCTTTTGGCACATAAATAAAAGTCCCACCACTCCAAACCGCACCGTGCAATGCCGCAAATTTATGATCTTTTGCTGGTACTAATTTCATAAAAAATTTTTTAATCAGGTCACTGTGATGGTGTAAAGCGTTACTCATATCATCAAAAATTACTCACTGTTTGGCTCGTTTTTCTTTGATATTGTGATAAACTATTTCACTATCATACTGTCCACCAGCTCCCGCCAGATATTTTTTCTCAGCCTCAGGAATCCCAAGCTTCTCAAACTTAGCCTTGATCGCTGGATCGACTTTTTCTCGATCATCAGCGTACCCCTCTCCATTATTTTCAGCCTTCGCAAAATACACTATCTCATCGAGATTCAACCCACTCAGATCCGGCCCCCAAGCTGGCATACTCAGCTGCTGAAAAATCTTGAGCGACTCCAGTCTATGGTCCAGCATCCACTCCGGCTCTTTATTCTCGGCACTAATTCTTCTCACTGTCTCTTCCGTTAATCCTTTCAGATGAACAGAATATCTAATCTGATCGGCAGTCTCGAGGGTATCTTTTAAATTCATAATTCTGGATTTTGGATTTTAAATTTTGGGTTATTGAGCATTGATTCATAAATTATCACTATCGAATTCCCATTTTGTTGGATTTTGAATAATATAATTACGAACATTTATCAATGCAAGGTCATTTTGTATAATAGTTGTATGGTAATTTGATTGCCGCTGAAACGATTTATCCACCGATTTCCTAATTTCAAAAGAACATCTTCATTTAAACCAGCGAACAATCGCGCCCAGCGATTTATTGTGAATCATAGGATTTTTTAATCCGGTAATTCATCACACATTGCCATCGACCGCACCAATCATATTCATAGAGACGCGATTAATCGCGTCTCTGTATATGGCGTCTCTGTATATCACATCATAATTAACCGCGTCACCATAATTCAAAAACACGATTCAGTGAATATGATTTGGCATGATGACGAATTCATCCAAAAATGTATTTGGGAATTGATTTAAAATCTCCGATCGACATTTTTTTGCTACGATTCACATTTCAGAGAAAATCATCTCAGAGTCAATAATTTCACCAAAATAATTCTCTCTATTCTTCGTACAAATTGTAACAAAATACGCACCTTCAGATGAAAAATCATAATCAGGCAATCTATTAGATTTAATTCTGTATTTTCCTTGGAATAATGCAGTGTTCATTTTCTTATTCGCGTAAAATATAATTATCTTATTCTCAGTTCTTTCAGTCTTAATTTTAAATAATCTCACTAAACGACCCAATTTTAGCAAACAAGAGCTCATAAGCAAACGATTTTTTTATTTTCAGGATAAAAAATTTTTTTCTTTTTTTTGTCCATAGTTTTCTTTATTATTTCGAGTATGCCCCATCTCGCTGGCAATAATGCAGCAGAAAATTAGATTTATTAGTTATGAAAACAGTTAGTAGTGTCTCAATTACAGAGGCGATCAGTAATGGTAAAAAAGAGATGGTGGCTTTAAAAGCAAAGCATCCATTTGAAACGCAGATTAGAAAAAGTAATCTACAAAGGGTTTTTTCTAATTATTTAGCAATGTCCCAAGCTTTTCCTTATCTCCAAGCTGGTTCTCAAAAGGAATTAATTATGGATTGTATAATGAAAAACAAAGATGTTCCGGTAGAAATTGAGATTACTTCGGTAGTAGGAAATTTTCTTTGCTGGGATGAAACAGGTGGGCACTTTGTAGTTGGAAGAGAAGGTAATGCTGGTTTGTCAAAAATTCTTGATGTCGAGAAATATTATCATTCTCATCTGCTCAAGACAGATATCAAATATCTGATGAATCATGAAATAAATCCAGATTATTCTCTTGTGACTCAAGCTTATCTCAAGAAGCTTTATGAAGGCCTATCTTCAAAAAATCATGTCAACCGATGTGCTTGTATGGTGGCTTTTGAACAGCATGCTGGTGTTATGATTCAATCACTATGGGACAGTCTGACAAAGTTATTTGACATTCCCAAAGAGCGTCTCATTTATTTCGCTGTTCATGTGGGAGGAGATGATCCAGCAGAGATCTATCATGAAGAAATGACGCACCAAATGATTCAAAAGATTGTGAGTCCAGATCAAGTAAATGATTGGTTGATTTATTTTGAAGGATGGTACGAGAAAAATCTCCAGTGGTGTGATGACATTTGTTCATAATTTACTATCTTTTTAAAACAGCATGGAAACTATTGGATGGGGAGACTTTGAAAAAGTAGAGATGAGAGTCGGGACAATTATTTCAGCGCAGCCAAATGTAAAAGCTACAAAGCCAGCTCTAGTGCTAAAAGTAGATTTTGGAGAGCATGGGATCAAGAGCTCTTCTGCTCAGATAACGCAGAATTATAGCCCTGATTCGTTGATTGGTCGTCAAGTAATAGCTGTGATGAACTTCCCAGCCAAACAGATTGCGAATATCGTTTCCGAAGTTCTCATTCTCGGAGCACTTGATCCAGTAAAGGGAGTAATTTTACTTTCTGTAGATAAAATTGTCGAAAACGGTTCACTAGTCCACTAATTTTGGTCCTGCACTTACGGGGAGATTTTTATCTCTCCGCTTTTTTCTTACATAAAAAATTTATTTTCTGGAGATTCCTGAAAATAATGTAAAAAACAATTGACAAATTTCTTGAAAAAAATAGAGTCTCACCAACGAGGCAGAAAAACCTCGTTATAAAAAAATAAGAAAAATGATGAAAAAAACACAAAAAGATGAAGAAAAGTCTAATTGGGAGACTAAGGTCCTTTCAGAGACTAAAATGGGTCCTCTTATGTATGGCTTCTTACGAGGTCTTTCTGAAGAAAAAATAGAATCGCTACGGAGTGGTGATGTATCGAGAACCTTGCTGGCTCGCTATATCCCAATCTCAACGAATGTTGTTATTGAGGATATAGAAGAAATGCATGTTATGCCCTCTGAACACCCAGCACTTGAAGGGCTGAATCAAGCAATTCTTGAAGCACTAAGAAAAAAGTTAGGAGTGTGGTATGTTTTAGATTTTATAGATCTCGACATAGAAAACGAAAATTTTTGTAAATGTTACAAAAAACTTCAACTTTCTCTTTCAGAAAAAAGCCTCATTTCAGAGGTAAAAAAACTTATTGAAAGACCTCAAGGAAGCTGATTATTTGCACTTCTTTATGAAACCCGGACAAGTTTTGTCTGGGTTTTTTGTATATTTTTTTATGAGAATGTAATGTAAAAAATATTTATGATTGTTTTCTATTGAAAAGGCTGATATTTTCTCTAAAAACAAATTGTTTTAGAAGATTTTCTTAGAAAATATGCAGGATAATAAATTTCTTCAGAAGAAATACGAAGCGATCATCAAAGAAGAAGTAAATGTCAAAGAGCTTGGGAGTTTACCAGCAAGTATTCTTGGTAGTAAAGTTTACAAGCCACTGTGAAAAGCATTGTCAGCTCAGTACGGCAAAGAGACTGCGAGAATTATCGAGCTTGGTAAGCAGTGACAAGTAAGAGAACAGTCAGATGGTAGTATCGTAGTATTTGGTGACGGCAAGGAGCGAACTTTACAGCCATCAGACTACGAGCTTTGATTTGAAGGTGATATGACCGACGACATGGCAGTCGAAGGTGAAATAGTCGTGAAGCTTGATCTCGAACTCGATGCAGAGCTTTTGAAAGAATGACTAGCTCGTGAGATTTCCAGAGCAATCAATCAGTATAGAAAAGATTCAGATTGCCAAGTCGATCAGAGAATCACTCTTGAGATTTTTACAGAGAGCCAATCACTCAAGGCAGCAATGACAGACTATGAAGAATTTCTCAAGTCTGAAGCTCTAGTGCAGAGTTTCTCATTTTCTGACAAAAAAAGTGGGAAAGAAATTACGATAGAAGATGAGGTTATGTGCCTTCAGCTTATTGTATAAAAAATTTAGTTTTCAAATGGTATTTCCATGCTAAAAAACATCATCAAACAGGCAGAAAATTTAGGTACAACGATAGCTAAATCGACCTCTCAAGATAAAACTAAGAGAAAAGAAGCTTTCAATGATTTTCTAGGACTAAAAACTCAATCTCCCCAGCCAGAAAAATCACCTGAAGGAAAAGTTATTTACTGGATCAAACCTTTTAGAGAAAATGATTTAGGTATTTCTTATTGGCATAGTTTCCTCAAAAATTTCACCAAAATCTCGGAAGAAATTTCATTTGTGATTTCTGGGAACAGGATGGATATGAGGATGTACGCTATCATCCCCGCATCTCTCAAAAATTATTTTGAAAATGTTTTTTATTCTGGTTTTCCTACCTCAGAACTCGATCTAGTTACGAATCTTTCTATTCTTTCAGATGTTTCTTATATCAATTATGATGAAAAAGTAGAAGTAGCACTTGATGCAAATTTCGTCAAAAACGGAACATATCACGATCCACTCAAAGATGTCTTGTCTCTCTATGAAAACGTAGAAAAAGATGATACCTTACAGCTTGTCTATACTTACAAGTCATCTATTCCCCAAGGATTTCGAGAAAAGTTTTTCGAGTTTTTGAGAAAATTATTTGTGAGAGCAAATAGCGAGCAAAAAGGAGATGAAACAAAAGCAAAGCCAGAGCTCAAGGTTGAAACATTTATGTCAGTCGGTTTTGCATTTAAGATAAATGACAAATACACAGCTGATAATATAAAAAGCAATTTGAAGTCAGTCTTCAGTAAATTTGTCGTAGAGGGGAAATCAGAGATTATGAGTACTCCAAAATTCAAGTGACTCAATCTCAATCAAGCAATCAATTTTTTTCACCTCCCGACAAGCGATTATTTTATTAAAAGTTTGTCTTATTCAGTCTATAGAAAACTTCCTTATCCTACGAACTTAGCTACCTTAGAAAATTCAGAAAAAAATGATCTGACCTTGATTGGTACGACAGATTACAAGTCTGATAAAATAAAATTTGGTATCAGAAAAGAGGATAAGTTTAGACATATGTATGTAGTTTGAAAGTCAGGAACTGGAAAGTCGACCATTCTTTCAAACTTTATCAAGTCAGATATGATGACCGGTAAAGGTCTTGCTCTGGTAGATCCTCATGGAGATCTCGTTGAAACAGTGATGGAGCATATTCCGTCCTATCGTATCAACGATGTTATTCTTTTTGATGTCGCTGATATGGAGTTTCCTATTGGTTTCAATGTTCTTCAGTATTCGTCACCAGATGAAAAAAATTTAATAGTTTCAGGAGTTGTTGGTACATTCAAAAAACTTTTTGATAACAGCCGATGACCGAGATTGGAGTATATTTTGAGAAATGTGATGTTGGCGGTAGTAGAATATCCAAACGCTACCTTGCAGCATATTTTGAGAATTTTGATCGAAAAAAATTTCAGAGAAGAGGTACTCAGCCATGTGACTGATGCAGTGGTTCTGAAGTTCCGAAGACAAGAGTACGATGTTTGGACCGATAAGTTCAGAGATGAAGCTATAGCACCGATTACCAATAAAGTTGGGCAGTTTTTGTCAGCTCCGATTGTGAGAAATATTTTTGGTCAGCCAGCTTCCAAGCTCAATATCAGAAAGTGTATGGACGAAGGAAAGATCTTGCTGATCAATCTGAGTAAAGGAAAAATCTGAGAAGATAATGCTGAGATGATTGGTTCGTTTCTCGTCACGAAGTTTCAGATTGATGCGATGGCGAGAGCCGATACACCGTTCAAGGACAGAAGAGATTTTTACCTCTATATCGATGAGTTTCAGAATTTTGCTACCGACTCATTTGCTGTGATCTTATCAGAAGCCAGAAAATATAAACTTTCTCTCATTGTAGCCAATCAGTATACCTCTCAGCTCGACGAAAAAATTCGTGATGCGATTTTCGGAAATGTTGGTACGATTATCTCGTTTACGCTGGGTTACGACGATGCTCAGGTGATGGCCCTCCAGTTCAAAGAGCTCGTCACTCCAAATGATTTCCTTTCGCTGCCGAGATTCAAAGCTTATGTCAAGCTTATGACCGACGGTATCATTTCCGATCCGTTTAGTATGTCGACTTTGCCTCTCACTTCACCAGAAAATTACGAAGAGCTCAGAGAAAAAGTCAAAAAACAATCCCGCCAAAGATATGGTATCGAAAAAGAAAAACTTGAAGAGTTGCTCAAGGCTCGAAATGCCAAGACTTTTTCTCTCCAGGAAAAAATTATGGAAAAAGCTCGTGCAGAGTGACAAGCTCCAGCCCAAAATCAAACTACACCTCCAGTCACAAACACAACAACCACATCTACTCAAGTAAAAAATTCTATTCCTGCTCAAACAAAAAACTTCTCTATTGATGATATCAAAATCTGAGATATGTATGATTGATATGTCAAACTAAAATACAACTACTGACTTTTCATCACAGTAAAATGAGTCGAATGACTTCTTCATAAAAATTTCGTAAAAGCACCAGACGGTATCAATCGAAAAGACTTCTTCAATATCGGTGATAAAATCACAGTCAAAGCAGACAGCTTCAAAGATATAAACGGAGAAAAAAGAGTAGTCTGGATTATGTAAAATGCTTAAATTGATTGTGATTCTTCTCGTAATACTCTCACACAAAATTTGACAAAAAATATAAAAACAATATGTTGAAAAGTATGAGCAGAATTTACTTTTTTAGTATTGAGAATGGATAATGAGAAAAATATTTGAGAGTCCTTTTGAGAAGAAAACGACATCAGAAATATCGAGAAAATAAAAAAAGACAAAGCAATAGCTATTCTGGATAATTTTGGTGATGATTTATATCGCCATTGACTATCTTATCATCAACAAGCTCAAGAATTTATGAAGTTTATTGAGACAGCATCGATTGAAGATGTAAAAAAGTATATAGAAGCGAAAGGTATTGGTTGGGTGAGTTTTGCACCATTTATAAAGGAGGTTGCCAAAGTAAAGCCAGAGATTATCGATGCAATTGCTCAGGATTACAGAAAAAAAACATGAGAAAAATTTAGTGAAAGTGCTTTAGCTGGCGACGCTATCAATGAAATACTGGGAATTCATACTCTACTTATGGACAAAGACGATCCAGAAATGGAGACTCTCGAGGTCATTCGTTCAACCATAGAACTTTGCCCATTATCAACGATTGAAAAAAGAAATTTTTGGTATTTCCGAGATGAAAAAACACACACTCTCAGAAAATCAGATCATCCAAAAGTGTTAAAATACAACGGAATTATAGCGGATCTCAATGAAAATAAAGATAGTCTGTCACTAGAAGAAATAGAACAGAGAATCGATGAAATTACAAAAATATAATTATAGTCTTTATTTTTACCAAACCATGGAGCATATAGTCAAACGAAAACCAGAAAAATCAGTTTATGCGCTACAGCCACCTTATAGACACTGTGGAATGTATACTTTGAAAGCTATTCTCAGCTGATTTGGTAAGGATACGAAATCAAAACAAACAGACTACTACGAGACTCCTTTTGGTAGGATGCTTTGATTCACTCTTCCCGAGAGGATGATTGAGAAACTTTCAGACTACGAGCTTTCTGTAGAAGAATGAAGATTGAAAAATTTTTCAAAAGCTGAGAAAATAAATTTTCTAAAACAATCAATCACTGAAGATAAACCAATAATTTTACTTGTTGCTAATGGTCACACCAGAGCAGGAAAGTTTATTTTGCTAAAAAGTATTTTTTGTATGCACCGACTTTCTATTCGAGGATATGATGACGAAGAGCAAGTTTTTTTTGTTTACGATTCGACACTTCATCCCAAAAAATACGATCACACCATCCCAATCTGAAATAGAAAAATGTCGTACGATGTTCTCATTCGTCAGCGAAGATTGTTTTCTATCTATGGTTTTTATAAGAATTTCTATATTAAAGTCTGAGAAATTAAATAGATTGTAAATTCTGTTGAAAAGACAGATTATTTCCTTACTATCAAAAGTGCAATTTTTTCAAAATTATTAATTAGATTAATTATGGGGATATGGGTTGCGGTTTACCGCTTCCCATTTTTTTATTACAAAAGAAGCGAAGAAAACGAGTAAAAATTTCCAGACAACAGAAGGTTGTATTTGAAGTTTTTTTTTGTAAAACAAGAACGATTTTCACTTCATCAAAACATAAAAAAATGGCATTCAAAAAAAGAAATTTGCATGAAACTACCAGTTATGGAAAATATTCTGATCGACTCAAATCTACTTTTTCTTTAAAAAAATTTTTTATTCTGATTCTGCTTATTGCAAGTTTTACATTTGTTGTGGTTTTTGGCTGATACATGCTTCAGACTGCCAATATTTTTTTTGGAGTTGTTGGTAAAGGCACTGTAAAAGCTATTAGCCAATCACTGGGGCAGGCAATGAAAAAAGATGAATTTGGTCAGATAAATTTATTATTAGTTGGTTACTGAGGAGACAATCATCAGGGTGGTTATCTAGCAGATACGATCATTGTTGCCTCATTTAATCCAAAAAAATGAGCAGTTTCTATGATTTCTATCCCAAGAGATCTTTATGTCAAAAAAGAAAAATGAGTCTATGGAAGAATAAATATGATTTTGCCGTATGCTTACTCTAGAACCAAAACACTCAGCGGTGGAGTGATGGCGCTTGCTGAAAAAGCCACCGATATTACTGGTTTGCCGATTAGCTACTACGCAATCATAGATTTTGAAGGCTTTAAAAATCTCATAGATGTGCTTGGATGAATTGATGTATTCGTTGAAGAGCCACTTGTTGATTATCAGTATCCATGATCAGAAAGATCGTATACTACTTTTAGAATAAATTCAGGACGAAATACGCTAGATGGAGAAACAGCACTGAAGTATGCGAGATCAAGACATTCCACTTCAGATTTTTCTAGATCTCAAAGACAACAGCAAATCATCAAGGCAGTCTTTGATAAAATGACAGCTAATGGAGCATTAAAAAGTGTGAGTAATATAAAAAAAATCTATAACGAGTATACGAAGATGGTGAAGACCAATGTCTCTCTTAGTGAGATGATCCGAGCGGCCCAGTATGCTTTTGAGTTGAAACATGTGTTCACCTTTTGACTGACATCAGAGTGTGGCTATGACAGACCATCGTTAATGAAAGCTGGCTGTATGCTCTACACTCCAAACAGAGAAGAATTTAATGGTATGTCAGTACTTCTCCAAAACGGTGGTACCATCAATAAACTAGATTTTTATGATTATACCAAGAACTTTGCTTTTTTTGCCGCTCGCAACCAAGACTTTTTGATAGAGAAAGCTCAGATTAAAATTCAAAATGGAATCGATCCAGCGACCAAAAAAAAATATGGTTCTTCAAGAGGTGTAGCGAATCAGGTCGCTGTCAAGATGAAGCTCTTTGGATTTGATATGGTCAATGGAGAAAATGCTGAAGAAAAATATGGCACTACGACTGTTTACCTTCATGGTACTGGCGACTATAAAGCTACTCTCGATCTGATGAAACTGTTTGTGGAGTACGACCAGATTCTTACCGGCCAACTCAAAGGAGGTACTGGCTTTGACGCACGAACTGGCGAGGATATTACGGTCATTCTCTGAGAAGACTATATGCAAAAAACCGCCGAGAAAAAATTCCGTCGATACGAATTCTAATCTCAAAAAACAGCTTCCGAGCTGTTTTTTCTTTTTACTTAAAATTTTTTTTCTGGTTGTTTCAGATTGTTGAAAGTAATTATGTCCCTTGATTTATATTGATTATTTATATTAAATAATTATCACAAAAAAAGCAATTTTGCAAAATTAAGTGAAACAAAAGATGACAGAATTATTTATCAAAATGCCATACTTGTTAGAGATCAAGTCAGGCAAGAAGACCGTGGAAGCACGTGCAAATTATTCAAATCTTAGAAAGATTCAAGAAGGACAAGAAGTAGTATTTGTATCTGGTAGTCTCAGAGTGAATGTAATTGTAGAAAGGATTTCTTTGTACAAAAGCGTTGATGAAATGCTCGAAAATGAAGAAATAGATACCCTTATTCCTGGTGCAAATTTCGAGGAAGCTCTAACTATTTATAATAGTATATATCCTCCTGATAAAGTAAAGAAAAATAATGGAATGAGAGTATTTAGTATAAAACTCATGTAACTTATTTTAAAACACAAAAGGAGAAAGATGTATGCTTTCTCCTTTTTTAAAAGCCAATCATTATCACATTATATCTTTCTTCATCCTCTTTGGAGTAGAATTCTCTATAAGTTTCAACCATAGAACCTATGTTTGAAGTGCCTGGTACTATTTTTTCGATTCAAAGATGTAAGCCAGCATCAGCAAAACTTCAGTAAATGTGAATTGATGTAACTTTTTTTTCGACAAATTCATCAGATCAATTTGGTTTAAAAGTAATAATGTCTCAAACTTTTAGATGTCTATATTTGTCTTTTGATAATCTTCATTCATATATTTTTAATCAAGACTTAATGAGATCAAAGTAGCGTTTTTGGACTTGGAATTCCATATAAATTATTTTTTAACAAATAAATCAAATGTAAGAAGATTATGTCAATTTTTATAGGGAGAAATAAGTTTTCAACGTAACGTAAAGCCGATCTGTTCGAGGATATCTATTTGAGCAAAATCATTTTCATGGGCAAATGTATACAATTTATGAGATCCATTTTCTTTGGCAAAATCTAGAGATTGTTGAATCATCTGTGATTGGGCTTCTGGGGTTCAGGAAATCGGATAAATTTTTACTGGTCAACCCCTTTTAGGTGAATATACAAGGGTTCAAACATAATTTCATATCTCATCTTTTGCAATTAAAATCATTTTTGATTTATTTTGAAATGAGAGGTTTTCTTTTCATCTTTCGTATCATTTGAGCATCATATGAAGAAAATCTGCCCCCAAATCATTATGTCGTTGTCTGTATATTCTCAAAGTTTCGTCTAAATATTCTTTATCTTCCTCCTCAACCGTTCAGTGAATTTTAATATTACCTACTGATTCTATATTTGAACTAACAGAGTTAATCACCTCTAAATTTTCATTTGTCGATTCGTTTTGAATTTTTCACCATATGTGCTCATTGCTTCATTGCTTGTATTGGTCGGGATATGTTGCTTCGATATTGTACCCATATTTGCTGAATATAGAATTTACACGATCATTGAGGTGAGAGGTTGTAGCATAGAGTTTTCTAATTTTGAAATCATCAGCGATCTTATCAATAGTAGAAAATAATAATTTTCATATTCATTTTCATCTTGCTTCAGGTGCGACGATAACGGGTCAAATTTTGACAGATCCTCATCTCTTAATATTGAGACATACCATTCACAGGGGGACTCATTCATGCTCAAACATAAGCATTAATTTACTCTTAGTGAAATATCAAATCTGATCTATTTTTTCTGTTCCAACTAGCTGATCAATGAGTTTGTTGTCATCAGTATGTCAATCATAGAAGTTAGTAAGGTCTGTCATTCGTTCTCCAACAAGATCATAGTCTTTCAAATTGAAAAGTCTTACTCAGTCAGGGAGGTGTGATTCGTATTCTTCAAATCATGAAATTCATCTGAGAACCTGTTTTTGAAACTCTTGTTGTTTCGATTCGTGATTTAATAAGTTATCACTATTATTCATTTCATGAGAATGTAATTCAGAGTCTTTCATATGTTCATAGAGGATAAAATAGCTTAATAGTTAAGAACATCATTCGTAATTTCAACACAAATTTCATAAAAACATTGAAATCAAAACAAATATTTCTAAAATCATCAGCATAATAAAAAGTATACAATTTTTACTCTCAAAAGAACAAAAATAGATGAACTTTCCAAAGAAATATGACCATCTTATTGAAGATCAGATCTATAAAAAACGAGAGGAATCTGGTAATTTTTTACCAAAAAAAGCGAAAAGTAAAAACGAAAAAACGAAAAAATTTGTAATTCCTATGCCACCTCCAAATGTGACTGGAATTTTGCATATTGGTCATGCTCAAAATCAAACTATTCAGGATATTTTGACAAGATATCACCGTATGATTGGTGACGAAACTATTTGGATCCCGGGTACAGACCATGCTGGAATTGCAACACAAGTCGTGGTAGAAAAAAATCTCAAAAAAGAAAAAAATCTTTCAAGATATGATATTGGTAGAGAAAAATTTCTACAAGAAACACGAGATCGAGCTAAAAAGTCTAGAAATACGATAGTTTCTCAGGTGAAAAAAATAGGTTCATCGTGTGATCGATCGAGAGAACAATTCACGATGTCAGAACAACTTTCTCGCTCAGTGAGAAAATCATTTTCCAATCTTTTCTCCTCTGGTAAAATTTACCAGTGAGATTATATTACCAACCGATCAGTAGGTTGTCAAACTGTGCTTTCTGATATTGAAATTGATTATGTGGAAAATGAAGGTAAGCTTTACTATATCAACTATTTTATCGAAGGAAAGGGAGATGCGATTACGATTGCTACGACTCGTCCAGAGACACTTTTTGCTGATGTTGCTATCGCTGTCAATCCTTATGATAAGAGATACAAAAAACATATTGGTAAAAATGTTTTGATCCCGATTATTAATAGACCTATCCCGATCGTGGCCGACGAACTTGTTGATATGCAGTTCTGAACTGGAGCACTGAAGATTACACCGACTCATGATCCACTTGATTTCGAGATCGCCAAAAAACATAACTTGCCGATGAATATTTTTGCATTCGATAAAAATGCCAATTTTACTGAACATGCTGGGCCAGATTTTGTGGGGAAAAATATCGACCAGTTCTTTCAGAATGTGATTGATATGATTACTGAGATTGGAAATCTTGTGAAAGTAGAACCTCACCACAATACCATCCCAATTTGTAGTAGATCTCAGACGAGAGTTCAGCCTATGCTCAGCAAACAGCGATTTGTTGATGTCAAAGACGCTGCAGCCAAAGCTCTCAATCTTATTGACAACGAAGAAACCAAAGTCTATCCAAGCAGATTCAATGAAACATTCCATCACTGGCTCGGAAACATCAAACCACGATGTATTTCAAGACAACTTTGGCGATGACACAGAATCCCTGTCTGGCAAGGTTCAAAAAATACAATCAATGTCTTCGACGAAGATGTAATTATCGAAAAATATCAACAAGAACTCAAAAAATCTTCAAAAGGTAAAAATCTGGTACTCTCACTCATGATTTTCAATCTCATCGCAGATTCTAGACTTCCAAATCCATTTAATATAGAAAGTTTTGTAGATCTTATATTTGCTGACAGCATTACGCCACATCTTGGGACAGTGGGAACAGTTTATCTGAATATCTACAAGGGAAAATTTTCAGATGACAAAGTATTGCTTGCTCAAGTTCTCGAGCTAGAAAAGATTTTCATCGCAGTCGATAAAAATACAAAGTCTCTTATTGCTGAAGCTGGAAAAATAGTTGATGAACTAGAAAAAAGTTTTTGACTCAGAAAAACTGGAGATCTTTATGAATTTGATTTCGATAGTTTTTCTCCTCATGGAGACGAAGATCTCAAGCAGGATGAAGATGTCTTTGATACTTGGTTTTCTTCAGCATTGTGGCCATTTAGTATCACTGGTCGACCAGAAAAAACTTCTGATTTTGAAGATTATTTTCCAAACTCAGTCGTAGTGACGGGGTACGACATTATTTTTTTCTGGATAGCCAGAATGATGATGATGTCGCTAGAAAATACAGGAGAAAAACCTTTTGAAGCGGTTTATTTCAATGGACTAGTAAGAGACGAAAAAGGTCAGAAAATGTCAAAATCTAAGTGAAACGGAATTGACCCGATTGAGATGGTCGAAAAATATGGTGCAGATTCATTGAGATTGAGTCTTATCGTCGGTACGACACCAGGAAACGATCTCAGCTACTCAGTTTCAAAAGCTGAATACTACCACAGATTTCTCAATAAACTCCGAAATGCTTCGAGATTTGTGATCACAAAAATCGTAGGGGAGGACCAGGAAGCGCACTTTGATCTTAATCTTGTTGCCAAAGATATCGAAAAAAATCTCAGCAAGCTGAATGATTTTGATCTTTGGATGGTCGATCAAGTCAATGAACTGACTAAAATAAGCTGAGATTCATTCAAAAAATTCCATCTTGGAGAGTTTGCTCACAGTATTGTACAGACAGTTTGGCACTCTTTTTGTGACTGGTATATCGAAATCACCAAAATCCAAAAATCTGATTATACTGACAAAGTAATGATCTATAGTCTTGGTACGATGCTCAAGATTTTACATCCATACACTCCATTTATTACAGAAAAACTTTGGAATCTGGTGTGATTTGAAGGAATGTTGATAGCTCAGGAGCGACCTAGTGAAATCGCTTCTGCTGAAAAAAACTACAAGATCAACCTCTTGATGAACAGCATTTCAGAGCTCAGAAATCTCAGAAGTAAATCAGATACGAAGCCTCACGAAAAAGCTGAGATTATCATCCAAGCAAATACAGAAACGACGAAATTTTTCCAAAAATATACCGATCTCATAGCGACGATAGTCAACGCCTCGTCAGTTCTCTTTATGCTTGAAGATGAGGAGATACCAGCTGATTTTGATGTCCAGGTCATTGTCAACATCAAGGTCGGTCTCAAAGGTGTCAAAATCATAGACAATAAGACTAAGCTCGCTCAGCTCGAAAAACAGCTTCAAGACGAGCAGATGTTTCTTCAGGATCTGAGAATGATTATTTCAAATAGCTCTTTTTTATCAAATGCTCCCAAAGATCTCGTCGAAACTAAAAAGAAAAAGATGGAAGAGGTGAAGCAGAAAATCGACAAAATATCTCTTGAAATAAGCAAACTCAAGATGCAAATGAAATAAAAAAATTATATTCTGGTGACTATAAACAAGGCAAGACTAAAAATCTTGCTTTTTTTCTTGACATTTTAAAAAATATACTTATCTACCAGATGTAAAAAAAAGAAAAAAATTATATGAAAAATCAAAAACAATCCGCAGCGACGATCTTTATGATTGTTATCGTGTTTACTTGTATGATCTCTTCTGTTTTTGGTCAGACCCAGGCAGAATTTGACAGTCTCTTCTCCAAGCAGAAGAGCGTGGTAAATGGGATGGCAGGTTCTTTGGATGAGAAAAACAAAATTCTCAAAAAAGATGCAGAAAGGCTGCTCGAAGAGAAAAAAAAAGCTGAGCACGAAAGAGCTCAAAAAGAACTCGAAGAGAAAGACTTTGCAATTCAGTACGAGTTGCAAAAATCAAAACAAAGAAAACTCGAAAGAGATTCCAAGTTTCTCTTAGATGCCATTGATACGCTTGCATTTGATGTCGAGTTGTTATCACAGGGTATCAATTCCGTGATTACTACCGGAACATCAAAAAAAGTCGAACTTGATCAAAAGATCAAGCAACAATCTAAAGACTTTGTATCGATCTCTAAAATTATTGTAGAGAAAGTGCTCAAAGTACATCCTACGCCCCAAGCAACACCAGGTGATTCTACCGATTTGCAACAGCAATTAGCTGTCGTTTCATTCAGCTCGCCTGAATACAATAAAATGTTGACTGACCTCAAAGTCAGTAATAAATTATTGGAAGACCATATAGTCTTTTTGACTGGCTTGAAGGCTGGTATGCAAGGACAAGTCACTGATCTCCAGAACTTCGTAGACAATCAACTAGCTCATTATCAGAGCTACTTTGTCTCTCTGAAGGCCCAGATTAAAAGTGGCGGCAAGATAAAACGCCCCACTTCAAAGTAACTATACTTAACTTATTTCCCCTCTTGATTTAGGAGGGGATTTTTTTTAACACATAAAAACCCCAGAAAAAAAGATGAGCATTTATTTTTTAAGAGAAGCGAAGAAAAATAATGATGCGACCTTTCACATTGGATGGAAAGATGAGCATTTATTTTTTAAGAGAAGCGAAGAAAAATAATGATGCGACCTTTCACATTGGATGGAAAGATGAGCATTTATTTTTTAAGAGAAGCGAAGAAAAATAATGATGCGACCTTTCACATTGGATGGAAAGATGAGCATTTATTTTTTAAGAGAAGCGAAGAAAAATAATGATGCGACCTTTCACATTGGATGGAAAGATGAGCATTTATTTTTTTAAGAGAAGCGAAGAAAAAATAAGTGGAGTTTATCCCGATTCATATCGGGGACCTTTCACATTGGATGGAAAGTTTGTAGTGATTTTTTATTGTTTTTTTCAAAAAAATGAATAGAAAAATGTGCCAAAATAACGGCACAAAAAAATGAGACAGTATAAAAGACCATCAGAGAAAAAAAAATTCCATGCAGAGATGGCTGAAGGAGAAAAGATTTTTCAAGAATCTAAAGAAAAAATAAAAAGAGATCTGGAAAAACTAAAAAAACATCGCGAAGAAAATGTCTTCTTACGAGAAAATAAAATGATTCTCCAAAAAAAGTTACAAGAAGAACTAAGAAAAATATTTGGCTGCTATCTAAAAGCTAGATAAATTTCAAAAAAACACTCCGATTTTAGTCGAGAGTGTTTTTCTTTAAAGCTTAAGCTATATCGTGTTCCTTCGAAATTTTTAAGAAGTAAGGGAAGTGAGTCAAGAAGAGGATCATAAAGAGACCTCACCAGACAAATCCAGAGATCAAGTCTTGTTTGAGCTGATAATCTCTCGTAGCCAAAATATCAGGGATAAGTTTATCTTTACAAGCTTTGATTTCTTCATCAGTTTTCGCTTTAGGTAGTTCTCCTTCTTTCAATGGAGCTTGATTTGGGCGATAGTAAGGATCAGCACACTGCTTGATTTCTCGTGAACCATTTCCACCAATCAGATATTCCTGATCTGAGATAATCATATTCAAGAAAAGTTGATACAGACCAACTCCAAAACCAACGACCAAACCAACGACACCAACCACAGAAACAATTGCAAAATAGAGCTTGATAAGCGAAAAAGTCGAACGAGATTGTTTTTCCATCAAAAAAATATGAAAAAATAAAAAAGGGATTATTCTGCTTTTTTAGCCACAGTTTTTTTTGGAGCTTTAGCTGGTTTCTTTTCAGTTTCAGCTGTTGTATCAGCTCCTCAGACAAGTTTTTCGTACAGTTTTTTCTCAGCATCGAGTGGTTTATCCCAGTGAATATGATCGATCTTATGAGATTCGAGAATATGTTTAAAGACGAAAAACTTCTGCAAACTTTCTTGAGCACTTGCTTTCATATCTTCGACCATTTTTTTAGTCTCTTCTTCTCAGATCTTTTCAAGATAGGCTTTCATACCTTGTTCTCCTCACATTCTTTGAGCCATGTTTTGCATTCTCGACTTAAATTCTTCGTCGATGAGAGTGCGAGGTATCGAGACAGAGAGCGAATTTTTAGCATCTTTTACGAGGTCTTCGACATTTTTAGCAAGTTCATCTTCGTATTTTTGAGTTTTGAGCACTTCAGTAATTTTTTCTCTAAGATCTTTTTCTGTCTTGATATCAGCATTTCAGAAAAATTTCATAAGCGTCTCTGTGTCGTCAAATTTCGGCAAAATCTGCTCTTGGATAGAAACGATTTCATAAGAAATTTTTCCAGCTTTTTTATCTTTTACTTTTGAGTGAAATTGAGCAGGAAGTTTTTTTTCATCGTAAGAAAGTTCTCCTTTATCTGACATTTTCTGCCCCAAAAACTGCTTTTTGATACCAGTAAATTCTGCAAAATCTTCCTTTCCAATAAACGCACTTCCTTTATCCAATAAACCTCCATCCACATCAAAAGTTGCAAATCTGACTTTTGTTATAGTTCATTCAGTAATCTCATCGACATTTTTGTACTCGGCGTACTGTCTTTTCAAAACATCAAGAGCCTGATCGATATCTTGTTCAGTTACCAGAGTTTCAATTTTTTTAAGAGTAAGTTTTTCTCGTTTTTTATCAGATTCTTCTATTTCAGGATAAACATCAAGAGAAAATGAAACTTCGAGACCGCCATCAGCTTCTTTTTCATTGAGATCATAAGGCTGTCCAATAAATTTTACATCTGGATTTTCGTTAATAAGTTTCTTGAGAACTCAGTTCACCACTTCCTCAATCAATCCGATATGAAGATATTGAGGCTGAACTTGTTCCTTGACGATATGAAGAGGCACATGGCCTTTTCTAAATCCAGGCAAAGAAATATCTTTTGCATAGTGGTTGATAACATTAGTTTTCATAGCCTCTAGCTCCTGAGCCGGAGTAGTAGAAACGATTTGGTAATGAGCTGATTTGCTCTTGGTAAGTGTGTACTTCATAGTCTTTTTCAATCAGATAAAATCAATCAATCAGCTGACTATACTTTTTCAGCTTTTCAATGCAATACGAGAGATTTTTTATGAGAAAAACAATATTCTCTTTATTTACAAAAACTAATTTTCTGGAAAACTGATCACTTTCAGTGTGTTCGTGATCCCGATAAGAAATATCAATAAATTCGATCGGGATAAACTCGAGCTTCGCTGAATCTAAATATCATCGCCAACGCCCCGCAGTACTGCGGGGTCTGAGGTCCAACTTCGTGGTAGAAGAAGACGAGCGAGACGATCCTTTGATGGTGAGTCGGTAGAACCAAGGAAAAACAGAGTGAGTAGTCAAGGAGTAAGGAGGAGAGTAAAGACGAGATTTTGCGGTGGAGAGGGGTTTTTGAGTTTTTTCACTTTCAAATTGTTTGTGATCCCGTGAAGATTTTTAGATTGAATCGTAACGGGATTTACCTGGTAGAAAAAAAGTAATGCCCGTCCGGCAAGGACAAAATAAGGGAAAGATTTTTGAAAAAAAAGCCTGTCTGCGGTAGACAGGGGTTTAAAAAAATATTATTATGTTCGGTTTACAATATTTCCCTACTTCTGAAAACTAGACTCGATGCTGGTAAACGAGCTATTCAGCTCATGAGCATCGCTAGCTCCGAGTTTTGTCTTGACGAAAAGTACCAAACGAACAGTTTCGAGCATTTTAGCAATATCTCATCTGGTAATTGGCTTATCGAGCTTAGTTGTATCGTTTCAAGCTAATCATTTCAAGACTCCCATTTTTTGAGCCAAGAGAAAATAATTTTTTGCTCGGTGTCCATCAGTCTGTTCTGACTCATAGCCATTGATCAATCTCATCAGTACGGCGATTGCTTCAGCATTTGTTATCGACTTAGTCGGCAAAAAAGCTCCCTGAGTTCCTTTAAAAAGTCCTAGTTGACAAGATTGTATCATGACAGCTTTGAGATCAGCATGTCCTTCATCCAGATCGCTAAAAGTAGTACAGCCAGCCTTGTTTACATCAGGCATTTTCCCGAGCACAAAGTTTGCCAATCTCGAGAAAAAAGCTGCCGCCTCATCTCTTCTGAGAGAATTGTTAGCCATAAAACTAGCTTCTGTGCTATATTTTGTCAGACCCTGATTGAACAAATAGTCTACAGCTTGCTGCGTATCCGCCAAAACTATACCACCAGCCACTCTCTGAGTAAATTGGCTATCTGTCAGTCTCAGCTTATTCGCCGTCTGATCAAAAACAAAAAGATCTTGCACAGCACCAGAAGCACTCACCGTCGCATCTTGCTCATCGACAGCCTGCTGAATTAGCTGAATCAGTTCATTTGCAAAAGCTTCAATCTCAGCGTCTCCGCTGCTACTCTGAGCCACTGTCACACCAAAAAACCCACTCACCATAGCCAAAAAAATCCCAAAACCATACAATTTTTTCATCCTCAAAAAAATAATACTAAAAAATTTTTATTCTGCTGATTCTATAATTTCTCACCCTCTATTGCAACACAAATTTATACTCGACCACCATGAAAATTTGTAATTTGAATGGATGTGAGAGTATATACCGATGATTTTAGATATTTTAGATTCAAGAGAAACGAAGAAGGTAAATTGGATCAGCAATAAAATCAGTAAGAGATTTTATGGTAGATTCAATTATATGCATCTAACAAACTAGTATTTTCAGGAGTTTCTTTAGAGATCTAGTGTAAAATTTTCTAAAACATATCGGTATTTCAGAGAAAAAAATATTCTTAGATTTTTAAATAAGGGGTTACAACCGCTTGTTATAGAGCCAGGAAATATATTTTTTTCATAAAAAAACTGAGATGCTTTGCAGTATCTCAGTCTTTCTGGAGTCCTAACTAATGACAAACAGCCTTTGAAACTATGTTAACGATTTTAATAACTCAAGGTAAAAGAGTTTTGTCTCACAGTGTCGCTCTCCTAAACTGCGCTGATTAAGAAAGAAAAACTGAGTTTTTTTAATCACTTACCGAGTGTTTTTTCGCCATACTTTTTCATCAAAGCAATCCGTTCAGCAGATCTTCATAAAGCGAACCTTAAAGCCAGTAATTCCACCACCAACATTCCGGATATTGATAGTAAACGACCAACCCAAAGACCCATTTCACTCAGAACCACAGCCGATAATCGTTTTGACAATTCAGTATATGCAATTGGACATCACAGCAAGCAATCAAAAAGAGATAATTGCTCCAAACCAAAAGCTACCCAAATCGCTTGTCCAAAATACTATTCATCAACGCAGAAATTATAAATAAAAAAATGAATTTGTCAAATTTTTGATAATTTTTTTCAAAAAATGGGTGAGAATGAGAAAATATCTGGGTAGTTTTTTTGCCATTTTTTGAAAAAAATACTAATCTTACTCAAACCAAGAAAATTTATTTCTCTGAATCCCCAAAAAAATAATGAGAAAACAAGCAATGAATTGAAGTTTTACTTTGCTCGTTATGAGATTGATGGTCTCAGCAATCGTCTTTTTGATTGTGCGACTCCAATGGTCTGCCGGACCAGATTTTTTGCTTTCTCAGTGACAGAAGCTAGTGAATTTATGAGTAATGCCAGGAGATCCAGTACTTTTAGGGCAGCTAAGTATTCGAGTGATGGGCGGTGCTACGCTCTTTTTTGCCCTTTGATTTCTAACGATCCCAGTTTCTCTCATTCTTTTCGGTGCAATTTTAGTTGATATGCTTGTCGTTGCAGTAAGTGGTAAAACACTTTCTCTCGAAATGCTGATAGAAAATCACCTCCACCTTTACCTTTTCCAGGCTATCTTCATCAGCTATGTTTTAGGAGGGGCTGGATCTTACAGCATCGATGGACGACTTTTTGCTCCTTCAGAACCAGAAAAAAATGATGAACCATTATCAGAACCGCAAAAAAATTCTGAAAATAATATGCTGGTAACTGAAAACATCCAACCACAGGAAACTAACTTTTCTGAAACTTTTGAAAAAAATGATGAACCATCTGAAATAATCAAAAATAATAATCTGGTAACTGCTGAGGATTTGATATCACCAGAAAAAAATAGTGAAGAAAAAAATATTGAAACACCAATAATTTCAGCTCAGCAGGAGGAGATCAGTGAACCTCAAAGGGAAGAATTTTTTGAGCCAAAAGATGAGCCTGTCGCACCAGCTTGAGATCTTTTTAGAACTCCAGCACCATCTAGTTTTGTTGAAACAGTTCCTCAGACTTCGCAGGAATCTTGAGAGAGAGATAGCTCAGAAGAAATACTCTCAGAAAAAGATTTTTCAGCCCCGATTTCGATGGAAGAGCTAGAAAATACTGAGCCTATGAGTATCGTTTCTGAGACGGAAGAAGTAATCCCAGAAGTTGAGGCGATCCCAGAGCAAGCAGTTGAAGAAAAACCAGAACCAATAGTTGAACCAGAAAAGATTCCAGAACCAGTTATCGAAATCGAAACACCAGCTAAGCCAGCTCCAGAGAAGATTTCTCCAGCTTCATCTGAAGAAGTGTTTGTCTCAGCTGCCGCTCAAAAAATCATAGAAGAAAACGAGAAAATTCAGAAAAAAATCCAAGAGCAAAACCAGCTCATTAAACAAGAAGCTCAAAAATTGGATAAATTTCTAGAACAGCCAGCTCTAAAATCAGAAGAAAAAATACTCATAGAAAAGCCACTTATTTTGACAAAACCAGCACCTCAGAAGGAACTACCAGTTTCAGAAAAAGTTTCTCCAGCTCCACATTCTGAACAGAAAAAACACTTCAAGAGTGACATCTCCAAACCTTGAAATTCTAAAGCTTCCTCTCCACAGAAATTTTCTCTCAAACCACCAAAAACAAGCTAATCAGAAAACACGCTACGGCGTGTTTTTTTTCTTCGTTCCCTGAGCTTGTCGAAGGGATCATTTGTCTACTGCAGGCAGGTTTACCAATATCAGTTGGCTTCGTCGTACTTCCTCTGCACGATCAGTTTTTAACTTTTTCTGAGTAAAAAATTGACAAAATAGGGAAAAAAGATATAACTATAAAAGTGTTTTGGAATCTGTTCCACCTTTTTATTATTTATATCTCCCAGATGGAAAATAAATCGAATACTAATGAAAATCTTGCGCTCAATAATGCAAAAAATGTAAAAGAGTACATAAAGTCAGTAGGTATAAATGCTTCTGATCAGCTTATGAAAACACTGGATATTTTTACACACACAGAAGAAAGCGAAGTAAACCAAGAAATAAAAGCTATAAAAAAATATCAGCCTGAAGTGTATGAAGAATATTTGAATATTCTAAGAGAAAAGAAGAAAAAAGAATATCAAGAAAATAAAACTACAGAAAATGAAGTTACAGTGGAAAAGAATAACATTCAACCAGAAAATGAATTTATAGAAAAATATAAGAGAGATAAGAAAATAGCAACATTGCTCAATGAACAGTATTATAATTCTCCAGTTGGAGGTTTTTGATGATGATTTAATAGTTTTTATGACGAGGGAGATACAATATTTGCTAAAAGGAATTGGGATTCAAAAATATATAAATTTGATGGAGAAAATCTCATAGATCTATGAAAAGAATACTACATCATAGAAAAATGTTGAGATTTTTATCTATGAGTTCAAGTTCAAACAAATAATAATGGTCGGTTGATCGAGTGATCTCGTGCTGATACTGTTTTAGATAAACAAGGAAATGAAATTAAGAAATTAAAAGGACCTCTTTGGTATTATGACTCTCTCAAAATCTATAGGGAAACATATGAAGAAAATAAGAGACAAATACATTCATACTATGATGAAAATATGAATTTAGTTACTGAAAAAATACCTTCAGACAACCATTTACAGGTTTTTAGGGACTGAAAAGGCCTGTTTGTAAATAGAAAAAATCAACGATTTGTGATCGAAAAAGGACAGTCATGGAACGAAAAATATCTTTCTGATACTGAGCTAGAAAATGAAGCTATATACCAAGAATACCAAAAAAATGAACAGGATAAAAGACTGGAAGCAGAAAAAGAACAAAAATCAAAAGAAGGAGTTCCATTGAATTTTAGTATAGAATTTAATGAACCAAATCAACGAAGCGTAAAAAATATAAAAGATAAATCATGAAATAGTATATTTTCTGCTGATGAAAAATATAAATATGAAGTAAAATATCCTTTCTTTCTTAGTGGTGAAGCTGCTATAAATAGGCAGAAAGAAAATATAAATAAATGAATTTTTGTTTTAAGCTGATATGAGAATGATAAAGCAGCAAAGAGTATTTTTATCAATGCCAATACTGCTTTAGTTATGGAGTTTGAGTGATCTTATTCACCATTTATAAAGGGTAAAATACTCCAGCATTTTATCAATTGATCTGAAGCTGAAATATTTTCTCTGGAGTGAGAAAAAATAGGAAAACAGAATAGGGATGACCATAGGGATAATGAACACTATTACCTCAGAATAACAAACGATAATGGTAAAAAACAATTAATCGAGAATGAATCGTGAAAACTTCTTCCACAGGAGTTCGATGAACAACTCAAACAATATAACTATGGTGATAAAGAAATAGTTATTGTTAAAAATAATTGAGAAATTTATTCTATAGAAATAAGCAAGTCTAGCTCAGAGTAAGAAAAAACAATTATTTGAACCAAAAAACACGCTACGGCGTGTTTTTTGTAACAAGGGGTTGCAACCCCCTTGTCTGAAGTTGAGAAGAAATATTTATAGAGACGCAATTTATTGCGTCTTTATTTTCTGTAGGGATACAATTTTTTGTATCCATAGTTCATGTGAGAAAAAAGAAATGCCACCCGGCGAAGGATGAAGAAATATTTTCAGCAATAACCAGAATGAAAATTTTTCAAGAAAAAATATTCTTTTGTTTGCAATCAGTAATCAGTTTACTATGATCTCGTAAATTCGACCACCATAAAAATTTGTAAAAAAGATTTTTATGGATGAGAGAGATACCGATTGTATTTAGATTCTTTAGATTCGAGCGTAACGATGAATATAAAGATAAATTGGACCAGTAATAAAATCAAAAAAGATTTTATGATAGGACCAATTATATACATCTATCAAACTACTTCTTTCGAAAGTTCTAGTATAAAGTATTTCTAAAGCTTATCGGTATAAAATTTATTTCATTTTGATAGACATTCACAATGACAAAAACAACAGAAAAAAAATCGTGGTTAGGACTTGGGGTAGCGGGTTTAGCTTTGATTGCTATCGTTGCTTTGCTCTGGATATATAAGCCTTGGGCTTCTGCTTCATTGAGTTTTGAAGGAGCTTATAGTCAGTTTGTAGACTCTATGACAGCGAGAGCAGTAGAGTATAGTAACCAAATCAAATCTTTCAAGAATGTAAAAGAAAAAGTATCTTTCGAACTTGAAGGAGGAACTAAACTTGCAAATGGGAAAATAAATGCGACTATCGATTCAGTTTCATCAGTAGATATGAAAAAATCTGCAAGTGATATGAATATCGATTTTGATGCAAATTTGCCAGAAAATCAGAAAGTAAAAGGAAAGGGACTCTTGTCTTTCCTCCTTGTAGATTCAGCTTTATATGGGCAAGTAAAAGAACTGACAGTAGATCTTGGATCTGGTAATGCTCAGTGAGATTTTGTGAACTCAATCGCAAAGGGGCTTCTCAATAAGTGGATTCACTTTGACGACGCTAGCTCAGCAGCACTTCCTCAGCAAGAATTCAAGACTATTACAAGTCTTCCAGCAACTCTTTCAGATTTATTGAAAAAACATAAAATTTTTACTCTGAAGGATACAAAAAAAGAAGGAAAAACTATCAAATATTTTGTCGATCTTGACAAGAAAAATCTAGAAAATTTATTTATCGAACTCAATAGTACTCTCTCAGTTCAGACGGCTTCTGGGGCTGTACAGGAAAACAACGAAATCATAGCCATGATTGAAGATTTCTCTCAAAAAGTTGCTTTCCAAGGATACTTTGAAGTTTCAAATACGGACACAGTTCAGCTTGTTCTTTCAGATGTGAAAATTAATGCGGACCAAGTGTTGTCTCTTTCTGGTTACATAGGTGGAAACGAAGGTTCTTTGACACTTGCTAGCGAACAGAGCCAAGTTCTTCTCGACCGAGCTACAAAGTTCACTTCTCGAGCTATGAATATCAAACTCATCAGCAATGAGAAGACTGATCCAGAAATGAATATTATGCTCAATATTACTCCATCTGGAGCTCTTGGAGCTAGTTTTGACGGATCTATCAACTACGAAGCTCCTGCTCAGCAATGAGCTGAAGAAGAAAAGGTAGAATTCCGTTTCTCTGGTAAGACAAACGCATCTGACGAAGCTACTTTTTCAGCTGAAACTCCAAAAGACGCTGTAAAAATCAGTAACTTGATGCAAGGTCTTATGGGCGGTTCAGAAATGCCAACAAACACAGAAGCTGTGCCTCCTATCGGAAAATAATTTCTTCACCATACTACCAAAAAAACTTTTCTCCTGCTTGGGGAAAGGTTTTTTTCTGGTTAAAAACTGCCTTCGATAAACTCAGGCAACATAAGTCTGGTCCCTGAGTCTGTCGAAGGGATCTTTCCAGCCCAGCACGAATATCGTTGCATTGACTTACAAAAAAAATATATTTCAAACTATGACGATACAACTTCAAAATCTTCACAGATTAGACAAACATTTTGAATACCTAAAATCTCTCACCAGCCATGAGACTCTTTTTTTCGTTGGCGGGTCTATCAGAGATTTACTTTTAGGTGTTGTGGATGAGCCGACAGATCTCGATATCACTACAGCTGGCGAGCCATCAGCTATTTTCGACTCGATCACCAAGAAAGACATCAGCATCTTCAAAACTGATAAATTTGGGACGATCACACTCATTCCAAAGCCTACTCCGATCACAGCCAAGCTTTTTGGCGAGATGCCAGGTGATCTCAAGTACGAACTCACGCCACTTCGTCTCGAAGGTGGTTACGAAGATTTTCGCCACCCATGAGAAATCCAGCGAACTCCAGAGCTTATTCTCGACTCAAATAGAAGAGATTTTACAATAAATTGTCTCTACTACACATCATTTTCTTTTTCTAAAAAATTAAATCCTGGTACTCAAACATCTGTCTCAGTCACCGAGCTCACCAAAAATCTAGTTAAAGACTGATTTTTTATCGATGCAGAAGCTCGTATTCTGATCTTGCAAAATCATGAGTTGATTGAAGAATTTTTTTCAGACTGAAAACTAAATACCAAAAAACTTTCAGCACTGATAGAAAAAAATGGAGCTACGAGCGAAGGGACTTGGGGAGTCGTTGTCGATCCGCACCTTGGAATTCAGGATATCGTCGATCGCACTCTCAGAGCTGTGTGAAAACCAGATAAAAGATTTCAAGAAGATGCTCTCAGAATTATCAGAGCATTACGCTTGGTAAATATTCTCAATGACAAACTTTTTCAGTACGGTCAGCATAATTTTTTCGATTTCGAGACACCGACTTGGAGATCTCTCAAGAAAAATTACTACCTCGTCCAGTTTTTAGCCAAGGAGAGAATAAAAGACGAGCTCGTGAAAGTGTTCAAAGGGAATAACCCTTTTGGCTTCATAGCTTTGCTTGATGAGACCAATATTCTCAAGTATCTGTTCCCTCAGCTTCATGCCACCAAGGGTGTTCATCAGCCAGTCAGATATCATCCTTTCGATGTTTTTGCTCACACTTTGCTTGTGCTTTATCATCTTCAGCAGCTCAATACTAATTATCTCGTCAAGCTCGGAACTCTGTATCACGATGTCTGAAAAACCGATCAGTACTATGTTTATACCATCGGACTTCAGGAAGAAGAAGCGAGACATATTCACGGAAGCTGGCTCAATCACAGTAATTCAGGTTCAGATATGGCTCAAAAAGATTTTTCAGCACTTTGATTTTCAAATAAGGAGGTTGAAGAAATTTCTTGGTATGTAAAAATGCACATGAAACCAGGAGAAATTCTAGATGCGAAGCCAGAAAATCGTCCTAAGAAAATCAGAAAAATGTTGTCTGAAAACTGATTTGATAGAGTCAATAATCTTTTTGACATCTGTAAGGCAGACAGACTTGGGCAGTTCAATACTCTTCAAGCTCCATCTCTCCATCAAGTCGATGAACTCAAAGAAATTCTTACCGATCTTTTTGACCGCGAAGGCCAGTTCGATCTCAAAGCTCTCGACATCAATGGAAATGATCTTATGACCTCACTAAAACTTAAGCCAGGACCGATTGTGAAAGAGCTTCTTGATTTAGCTCTTCAGCGAGTTAGTTCCGATATCGCCGCTCGCAATCAGAAAAAAACCATCGTCGAATACCTCAAAAATATTATGAAAACCAGGAAAAAAGAAGAAAAATCCAAAAAATAAACTAACTGTAATACTCGTCGTTGCGAGGAGCTTGCCTCCCGGTCCCTGAGCCTGTCGAAGGGATTAGTAAAAAACTCCTTCATAAAATTTTTTTCTGGAAATCGCAAAAAATCTATATTTTATAGCTCTTATACTCTCCATCAGGATCGAGAAATTCCAGCCCTATAGCAGAGAGCTGGAGTGGTTCATCAGCTGTCGAGCCATAGAGAGAATCACCAACGACTGGAAGCCCATGATGAGCGAGATGGTATCTAATTTGATGAGTTCTTCATGTCAAAATCTCAATATCTAAAAGTGCTTCACTATGAGAAAGATTTTCAAGAGAGAGAATTTTTGTGATGCCAAGTTTTGGCTGAGGGTGGGGAACTTTGGCGTATACCATTTCTTGGATGATACCAGGAAAAGAATTTTTGAATGAAGTGAGAAATTGTTGGCCAGTTGGACTGATAGTCACTTTTGCTCTATAAAATTTTTTGAGCGGGACGAGATCTTTAGTTTGTAGATCAGAAGCTAGACTTTTCTGCTGAAAAAGTTCCTTGAAATAAGACAATCAGCGTTCAGATTTGATGATGAGCATCAGTCAGTCAGTGTCTTTGTCGAGACGATGGATCAGCCCAGCTCTGATAAATGAGCCAAGCGATGGAAGATTCTTATAGTGATGATAGAGAAATCCAGTCACAGACGGCTGGTGAAACGACCAGATGCTCGAGGGATGAGACAGAACGCCTTTTGGCTTATAGAGCACCAAGTAATCGAGTTTTTCATCGATAATTTTCAGCTCAATAGCTGGTGCATCAGCCATCATTGCTGGATCAAAAAATCTTTTCAGATCGTCAATTCTGATTTCGTCACCTATTTTCAATGAATAAGATTTTTTTACTGGTTTTTGATTCACTAAAATACCTCATCTTTGAAAAATGTGGTGAAAAAAATTTCTAGAGTAGTTGTATTTGCTCGTCAAAAAACTATCTATTCTCATAGGATCTTGGTCAAAAACAAGCACTTCAGCCATCGTCAATTCAAGATATAAATTCGACCACCATGAAATCTTTTTGATAATAGTTAGTTTGCGTGTTTTTACAACGAGAACTTGTCCCAGCAAGTCCTTTTGCTATAAGTAAAAAGAACCAGAGATTCTACTACTTTATTTTTTTTGAGTCGTTTACCGCCATGCAAAACTCATTCATCAACCTGCTTCTTTTCTTTGTATTTGCTGTTCAACCACTTTTATATTGATTTTTGTGGCACAGCAACGAAGGACTAGTAATGTGATGAGTAAATGCAGTCATAGTACTTCTTATTACCAGAAAAAACAAAGTTTCTAGTAAAGAAAGTATAGTTTCAAAACTACTATCAGTTTTTCATATGCTCAACAAACACTATTTTTTCAGCATATCAACAATAGTTCTGATTATTTCGAGTGTTTTACTTTTTGCAGGATTAGTTACACTACCAATTTTTTATGGACTAGTAGCATTTTTTGTCGTTTGTTTTCTCGATAACCTGAATGAAATGAGCCAATGAGAAATTTACTTCTGAAAAAGAATTCTCTTTCCAAAAGATTTTTTATTCTGGATTTCAATTGCTGTAGGAGTGATTTTATACATCGTTCTAGGGTCTGTAGCTCTTTACTACAAAATTTTTGTGTCAATTTTGGTCTGATTTACGATATTTGTGCTAGCAGTTTATGCTATGAAACTCGTAAAATATTTTAATTTCTGGAAACTGTGGTCTACGAAAATATATCTTATAGCTTTGATTTTCAGTTTAGGAACTCTTGGATTCGGAGTAATGAAGACAATGAAAACTCAGTATTTGACAGGTAGTGGTTCCACGCTTATTAATTTTCTATTTCAAGATCTCAAAGATAATATTGATCTAGCATATCAAAACAGTCAGATTTTCTTCTGATTTGCAAATTCAGGGGCTTCCCAAACTGGTATGAATACAGTAATATCAGGAAACTCATTGTCAGGACTTGTAGCAACAGGGCTTTTTTCTAGTGGTACCTCATTCATAGAAACAGAAACATGATCTCTTGTCACTGGATTGGTCTCAAGCTGAGAAAATCAGCTTTTAACAGGTAAAAATTTGCAAAATTCCGGACAATCACTATCATGATCTATGAATATGGACAAACCATCATGAGAAACGGCAGTTATCTTACCAAAAGGGAATCTCACCTATGAGTTTATTATTCCATATTTGATTGACCAAAACAACATTCCGCTCTCACAGAAAAAAAACATTGCCTTCGATAATTTTGGAGAAAGTTATAAGTATTATAATCAGTTTAAGACTGCTTACTACGAAAAAATGATCGGTAGAAATGTAAAACCAGGTGGTCAGATGAAATGTGAAACTTGGCTAGTTCTTCGTGGAATTGCTGAATGACGAAATGTTCAGTACAGCTCAAAAACAGTCTTTGATGCTTATCGAGCAGAAGCGACAAAGAGAGGTCTTGTCAACTGATGTCCTAGAGATGGTTTCGTAACAGCAAAAAACCTTTAAAATCAACAAACAAAATTTATTTTTTCACTATACAGCCATGGCATTCCAAGCAGTGACGGGCTTTCTATCAAATATCTGAAATAAACTCGAAGAGCTTTTCAACAAGGGGACCGAAAAAACCAAGTCCGTAGGCTCTACTCTCGAGCAATTTGCTGATAAATTAACACAAACTGTGCCACAGCTTGGTTCTGCTGGGAAAGTAGCGGAGACTTATATCAAGAAATGAGTAGATATAGTGGCCGATGCTAGTGAAAAGTCCAAAAAAATCTCTCAAACTGTGGTCCAAACAGGTAAAGAAAGTATCCAAAAAACTCAAAATATATCTGAAAAAATGTATAATTCTGGTAAAACCGTGGTACAATCAGGTTCAAATTTAGTAGGAAGTGCCGTCTCCGTCTGAAAAACAGCGGTGTCTGGTGGATCAGACCTTGTTGGAACTATTGGTGATGCTGGTAAATCAGTTTTCGAGACTAGCAAACAAGCGGTGCAGATGGTGAAAGAAAATCCAGCCGATATTGTTTGAGCTGTCAAAAGCGTAGCTGGAGAAATTGCCTCTCAGACTGGAGAAGTGGCGAAGTCAGGATCTGATCTAGTTACCAATACTGCCTCTCAGACTGGTCAATTAGCTAGTGAAGTAGTTGCTACTGGCGGAGAAGTCATCCAGACTGCAAAAGACGCAGGCTCGTCAGTCATCGAATCTGGTAAATCTATCTGACAATCAGTCTCTCAATGAGCTGGCGAAGTCAAAGAGTCACTTCCAGGAAATTTCCGACCTTTCAATAAATAGAGAAAAAATTATCAAAGAAAAAACCCGCTATCAAAAGCGAGTTTTTTTATTTGAGAACTGTATCTAATTACTCAGCTTGTACATCAATCATAATTTCTTTTGAGAAATCTCCAGCAGAAACCATTACATGGTATTGACCAGTCATATCAATTTTGTGAGCCATTTTGATATGAGCGTCATCAAGATGAGTCTTATATTCCTCGTTTATAATGTGAGCAAGATCTTTTGCATCAATCTTATCAAAAAGGTGCTGTTTCTCATTCACTTTTTTAGTGATGATAATCCCACCATTTGCTTCGATTTTTTCGAGAGCAGATTTAACATGATCTACTTCTTTAACTTTTTCTTCTTTGTGCTTAGTAATTTTATTCTTCAAGTTTGTCACATAGTGAGCTGTAGCAGGAAGAGCTTGTCCTTTTGGTAAAAGCACATTTCTAGCAAAAATAGGAGCCACTTTTACTACCTGGTATTTATCTCCAAGAGTCTTTATTCTTTCGAGAAGAATTACTTCAACTTTTTTAGTATTAGGATTTTTCTTAGCCATTGTTGGAACGAAAACAAAAATAAACTTTCAGTAAATGTAATGATTTCTCTGTCTATTGCAATGCTGAATTTCGAAAAAATCAGGATAATAATTTTTAATGAATGAATTTGCTAGTGTAGACTCCGTTCCCTGAGTCTGTCGAAGGGAAGACCACTTTTTTAATCTTTAAAAAGAGAAGTGAGCTGTTCTCTATGCATAGTGTCTCTTTCATCTTCATGTTTTTGCATGATAGTGATACTTGTACTTCATTTAATGAGTTTCGCTTGTTTAAGCGTATGGAAAAGCGAGAAAGCCAGCCCCAAGACCAGTAAAATACACAAGAAAAAATAACCATAGGAGAGAGAAATCTGATAAGTAAACTCATTTCTTAGAAGAGTCACAGTCTCTCAGAGAGTAAAGAGTGTACTTGTGAGAATCCAGAGTAATCAAACATTGAGCAAATATTCACTATTTTTGAGACCAAGAAGAGTGACCAAAAAATTTTTGAACCTAAAGCTAATATTTCGAGCTATGAAAACCAGTAAAGTACCAAAAACAATAAGGCTAGATACAGAAAAATAGCTATTGAAACCAAATCAGTCTTGTCCGATGCGAAAAAGATACGAGATGATAGTGCTATTTGCTCAGTTAATAGGCTGTATAGAAATGATGGGAACAAAAAGAAAAAAAACAAAAAGCAAAAAAGAGTAGATAATGATAGTCTTCTCAAGAGGCGAATATCTACTAAATTTATGGAGTATTGTACTAAGAAGTTGATTCATAGTGTCAAAATAAAAAATAAAACTATGTTGTAATCTTAGAAAGAGTTTGCAAAATCTCTTGCACATGTCAAGGAACTTTTACATTTCTTCGTTCATGCAAAATAGTTCACTTTTGATCTAGAATAAAAGAACTTCTTGTTGTTCACATATATTTTTTTCAGTACATCGACTTTTCTCCCCATGTTCCAAATTTTTCATGAAGCTCAAGATCTTTATCAGAAATAAGAGAAAAAGAAAGTCACTCTTTTTCTATAAATGAGCAATGAGACTTTTCAGCATCTTTGCTAACACCTATCACTTGAGCACCTAGCTTCAAAAAATCTTTGTGCATTATCGTGAAATCTCTCGCTTCAATCGTGCAGCCAGGAGTGGCATCTTTAGGATAAAAATAAAGAACGGTCCACTTACTTTTTGTAAGGAGATCAGAAAATGATATTTCTTGAGATTTTCCATCGGGCGTAGTGAGTGATAAGTTCATCTTACGAGATACCTTTAAAAAGTAAATTTTTTTCACTTTTCAATATGTTGTCATCTGCTTGCCGCAGGCAGGTCCCGACTTGTCATCAATAAATATCGGAGAGAGACATATCAATAGAGTCGATTATCGGGATTATTCTGGTAAACTCGACCACCATCAAAAACTTGAAAAAAAAGATTTTTATGGATGAGAGAGTTATAGCTATGATTTTAGAAACTTTTAGATTCAAGTGAAACGAAGAAGCTAAATCTAAAATGTATCGGTATGCAATTACAATTCTAAATCAGAAGATCAAAGATTGATATCTTGCAATCTCTCAAGTCTTCAATCGTATCGAGGCGACTGTTCATATCCAGTTCTGATATTTCTCGTGAGACTAGAAAGAGAAACAATGATATCTCCAGCTTTGTTAAAAATATTTTTAGCGGTATAGACTTGATATCATTCTACCTCAAAAAGTCTGAAAACAAGAGGGAAAATAAACAAAAGCACGATCGTCAAGATAAGTCAGATGATCATAAATCTGATATTGTTCCAAGCTGTTTTTATCTTATCTGGCTCTCCACGAGAAAAAATAAACTGAAAAATCGATGCCACAAAAGCGTACACCGATCAACCAAAAATAATAAGTACGACGACAGCAAGTATTGTTAACACAATCTGCTCAAAACTAGATGGTCAAGCAAATGCAATCATTCGAAAACGAGAAAATTAAAGAAAAATATTATTTATCATCGCTTTTAGATGGTCTTGTTCTTTCTCTATGAATAATAAACTTTTGAAACAAAGGATCTTTAGTATGTTTGAAAAGAATTTTTGCAACTCTTTCAGAAGGTTTTGCACCTTTGTTGATGAGTTCAACAACTTTTTCATTATTTGCTTCCATTGTATGAGCGACTGGATTATACCAACCAAGAACTTCCATATATCCAGATTTTACAGGTTTTGCACTTTCAGTAAGGACGATTCTATAAAAAGGGAGATGAGTTCTTCCTGTTCTAGCAAGTCTAATTTTTAGCATAGGATAATGTAATTGTTAATCAGAATAAAAAAATTATTTAAGTTTTTCCTTTGATTTATGAAGCGTGTGTTTTCTTAGTTGAGAACAGTATTTCATAAGTTCAATTTTAGGATTTTTTGTTTTATTGATGGTAGTGACATAGTTTTGAGCACCAGTCTCAGTACAGATAAGTCCTACAAGAACTCTACTAGATTTTTTCTTTGCTGCCATTTGTAATAAGGGATTTATGATAATATAAAGAGTGGTGAAATATTTCCTGATAATACAACAAGGGACTTAAGCGTTGTTTTGTGAAAAATATTTCTACAGATTTATAACTAATTGTGAGTCTAGAATTTTACGGATTCTAGAAAGAGGATTTAGCACTGGGTAGATTTGAACCACCGACCTCGCCCTTATGAGAGGCGCGCTCTAACCAACTGAGCTACAGTGCCATTGAGGCTATCAGAATCGGTGAGGGCGGGATTCGAACCCGCGGTACCTTTCGGTACGACTCGTTAGCAGTGAGTTGATTTCAGCCACTCATCCACCTCACCAATACAAAGCATACAAACTTATAGAAATTTCACATTGAAATTCAAGCCAAAAAAAGATACTTTCAAGAAAAGAAAATTTTATACATTAAAGAGTCTCAGAGAATGGATATGAATACAATACCAAGCTTTGGTAGTCAAGGAGAAAGTACTGAGTCACAAAATACAAACAATGCCAATAATACAGTTTCGGAGCAAGATATCATCAGAGTTTCGGAGCAAGCACAAAAAGCAGGGCAGATGCGTCAGCAAATTAGAGACCAAGCCAAAGAAAACAATAAATTTGCTCAGTTTCTTGCATTTCTTTTAGAAGAATGTGCCAATAATGATGAATTAATTAAATTAATTTTTTCTGCATTCTTCAAAGATGGTAATAATCTCGTGACCCAAAATATCAGTATTGAACCTCTTGTCGGGTTATTTGCAATTTTTTACGAACAGAAAACCGTCGAACTAGATCTGATGAACTACTACGGTTCACTTTTTTCGATCATCTCAGTTATCAGTCAGCCAACTGACTATACAAAGTATGTTTCACAGTTGATGAAAAAATATCCAGAGCTAACCACTATAGACAAAAATTTATTCGTCGAACTCATTATAGAAACACTCTATCGAAAAAAAATTCTCATCAAAGGCTCTCTATCTCCAGACGAGGAAAAAAATAATTATATGCAAATCCTTGACAGTCTTTACGCTTCTGTACTGTAAAAATGCCAATTTTAGATGTCCGTTGACTTTGTCTTGATTATATACAAGGTCAAAAAGCTCGTTCTATTTTAAAAAATCTTAATCTGGCTATCGAAAAGCCAGGTATTTTTTCACTACTCGGTCAAAATGGCTCTGGTAAAACTTCATTTCTAAGGACGATTGTTTGATTGCAGCAGTTTCAGGCAGGAGAAATAATTTTTTTTTGAAATAAGAAAACCGATAGAAATTGATTCTGGGAAAAAATAGGATATGCTCCAGATGCTCCGGGTCTCTATGATTTTTTGACTGGTCGTGATCATATCGATTTTTTTCGTCATATGAGCTGAAAAAAACTACCAGAGGCAGTAGTTTTTGAACTAGTCAATCAGCTCTGATTATCGTTTGCTCTTGATAAAAAAGTGGGTTCCTATTCGAGAGGGATGAGACAAAGGTTGGGACTTATTATTTCTCTGCTTCACGATCCAGAACTTTTGATCCGAGATGAGCCGATGAGTGCTCTCGATCCGCTTGGTCGTCTTGCCGTCAAAAAACTCATGGATCGTCTGGTTTCTCAGGGGAAGACTCTTTTTTTCTCGACTCACATACTTTCCGATGTCGCAGAAAAAGCTGACGAATTTTTTTTGCTTGATGGCTGAAAAATTATTGATTCATCTTCCGGTAAGAAAATAACAAATATCGAAACATACTATCAGGAAAAAATTTTTTCTTCTGATTTACGCTAAAAGTGGAAATTATTTCTTTGTGAAAATCTATTGACAAAGTGAGAAAAAAATCTAAAAGCGTCCCACAAATAAAAAAAATATGGGAAAAATCATTTTGTTGGTAAGCGCTATATGCTTAGTAACTTCAGGGCTATTTGCTCAAAAAATTCAGGATGGTTTCGAAAACTTATCCACCATTATTGCACCGGATATGTTGTACTTTAGCGACATAGAAGATGATCATAGAACATCTTGGAACACGGAAGCTGGAACTGTTTTCGGGGTTAAACACAAAGTGCGACCGTACTTCGGTACAAGTTGCGAACTCAGACTTGGTAAGTCTCAGAAATTAACCATGTTAGGTGCTTTGAGGATGTTTAGTAACTTCTCTAGTGACCTTTCTGTGGGGCTTCACGCCCAGTTAGGGAAAGTGAATCTGGGGGGAGGTCTTTTCTCGAGATCTCTGAGTACTAACGATTCGAAACCAAGTAGAGTAGGCTTAGCCTTGAATCTTGGTTATCGGTCTGAAAAAATAGGAGATAAGCACTTTATCGACATTCAGACTCAGACCAATCTAGGCTTGAAACATGAGGGGCTTGTCTTCCTACAAAAAAAACTTGTCGGACTACAAACAAATGCTTCAATTCGGCACATGATGCTAATTCCTACTCTTGATGAGTGGGTCGGCTATTATGGTTTATTAGTCACTAGCTCATCAATCGGGATGACTGGTGGACTGAAAAACCACATCAATGATTTCGCTTTATCGTACCAGTTCAATTACAATATCAACCAGCATCTGGTGACATTATCTTGTAATTGGTCTGGAATTAATTCTCTTAAATGGTTTAGTGGTTTCGGCGTCTTAGACTTAGAAAGCAATCCCAAAAAGGGAGCTAAAGAAAAAAGAGAAAGCAGATAGTAGATCTTATAGAAGCCCGTCGATTTTTCGAGTGGGTTTTTCTTTTATAGTAACTAAAATAAGTTTGAAAAAGAGTATTTGCTTATTGAAATAAAAAAAATATACTCCGATTATAATAATTTTGTATTTTCTAAAAGAGTTTTGCGGATGAATATTACAGCTTATTTTCAAAAAACTAAATCGTTAGCGAGGAGACAAGTAGTCCAGATGATCAGTGAAAAAGCTGTGAAGATTGACGGTCGTCTCGTAGAGTCGCTTTCTCAGGAAGTTCATATGGGGCAGATTATTACTGTAACGTTACTAGATTGAAAAATTTTTGAAGAAAAAGTTGAGAAATTGCCTATCATCAAGCCAAAGATCGTCTTGTTCAATAAACCCAAAGGTTATGTTGTATCAAAAGAAGATCCGCACGAGAAGACGATTTATGAGCTTTTGCCACCGAGCCGAAAAAAAGATTTTTATTACATCGGGAGGCTTGATAAGGATACTCATGGACTGCTTTTACTGACCAATGATACTGCCTTGGTGGATCACTATGAGTCGCCATCTTCTCATATTCATAAGTCGTATACCGTAATTATCGATCAAGAATTCAAAACTGCACATATTCAAAAGTGTAAAAAATGAATTCTGGTGGATGAAAATTGAATTGCAGTGACTCCAGCTTCAGAAGCTAAAGGACTCCACGAAAATGTTCGTAAGGATATACTGAAAGCGGTCAATATAATGCCTTTCAAAGAAAAAAATCAATACGGAGTTATAGTGATTCTCGATGAAGGAAAAAAAAGACACATCAGAAGAATGCTTTCAGCACTAGGCTACAGAGTAAAAGATCTTATGAGAACGAGAGTCGGAATCTATAAAGTCGACTCAATCAAAGAAGGAAAATATGCGATCGTTGATCTGAAAACTACTATCAAGAAATGAAAGCCAAAAAAAGAAAAACAGATTAAAAAAGAAAAGGCAATCCTAGAAGCTCAGCAGCTGAAGAAAAAAAAGGCGATGAAGAAAAAACAGAAAAAAAGATTAGCCTCTTAGTAAAAAAATATGCTCCCAAAAAATTTAAGACTCTCAGCTAAAGATATCAACTATATGACCAAAAAAAACCAAAAGTGGTACGGAAAATTTTTTGGTTTTTTTCGAATCCCACAGTATGTCCAAAAAAAATTTCACCAAATTGGAGTTCAAATTCCTGTTCTTATTTCCAAGTCTTCAGTAAACAGAAATCAAGTAAAGAGAATAGTTTTTCACAGTTTATCAGTACCTTCTATGCAAAAACATTGGTGACAGTGAAACTACTATAAGATTTTTGTGATTGTCAATAAAAAAGCCATTGATGAACTGAAAAAAATTATTGATTTAAGCGAAAAAAAGACTATACAAAATGAGATAAAGAAGTTTTTCGAAAAAGATTTTAGCGATTTACAGTATCATCTATGAGCGTTCTCAACGAAATCAAACAATACATGAGTGAATTAACCAAAAAAATTCAGATTCTTCAGCAAAAAAATTCTGAACAAATAGATGAATTTGCTCAGCTCGATAAAAAAATAGAAACGATCAAGGACGGCTCGCCTGCGGCTCAGCCAGTTTTTTGACCAAAACAAATGTTTAGATTTCGAGTGATAGGTCTACTTGTTTACTATATTTGGACTCTGGCTTCTCAAGTACTCGATGTTTTGTATCTCATTATCACAGCATATATCATTTCATTGGCTATGGAAAGTGTGATTCAGTTTTTTAGAGCCAAGAGAATAGGAAGGGGAGGAGCTATAGCGCTTTCTTATTCATTGCTTTTTATTTTTCTCTTATCGAGTTTGATATTCGTTGTGCCATTTATGCTTTCTCAGATGGCTGATATTGTGAGACTGATCCTCAAAAATATTTTTGAATTTCAGACTCTACTCCAGGCAAATGGTCTAGAGTTTGTCGTTTCAAATAACAAATATTTGCCACAGTTTATGAAAGATTTATTTGTAGAATCGATCAATAACCAAGCTTTCTTGAAATCAGTCCAGATGAGTATTCAGGAAAACATTAGCCAAATTATTAATGTTGGTTCGAGCTATGCGACGGACATAGGGAACAAAGCAGTGAACTTTTTGACAGGATTTTTTTCTGCCCTTTTCCAGATTTGAATAGTATTTACTCTCTCAGTTTTTTTCTCTATAGAAAAAGAAAAAATGATTGTATTTTTAGCAACTTTATGAGGTTCTCGTAAATCATACTACCAACTCAAAATCGAAAAACTCTATAAAAAATTATGATTCTGGTTGAAAAGTCAGTTTTTTCTTTCGATATATATTGGAGTGATGGTCTATATATTTCTGTGGATTCTCGAGCTTTTTGGTATGAGTATCCCAAGTAAATTATCTCTTGCACTTATTTCAGGTTTGACAGAGTTTATTCCTTATATCGGGCCTACATTGGGAGCGATACCAGCTATCTTAGTTGCTTCTTCATCATACTGATTGCTTTGATTGCTGGTTGTTTCTTGTATATATTTTGTGATTCAGCGAACAGAAAATAATATTTTAATACCAGCATTGATGAATAGAACATTATGAATTAGTCCAGTGCTTGTATTTATCTCGATGCTCATTGGTTGAATGGTTCTTTGATTTCTAGGAGTGGTTTTAGCGGTTCCAGTAGCGGTAATTTTATCTGTGATGTTTGAAGATAAGTTTTAAAAAACCAGAAGATAAAGAATTTCTCAACGGAGTAAAATATTTACGAAATTCAGAAAAAATATGAAAAAGATAATCGGCGGGTTTGTTGTAATGATCTTGTCCACAGGATTGTGATTTTGATATTTTGAAGATACGATGGTTTGCTCACTGAGTCAAAATAATATTTTAGTTCAGCTCAGGAGCGAAGCAGTAGTGGGGCAATATTGTGTCGAATATATCAAAAACATAGCTGATAGTATAGCTTCTGTCGATGAAGATCTCAGAGCGATTGCTATTTATCTCAGTAAAAATATCGACAAAGCATATTGGCTAGAAATAGAAGCATCTCTCAAAATCAAAAGAGCATCTCTCATCAAGCTTAAATCAAAATTCTTGAGTGCAATGTGATTTTTTGAAAGAGATCTGCTCGTAAAACTCAAAAAAGTTGTCAAGTTTCACTTCAAAAAAGTGCATGAAAACTATGTCAGTAATATTGCCTCTCTACAAACTATTCTCCGCAATCAGGTAGAAAAAGGAGAACTGGAAAACTTTTCTGAATATACCAATCAACTGAACGAATATAATTATAAAAAAAGTCTTCTCGATAGTATCTTCAAAGCCCAGAGTCTCCAAGAAATTATGCCCTTTTTGCAACAATATCTTTTGATAACTAAACAGCCACTATGACGATCGGGATCTGTGCCACTTCAGTAGAAATGCTTGCTTTACTTAGCTTTTTTCGCCCTCTTCATTATCATTTTGTCGTATATCTCGATCTCAATGAGGGTTTTCTCGGTGATAAAACTTATGACGACTCTTTTCTTGCACTCCAAAAGGCGGTTGATTTTCTTTCGGATAAGTGTGATAAAATCATCGTGCCACCAGTATACGAATTTGGTTTCAGTTCGTCGGAAAAAATTCTTCCTCTTTTCCAGTCTTACCTCAAAGAGTACTGTTTCGGGCAGTCTATTGTCTGAAAATTGGGTTTCTTAGCCGAGTATGCCGATGTGGAGCAGATAGAAAATCATATCAACCATTTTTCAAAAAATTTTTCTCTGACTACTGCTCAAAAAAATACCAAAAAATTCCATTTCCCATGGGCTCTTTGGATAAAAAAAGTTCCGTTACGAAAATATTTTTCTCTTCATTTGTGAAATCAAAATCCATCAGTTGTGAAGCTGATAAAAAATGATCTAAAATATTTCAAAGACGCATCGATTGATACTCTCATTCCACTCAATTACTCTTTTTTTCTCTACCAAAAAACCATCTCCAGCTACTTCGCTACCTCCAAAAAATACAAATTTCATGACTCCAAAGTCCTGGTATCTCTGCTACAATCTCTACTTCCATCTTCAGAAAAAAACTCTCAACTAACAATCTATTATTCTGGTAATCTCCAACCGATCCTCGACCAAAAAAAACGAATGCGAATTCTCTCCAGATGAAACACCGTCACAGTCAATCGAAAAAAAATCTAAAGCACTACATTACTGATGACTAATTTCTAAACCAGCCAGCGAGCTACGAGCATGAGAGTCCAGAAACTAGCAACCATAGCTGGTAAAAAAGGAATGATATCGCCAGCTCATTCTAGTTTCTGTTTATGAAAGAAAAAATAGCTAACAAGTCAAAAGAGACAAGCAAGTAAAACAAACCAGAAAGCAAGAGAAAAAAGTGAGAGAAAAGAAAAACTAATATGCTGAGATTCAAAGATAAAAGGAAAGAGACTTCAGAGCGTAAAAGCCAAAAATACATCGCCTTCACCAAATCATTCTTGATTATCCAGATTGTATTTTTTTTTGACATAGAGCTTACTTCACCAGAAAATAAGATAGAAAATTCCGCCAAGGAGCAAAGAACTAGCAAAAGCGATCTGATAGTTTCCAGTGAGATTAAGAAATTGAGGGAAAAGAGAGAAAAAAGTTACGAGAATCCAAACTGGTAAGTGAAGCTCATAAGTCATTATATCCCAGACGACGATCAAAAAAAGTCCCCAGTTGGTAGCTAAGAAAATAGCCATAGTTAGCCATAATTCAAAAGTCGTTGCCTGGCGACCAATGAGGCTTCCCACAAAAAAAGCAGTCAGTACAAAAATCACTCACAGAGCTATCTCCAAAAAAGGATAGAGTAACGAGATTTTTTTTCAGCAAAATGAGCATTCCCCACCTTGCGCCAAAAAAGAGTAGAGAGGAATAAGATTTTTCCAGCTGAGTTGATGGTGGCAGTCAGGACACTCTGAGCGACCTCGAGCTGTTTTTTTGAGTTTTTCTACAGAAAAATCTTTTCCAAGTCTTAGTAAAATCACTGAACCAAATGATCCAAAAAGTGTCCCCAAAACAAATAATATCAGCAGCTCCACTCGAGAAAAAAATTCCATTTATTTGTATTTTCCAGAATAAAAATTTTTATAGTTAAGAGAAAATTCACTTCCAACTATACGAATTTATTTTCTAGAATCTACACTATCCGAGATAAATAAATATGATAAACGAACTTGATTTTTTGGAAAAAAGCTTTAATAAAAGCGACCTAAAAACAAAAAAAATGAAAAATATAGCATTTCTCCAAGAAAACTTTGAGAGTATTGAGGATGTGGCAGATAAGATCACAGATCTCACGACTTATAGAAAGGAATTTCTTATTCATCTCTATTTCTCAATAGAAATGATGATCGATAGCCAAGAAAATCAATGCTTTGATATCATTGTTGTGGTCGATAAATATCGGGACATACAAGATGAAAAACAAACAATGAAAAAAATGCTTTCTCTGACACAAAAAAGTAAGGTCTGGCTATTTTCTTCTTGGAATGTAGAGACATTTATGGCGTATTATGGATTGCAAGTCCATCCATTTGAGAAAATATTTATCGAGCCAGAAAGACTCGTTGAAGAGCTTGAAAAAATGATACATGTAGAAAAGTAAATGAAAGCCAGGATATTTTTCCTGGCTTTTTTTGATTTTTGAAACTATCCCTAAAGATCTTGCTTCCCATTCCAGAAAAAAATATAAGTAAACCAGAAAAAAACTTTTTTGTGGTCTTGCGGTCCCTGAGTTTACCTATCGCAGACAAGTTTACCAATCGTGGTTGGCTTGTCGAAGGGAAATGATGCTTTTAAAGTCTTACTGAAAAAAATGATTCAGCTCATAAAAGTGATGCTTATTTGATTGTGGAGAAGGAATGTGGTGGCTATAGTTTTTTTACTGACTATTTGTTTGCTATGATGAGCCAGTTTTCTCAGCTCTCTCGCTCTCGAGCTTAGCTCCAAGATTTTTTACGACACACTGATTTCAGGTATAGAAATAATTCTCATAGGAACTTTAGTTTATGAGCTTGCTCATCTTTCCCGAGCAGAAAGAACCGCTGGTTTTATGCCTCTTCTGATTTCAAGATGAGTTTCTTATGGTTCTATCCTCATGAGTTTTTTACTGTCTTATCGACTTGCGAGCTGATTATATCTCCTGATTATTTTTCTTATTCGATGAATAACTCGACTTCTATCTGGGCTATGAGTCATCTCGATAGCGATCATTCTTTATGGCATTTTTTTCAAAGCCATCCTCATCAGCACTCTGACTTTGCTGGTTTCATCAGCTGTTAGACCAATTCTGACGATCATCGTCGTATGAATCGCTTACGGAGTAGGGCATATGATCTGACTTCTTCATTATTACTCATTCATCCAAAAAAATCTTTCAATCTGGTCGATACAATGAATGGTCACCAAACTGATTTCTCTGCTTTTACCACATTTGGATGTTCTTTCATTCTCAGGAATGCTTTACTCTTTTGAAGAAAATCGAAAGACGATGATTATACAATGAACAGTTCAAAATCTTGTTTATCTGATTATCTTATTGATTTTGATACTCTTGATAAGTAAAACTAAAAAAAATTTTATTCAAAAGTATGACTGGTAATGAAGATTCTCTCGAATTTTGATACACAGCTCCAGAAAAAACTTTTCGACGAAGCGGTTCACCAATATGGAGAAGAAAATGTTTTGCTCGTCAAAAAATCCCGTTTTCTCTTTTTGTTTGAGATCTTATTGCCTTTAGTAATTCTTACAATTGTGCTCACTCTTATTCGATTTCTTTTCCAAAATTCTAAAGAAGATCTTTGAGATTACACAATGTATTGATTTTGGATTCTTGCTTCTCTTATTACGATGATCCAAATCCCAGCACTTTTACAGGCTTCGATAGATTACTATATGGACTTTGTTATTCTTACTCCAGCATTAGTGACTTTTTATAACCAGGCTGGAATCTTGAATAAATCAAGCGAGTCGCTAGAAAGTGATAAAATAAAAGCAGTAAATTTTAGTAAGAGAGGACTATTGCAGAGTATCGCGAATTATGGAGAAATTATTTTTTTATCAGAGGGAGCAGATCCTCGTGGAGATATTGTCTTTGATTATGCTAGATCTCCAGAAATACTTCAGAAAAAAGCTCGAAGAATCCTTTCTCACCTTTGAGAATCGCATCATTTACCTCACTAAAAAAATAAAAAAATGGAAGAAATTCAGATACCGTTTGATGTTTACGAATCTACCAAAGAAATAGTTCTCGTAATCCCTCTTTGATGAGTAGAGAAAAAATCTATCAAGCTTGAGTTCGAAGACTACAAGCTTATTCTATCGTGAGAGAGAAAATCTCCAAAACTCAAGGAAGACTTCCAAGCTCTCAAGCAAGATGTGTATCGAGGCGAGTTTAAACAAGAAATCCAAGTCCCGCCAAATATCTACTTCGACAGAATTCAAAGCAAGCTCAGCGCAGACAATATTCTCACCATCATCATCCCAAAAGCTCTCATCCCGGAAAAAATAAAACTCGAAGTTTCTTACGGATAAAAAATAAATAACGATAAACAAAATTACTGGCAGAAAGTTGAAGTCCCTGAGCCTATCGAAGGGAAGCGTTGCTGTTTCAAAAAAACTTAAGGTTTTTTTAAGGTCGTTCATTATAAGTCAACTTTCACTCCCATGCTTAACTTCAAAACATCCAAAAAAATTAGTCTAAAATTCGCTCTTTTTGTAGCATTGATTCTACTATTTTTTTGACTACTGCTTAATATCATCTACTTTACGATTTGGTATGGTGGTACTATGATGAGACTCGAAGCCATGGTTTTTTATACTGGTTCACAAGCTCTTCCTCTACCAAAAATTCCACTTATCGGGCTAGAGAGAAAAGATCCGAGAAGAAGTTTTTCAGTCCAAACGCTTCCAGAAGATCAGCATTTTATGAGGCCCAAAGAACCGATCGTGAAAATTAGAAAGATCAATGATGAGCGAGTTTTGTTTACGAGAATCTGAAAAAAATTATATGCTACCAATGTCGATCAGCAGATAGAAATGCAGATTTTTTTAGCTCGAACGAGTTTGTTTTTGCTGATTACTTTTTCAGCTCTCAGTTATTTTTTAGGAATCTATTTCGTCAAATCATCTCTTTCTGGCCTTCAAAAGCTAGTTTTCTTCGTGAAAAAAATGGACATCGAATGATTACATCAAAAAATTTCTCTCTCTGGTCCTGACGATGATGAAATTAAAATTCTGGGAACTGCTATCAATACTTCATACCAAAAAATTCATACTCAGACCCAAGCTCTCAGAGATTTTATTTCTCATGCTTCTCATGAACTAAAAACGCCAATTATGGCAATTTCTTCAACAGTCGATGTGATGAAAAAAACTCAAGAAGTAGAGCCAGCAGCGAGCGAGATTAAAAAAATAACCAGCCATATGAGCGACCTGATTGCCAAGCTTTTAATTGTTGCTAAGTTTGAAGCTCAGGATCATTTTGAAAAAATAAAAATCAACGCGACTCAGATTGTTTTTGATGAAACAGAAAAAATTATGATTTCTTACCAGAAAAAAAATATTTCAGTAGAAAAAAACCTTCAAGATGAGCTTTTCATCGATGCGATTCCGGCTTCCCTCGAGCTTATAGTTTCGAACCTTATCGACAACGCTTTCAAGTACTCCAACGAGCAAGGTCAGATTTTTATCAAGCTTACGAGCCAGTCTTTGCAGATCAGTAACACAGGCAGAGGAATCCAGCCAGAAAATCTTTCTCAGATTCGAGAAAAGTTTCGACAGGAAGACGCCTCGAGAGCAAGTGAAAGCTACGGTCTGTGACTGACGATCGTGAAAAAACTGATCGATCGTAATGGCTGGGAAATAACGGTGTCAAGTCTTCCAGAAAAAGACACATCATTTACTATTTTTTTTAGCTAGATGAAGATTTTGCTTGTAGAAGACTCTAAAACAATTTCTGACAATATCCAAAAATTTTTATCTCTGGAACATTTCACAGTAGATGCAGTTTTTGACTGACAATCAGCACTTTCTAAAGCAGAAAAAAATGACTATGACTGTATTGTTTTGGATATTATGCTCCCAGAGGTTGATGGCTTGGCAGTCTGCAAACAGATCAGAAAAACCAGCGAGACTCCGATCATCATGACCACAGCAAAAGGCCAGATCGAAGACAAAAAAGAAGCCTACGAGTACGGAGCAGACGACTATCTCGTCAAGCCATTTGATCTCGAAGAGCTCCTTCTCCGCATCAAAGCACTTCTCAAGAGAAAAAACTCATTCGAAATATTTCAGTACCGCGACATCACCATCAATCTTACCACCAGGATCGTCACCAAAAACTCCAAAGAAATCTCGCTCACCATCAAAGAATACCACATTCTCGACTATCTACTCAAAAACTACGGATTTCCCGTTTCCAGAGCCGATCTCGTCGACTTCGTCCGATGAGGCGACAGCCTTTTCGAAAACACCGAAAAACTCGATGTCTACATCTCCAACCTCAGAAAAAAACTCGACAAATCCCTCATCCAAACCATCAAAGGCTTCGGCTACAAAATCGCTAAAGAAAACTCATAAAAACTTATATAAAAACTTATATTCTGATGCTCCAAAATTTAACTTGACTTTCTAGAAAAAAAGAATACTAATCCCCGCTGCCACAAAAGGTAGAATAAAAAAATGAACATGTTCTTTAAAAAATTAGCACTTTCCATCATGGTAATCATGATGATGTGTGCAAATGTAGTTGGACAGATTACGGCGACATTGTCACCAGATAGCCCACCAGCCAGGAGTATCCCGAAGAGAATCATGAGGGAAACAGTTGGGACATTTGATATCTTGAACTCGTATCAGGATACAGTATTTGTCCAAAGTATGGTTTTTAACCGCTTAGGATTAATGAATTGTCAAGACTTGGAAGAAGTCATCATATCTTCCAGAAAAAAAAACTTACTAACAGCGAGTTCCTATTTGGGAATAACTTCCTGTCAAGAGATTAAATTTATGAATCAAGTTGAGATTTATGATTCTTTGACGCTGTTTGATCACTTTGAAGATTTTATTATTGAACCTGGGAGCACTATCCCAGTCAATATAATCTGTCGATTTGACGGAGCAGCGGGAAGTAGTGCGCATTTTGAATTGGCAAAAATTATTTTTCTCAGAAATGGGATACCGGATTCAGTAGAATTTACAGGTCTTATGACTAACTCTCAAACACTGGCTAACTTTGCCCCAGATGTGATGGTGTCAAAAAGCTGGATGTGCACAAACTCAAAATTAGTAGATGTAAATGCTACAAATGTCAGTTCAGGCACATTCCAGATTTCCGCCTATAGCCAAGCAAATTATTTACCAGTAAAGATGGGTGCCTTTGGCATCGTGAGATCTGGTACAGGAAATATAAGTGAAATCAAATCAGTAAAATTAATGGTGGGAAGCCAAATTTTAGCCACGATCATTAATCCTACAAGTGATTCAATTCACTTTCCTACTTTGAATGTTTCTATAAGTTCATCCAGTATTGCAGACTTTCAGATAGTTGTTGACTATCAAGGTCAAGCTGGTAGCACTCATAGTTTTGAGTGGATTGGATGTAGTGCTGAATTTGTATCTACCGGATTACCAGCTACTGTATTTAGTTGGACTCTTATAGGAGAAACGATAACTCTCAGTGGCTTGTCCACGAGTATTGAAGCTCCCGAGTTCAGTCCTAAGTTAAAACTCTATCCAAACCCAGCCACAAACTGGTTCTCGATAGAAAGTGCAGAAAAGGTGACTGCAATCGAACTTATCAACCAGCTCGGTCAAACTGTCCTTTCGACAGAAAAAACTGATCAGATTGATATTTCTCATTTACCAAGCGGTGTCTATATCGTAAAGGTAAAAGATGGTTTATCAATCGGTTCAACAAAACTAATTAAACTTTGATTATTTAATCCCTGCTCATTTGAGCGGGGATTTTTTTATTCTGCAAAAAAACTTGGAAAAATCCAAGCCTGTAGCGATGAAAAATTGAGACATTCACCAGATAGTAATTTTTTTATAGAGACGCAATTTATTGCGTCTACATTTGTTTCGGAGCTACGAGTTTCTCAGCTTTAGTTGGTTTGATAGTTTTATAAGCTTCGACAAGTTTCTCATTGATGGCAGATCTGAGTGATTGAGTAGTATTGCCAGCATTTGGATTGAAACTAAAAATAATCTTTAGTTTTACAGATTTATCAGAAAAAGCATCGACCAGCACCTGAGTAAACTCCTTATTGACCACAAACGGAAACTGATTGACTGTCAGAACCGTCAGCGTGACCACCTTTGGAATATCGAGAGCTACATCGACAATCACATCCATTTCATATCTCAGGACCTCTTCAGAACTATAGGTTTTCACGGGCTGTTTGAGAAATTTTGCATTTGGAATCACGACTCTTCTCAGGTCAAAAGTTCTAATCACAATATGTCTCATATTAATTTCCTCAATTCTCCCCAAAATCTGTCCCTTCATCTTTAATTCTATAATATTTCCTATCTGGTACTCTTTCGTGGAAAAAATCATGATTCACGAAATCATATTACTGAGGGTTTCTCTAAAGGCAAATCCGACACCGATCGAAATTCATCACATCAAAAGCCCCATCTGGATGCCGACGATATGGAAACTGATAAACAGTGAAAACATTGCCATCGCATAAAAAATCACATCACCAATAATGCTAGCCACTTTTTTGACCTCATCACCTTCCTGGACGATAAAATTGCTCGTGATTCTATTCTTGATCGCATTAGCCACAAATCTCGAAAGTGTCAGCAAAACAGCCGCTACAGCGATAGCAAAAAGTACATCAATCAGCTTCGAGACAAATGGATTATCATAAAATTTTATCAAAATCCCCAGAAGTCCATCTGGTAGAGCATTATTTGCGGCATTTTGAGCTTGGTTGATTGTGTTCATGTTTTACTAAAAGCAAGAAAAAAATGATAAAAAATTATTTTTCTGCATTCTCTTCTCCAGGTTTTTTCCAGATTCCCATAGAATTTATCCATTTTCCAAAGAAATCATTTTTATTATTTTCGATAGTTGGAGAGAGCTGTTGGAGAGATGACCATCGACCTCATCAGATGACCTTCGTATCAAAAGTATCTGTTCCATCAAAGTAAATATCTCTTCCAAGCCCTTGAGTTAAACTAGCTTCAGGGAGTAATCCAGCAGCTCAAACTTTGAAAGCATTAGCTTCATTTCCTTTTCCAGCAAATTTATTTCTCAAAAAGTTTACGAAGTTTGCAGCTTTGACCATTTCATCTACCGAACCGAAAGCTACTGACCATTCACCGATAGTTGGGTGAGAAAGATTTTTTTTCGTGAGATTGATTTCAGTAATTTCTCCATACGATTTTAAGAAAAGGTGATCTTGCTGTATTTCATATTCGATAGGTTGATTGATTACTGTAGCCAATCTATTTCCAGAAACAATGAGTTCATTTCTTTCTTTGGGATCTAGTTTTGCTCCTTTTAAGTCTTCAGTAAGTCACATAGTATCAGCGATAGCTGAATCTTCACTGAGATCCTCAGGTACTATGTCTCAGTTACTAATCAGTTCATCGAGTTGAGTATTGATGTCTTCAGGTTTAGTGATGTTTTGATCAGCCATCGTTTTATAAAATTTTTCTTCGATGAGATGAGATTTAAATTTCAGTTTATTTTTTTTGAAACGAGCTTCCACAGAGTAGAAACGATTCTGATAGATTTCTGTTTTTTGATTGACCGTATTTTGAGCATTTGCAGGATCGATAATGTCATGAAAGCTAACGCCAACCTGATTCAGTCCAGTATCAATAAGATTATTTGGGTCGTCAGCTAGTTTTTTTACAGCTTCAAGTTGATCTAATCTGTTTTTTCCAGTCAAATACTCTGCCATTTTTTCCTGATCTACTTTCACTTTTCAGTCTGGTGCTTGATAAATGAGCTTATAGAAAGAAATATCATTATAAGGAATTCATCCTAGTGTCCACTGTACAGCAGTTGGTCCTGCTACAAATTTTCTCGTCTGCTCTGTTTGGGCTATCTTACTTTCAGGTCACACCATTTCACCCATCCAGTGGGGGAGTTTGTAGCCTTGTCGACCTCCATGAGTTGTTTTCCAGATAGCAGTCACAGGATCTACTCAGAGAACATACTGTGATCCCATCACTGCAGCTGCAGTAAGAGCTAAGTTTTTACCTCATCATTTCAACCAGCTTCCATCTTTTTCAGAGAAAAAACTTTTGAGTAATTGGAAGCCTCAGTAAAGTAAACCAGCTGTAACACCGATAGTAGCAGCACCTTTCCAAAATTTTCTCTGTCCAGGAGTCATATTGCCTGTTTGTCAGACATATTTTTCCAGCAATCAGACAAGACCTTTTTCTTTAAAAACTTTTTCAGTATCAGTATTCTTGAGATAACTTTCATAGGTTGAGTTTACTTGCTGATTATAAGCTAATACATCAGGATTTACACCATTTGATTCTTTACCAGAATTTAATTTTTTGACATAATTTTTATCAAATTCTTTCACAAAAGCACTCAAGGCTTTAATTTCTCCATAAGCAGTAGTATTTTTTGGTGAATAAGAAACGACATTTGGATCAATTTGATTATTGATAGTCGCTTCCAGATACATTCTGATGTTTTGAAGTTCTTCTCTCTGGAGTTCGCTTCGCTCAGCTTTCAAAAGTTCCTTATCGAGTCTTCTTAGATATCTGTTGATTTGTTCAGTATTTTTTTTGAACTTTTTGACATCTTTTACATTGTGGAAAGTGTGTTCATAGCTATTTTCTACGATCTCTTCATGAGTCGTCACCTTAGCAAGATCAGATTTGATACGATCAATGTTGTTTTGAATCTCAACCAATGTAACATCATATTGTCAAAAAGTCTCAGTATCAGAAGCTGATTTTCATTTTCTTGCCATCGAAATTTCTTGTTCGATGCGATGAAGTGTCTCGAGATGATTTTTTAGTTGCGCTTTCATCTTTTTCACCTCACCTTTCTCGATGCCATTCAATTTTATATTATCAAAAGGTCTATTCAAATATCTATTGCACTGTTTTTTCAAATTATCTATCTGATTTTCCAATGAAGAAATATTTGATTCGACAGTTCATTTCACATCTTTCAATTTTATTTGTGATTCGATAGTGATATCTTTTTTTTCTTGCATATAGTTTTCTTGTGCATCAGAAAAATCATCCTCTTTATTAGAATTTTCATCTTCTACAGTAATTTTGGCCTGATTGTTTCAGTGTTCGATATCAACAGTTTTTCCATATAATTTTTCAAAATCAGTCATGGGAGACTATTACAAGGATAAAATTCTCCATCATTCTAGACAAAAAAAATATTCTGTCAAATTTTGGGGGAGTTTTTAGGAGAAATCAAAATTTTCACTTTCAAAATGTTTTTGACCTATTCCCGATTTGCCCTCAAAGACATATCAATAGAGTCAATCAATCGAGATTACAAAAAAACACCCCGAAGGGTGTCGTTTCTTTAAAGATTATCCTAAGCAATCTTAGTAGCGTTGAGGTCTTTCTGGTCTAGGTTGAGCGATAGTTACTCTAATTTGTCTACCATCAACTTCGAAACCATTAAGTTCGTTCATAGCTCTGTCTGCATCTGCTTCGTTAGCAAATTTTACAAAACCAAATCATCTACTTCTTCCTGTTTCTCTGTCCATAATAAGTTTTGCGCTCTCAATTTCTCCATATGAAGTAAAGAGATTTTTAAGGTCTTCCTCGTTTTTGTCCCAAGAAAAATTTGAAACATACAAGTTGCTTTTGTCTTCCATGTAATGAAAAATAATAATAAATGCTCCTAAAAACCCTCTAGGAAGGGATTCTTTTTGAGAAGAATAACCGCAGTATGTATTATTTCTTCAAAATTGCAACCCCAAAACAACTATTTCTCTCATAAAAAATTTTATTCTGAAAACTGGAAATAATCGAAGGAGGGTTCTGTTTACCGCAGGCAGAGCAGGAGAGATTTTGAGAAAGATTTTCTAGAAAAACACCTTGCATAAATAAAAAAAACAACTATATCCCAGCACTTTAGCTTATGAAACTGTGGAGATAAAATGTCAAAAAATAATCTAAAAATAGTGTGATGACTTATTTTTGGCTTGGGAGCTTGAATACTCATTGGAGCTCATCAGCACCGATTTTTTCAGCAGATCGAGCAAATTGCTACGATGATAGAGCTTCCTCAGGTCGAGACAGTCCAGCAAGACAGCTCATCTCTCTGGCTATCTCGTAAAGAAATCAAGCAAAAAATGCTTGCTAGTTCCGGCTACCAAGATTTTTATTCAGTCGTCAGATCAGATCTGATCTCTCAGCTCACCGAAAAAAAATTTGCCGATTTTCGTAGAATTCCATTTTCAGAGGCGGATGGCTTATTGACTATCGATGGTAGCTGAAAAATCTTATTCTCTGGTACTACAGATGAAATTGATCAGCTAGATCAGCTATTAAGTGAATTTTTATCGTGATACAGTTGATTTTTCTCTGGCGACGCAGTTCTGATAAAGAATCCAAAAATTTCAGCAGACATAGAAATTTCACCATCTCAGTGGGAGATGTTTCAGGATATTTTTCTTTTTAAATCTCAAAAAGAGCTAAATAGCCTCTGATATGAGGTGATTTCATCCAGACACAGAAAAAATGACGATGAAGCCTACAGAAGACACAATATCAAGACAGCTTTTGCTAAGCTAGGTAACATCAGAGTAGTAAACATGAGCTGAACGCTTTCGTTTCTCTGAAATATTGATCTCAATAACCCAAAAGTAAGAAGCTACGCTCGATGACACTGAATTTTTGAAGATAAAGTAATCCCGATGTATGCTGGAGGAGTCTGTGGTGCAAGTACGGCACTTTATCAGTGAATTCTGACCAACAAAGCACTCGAAGTTGTAGAAAGAAAAGGTCACTCCAAACGATATCAACACCTCTATACTTCCACAATAAATTGAGTTATTGTCAAAACGCCAGGTATTGATAGTGCAGTTTATGATGATCTGCTTGATTTGAGAATCAAAAATATCTGAGACTATCCAGTGATTATCGTGATGAACTACGATGGGTCTTTTTGATGAACTGAAACAGTTTTCTCACTCTGAAAACCAAAGGACAAAGGCTCATTTTCGTATCTCAGAAAATATGTAGTTGGCGACTACAAATGTTTTCTACGATCCATCAATAACAAGGAAACGCCATCTTGCTACAAAGAAATTCTTCAATAAAAATGAAAAATTCTCTGATCTTTCTGGAGAATTTTTTTTATTTCTTGCATTTTATCAAACGAGGACTATAAAGAAAAAACTTTATTCTGGCTACTAAAAAATGTGAAATCTACAATCAGTCAATCCAGAAATCTCTAAAATATCACAAGCTGATCTGAATGATATTCTGTCTCTCAAACGAGAAATTTTTCATAGTATCTATAAAACCAAGGAAAAATGTGACAAATATACGATTGAAAATACAGATTTTAAAGAGTCTATTGTTATGAAAGTAGACGGAAAAATAGTCTGATTTTATCTTCTCAATCCAAGAAATAGTGATATCGTACTCAAAACAAAAAAATCAGGAACTCGAAAAGTTATAGATCCAGTACTATACAAGAGTTTGGACTGAAAAAAATGAATACAATGAGTGACATTAGGACTAGCAGAGAGTCGAAGATGATTATGACTAGGGAAAATTCTAATAGAATATCCAACAAAATTGGGATATGACTATATTCGATGATTTCAGAGTAAAAATTTACATAATAAAGATCAGCGACTTAAAAGAAGAAAAATCTTAGCAGAAAGCTGAAAAAACTATCTAACAGTTGAGATTTTATCAGAATAAAAATTTTTCAACACATGAAAAAAATTAATGAATCATTTGAATGTATAAATTGCAAAAAAATTATTTCTCCTGCCCAAAAAACATGCAGAAATCACTGTCCATACTGTTTTGCTTCTCTTCATGTAGACTGAAAAATTCCATGAGATAGAGACGCGGCTTGCCAATGAATTATGCTGCCAATTCAGTATGAACTAAAAAACTGAGATCTGAAAATTCAGTTTAAATGTTCACTTTGTGAAAAAATTCATCGAAACAAAAAAGCCACCGACGATCAGATTGATCAGCTCGATGACTCCATCAAAAATTTCCAAGAAAAATATCCCACAATCTATAGCCACTAAGGAGTTGCAGAAGAACTAGCAGCTAACTTAGCTTCAAGCTCAGCTATCCTAGCATCCTTTGCCGCCAGCTCAGCACTACTGCTAGAACCTGAGCCACTAGAAACTCAAACCTGCCACTTGTTACCTGTCATCCACGGCGCATCTGGTCCAGTATGAGTAGTTTTTTCATAGCTAAAGCTTTTCGGAGATTCCTTATTACCAAACCAGCTCAAACTTTTTCAGAGGTTCTGGACTCAGTTTCCAAGCACTCTAAAACTCCCAGGCACAACTTTCAATGCCTCCCAAGAAGTTCTTGCTACGCCCTCTACACCAGCCACGACTGTCTTTGGTACAGACATCAAGATATTAAAAGGCCTTTTCCATGCTTTATGGTACCACTTCTCCCCAGCTAATGAACTCGTCCACGGGGCAGACAAATTGTCCCAGATGGCATTCGCGCTCTGAGATATTGCCTGTCACACTCACTTAGTCCTCTCAGCTACCAATACTCAGGCTTCTTTTACGGTATGAATCGGACTTCCTAAAGCTCCTCTTACTGCCACACCAGCAGTATTAAGCGATCTATTTGCGAAACTCATAGTATTATCAATAAAAATATAAACTCCGACTATTATAAGTAAAAAATAAAAAAAGTCAAATAAATTCTGGCAAATTTCAAGGCGAAAAGTATCGTACAAAACAATAAACTTTTTTAAATATCTTATAAAAAATAATTTTCTGATCTACCGGTAGTATCGAGATAAAAGCACTTCTTATCTCTTAGGAAAAATTCTTTCTACCAGTTTCTTTCTTGCTTTCTCCTTTTCTTCTTTATTCTCTATTCACTCTACCTGCTTTTTTGTCCAGATTATAAATGATCCATAAAAAGCCTTTCATCAAGACTCTATTCACTCCTTTTGTATCCAAGTCGTGCTCTTTCACTGTCGTTCTGGATGTTTCTCAAACTCACTCTCCCAGTCTTCTATCGTCTTCATATGGCTCCGATCTTGTTGTAGTGCTGGAAAAATCCTTTCCACTAATTTCTTTCTTGCTTTCTCCTTTTCTTCCTTATCCTCTATTCACCCTACCTGCTTTTTTATCCAACCATTAAATGATTGATAAAAAGCCTTTCATCAAGACTCTATTCACTCCTTTGTCATCCAACTCGTGCTCTTTCACTTTCGTTCTTGGTGTTTCTCAAACTCACTCTCCCAGTCTTCTATCGTTTTCATATGACTCCTATCTTTTTGTACTGCTGGAAAAATCCTTTCTACCAGCTTTTTTCTTGCTTTCTCCTTTTCTTCTTTATCCTCTATTCACTCTACCTGCTTTTTTATCCAACCATTAAATGCTCTATAAAAATGCCTTCACCAAGACTTTTCTCACTCCTTTACCATCCAACCCGTGTTCTTTCACTGTCGTTCTGGATGTTTCTCAAACTCACTCTCCCAGTCTTCTATCGTTTTCATATGACTCCTATCTT
>OEIV010000075.1_pt1 | contig 61608 bp, 49 predicted proteins | sample 1539231 | NCBI WGS metagenome assembly OEIV01 (sample SAMN03794762, study PRJEB22550) | activated sludge metagenome | feature: wastewater treatment plant; material: activated sludge; isolation source: Wastewater treatment plant of a petroleum refinery complex | place: Argentina: Buenos Aires ...
GTAAGGCTACAACATTTCCAATATAAAGCTTAAGAGCAATACACAAATGGCTTATGACAACTTGCTATTTACTATTGGCTTTTAACTACTGGCTATTAACTAATGGCTACTAACTACTGGCTATTTACTATTTGCTTTTTACTACTGGCTACTAACTACTGGCTATTAACTACTGGCTATCACCCTCATTCAAAAAAAAATTCCCAGCAAAGCCAGGAATTATTTTTACAAGTAGCGTGATCGAGATTTGAACTCGAGACCTCAGCATTATGAGTGCTGCGCTCTAACCAACTGAGCTATCACGCCATTTTGGGAGTGCAAAAGTAATCAAAAAAAGGAAATTTCCTTATTCATGATGATATTTTTCATTTTTTAAAATGGTAAAGGCTCTGTAAAGCTGTTCAGAGAACAATACTCGCACCAATTGATGCGGAAAAGTAAAGGAGGAAAGGGAGAGTAAAAATTGTGATTTTTCTTTGAGTGACTGTGCAATGCCATAACTTCCACCGATTAAAAAGATGATTCGCTGGGGGGAAAGGTTCATGGTTTGGTTTAATTTTTCAGCAAATTGAACAGAGGTAAATGCTTTTCCTTTATCATCCAGTGCAATAAGGAGGTCGCGATCAGTCAATTTTTGGGTAATTAAGTCTGCTTCACGGGCTAATAATTGCTCCATGGGGGTATTTTTATTGATTTTTGTATTGTCGATATTCACCATTTTAAAGGCCTGGTATCTGTTGATACGTTTGGTATATTCAGTAATGGCCTCATCCATCCTTTTATTATTTTCTTTACCCAAACTCCATAACTCAATTGTCATTGTATTTTTTTTTGAGAAGACAAAAGTAAACTATATATTTACACTCTCAAAAATGGCTGCGTAGCTCAACTGAATAGAGTACCTCACTACGGATGAGGGGGTTTTAGGTTTGAATCCTAACGCGGTCACAAAAGCCACCTGTAACAACAGGTGGTTTTTTTTATGCATTTTATAGCATAGTCTCATTAAGCTACATCATAAAACTTCATTAACGTTTCGAAGAAAGGGCTATTAAGCTACAATAACCGTCTTACAACCGAAATTTACACACCTTTAAATTTGATAAATTGACAAATAATAAAAAGTCCTTTTGATGACTTATAGAAAAAATATTTTATCTTCGTTAGGCGATGTATCAAACGATTATTGCCTTTTAGCTACAAGATATGTGTTGTATTGTAAAGGAAAGTAGGTAATATAAGTTAGCAGTCATTGTAAAGGATGATAGTGCAACCAGACAATTTATAAACAATAAAAACATAAACTAAAAGACATTGAAAACAGTCTACAAATTCGCAGGACAGCTTATCTCTTTGGACAGAATAAAACTTTTCTTGCTTTTTGCCTTGACAATGTTATCATTAAATTTTGTAAGTTGTAAGAAGCATCTTTACAAAGCGTGTTTAACAGTGAACAAATCTAACGTTGCAATTGACGAAACAGTTACATTTACGAATTGTTCTGACTTTGATGGTGGTTACACTGACAGTCATTGGACTTTCGGTGACGGCAAAGACATTTATACAAAAGGACAAGCAAGCGTAACACACTCATTCAGTTCCGCTGGACAATTTGAAATACGACTTACAATAGGGGAAAAAGAGAATAGTTCTGAGCAAACAAAAACAATTACAGTTCAGTGACACAACAGCAAAAAGAACAACGAACTGCTAACAGCACCTAGCTCAGCGGGATGTTCGGCTTTGCGGTTCCTTCCTATTTGGTACATGCAATCCCCAACCATTATCCAATGATTTGTAAACCTTACTCGATTACACCACTCCTGGTCGGGATGTTTAACCTTTCTACCAGGGTTTCATCTCCTTACAATTACAAGCCTTCTTGGGTCTATACATGACTCCAATTTTCATTTGTAATAAATGCGATGGTGTAGGAAGCTCCACCTGATAACTTACCTTTTCGCCTGTAGAATACACATTATTTTCATACAACAAAGTCTTTGGCGAAAAATTGAAAGCATATTCCAGCCCACCCCCTACATACAAAATCTTTGAGATACGTTTTGAATAATTAAAACCCAATGACGCCAAAAATCCCATATTTGAAATGCCTCCTTCGTATGAAGTACCGATACTATAATTGTTAACGGATATTCGATTGACCTTACTATGTAAATAATACTGAAAGGAATTCAAACTCATTTTAGTATAATATTCAAAAATGTTTTTATCCTTTTGCTTCCAGCCTGATAAATACACAAAAAACGCTGTTTGCCGTAAAGATGATTGTCCGGCATCAGTAGCCACAGCTGACATCCATGGCTGGGTATACGTTTTCGTAAGCCCTTCTTCCACCTTCGAAGGATTTAAAAAATAATGATTTCTTTGCAAGCCAAATCCCAAACCTACTTTGGGTTGTAATTTAAAACCCAGCATTAACTCAACACCAGTGCCAAACATAGAACCAAAATTATAGGATGAAGAGCCGGGTTTGATAATACCAATGGTATTGACACTTTGCAGCTTACTAAATAATAAATTTTGTTTGGTAGTTTTACTTTTTTGGGCAAGGGTATCGGACGGATTACTACTCACTTGAGCCATACTTACCTGAAATAACACTATCAGAAATAGCGTGCTGATTGATTTTTTCATCATGTAAATATAAATTGAATCCATTTTCATAACGCAAAAAAAACGCCTGTTATTGTAATAATTTTCACGAAAAATGGATTCCAAAAATACCGATTATTTCTTGCTTCAGCTCTGGGGGTTGTTCTGCTCTGCAGCATCCCGAAGCTGAGATAAAAAAGGTTCTCTGAACTGGCTATAAGCATGCTTTATAAGTGCCGTACATCTTGAACAGCGTGGAGAGCATCATAGGTTAATACCATTCGGTATAAAACCTATTGCTTTAAATGATCATACCTCGCCACTATTATAAATGGATGTTAATAATTATAGTATCTGAATATCTTATACAAAACGCATGTAAGATTCTGACTGAATCAAAGTATTTTTGACCAAATTGTCCTTTCATGCCCAAAATATTATTTTTTCTATACTTATTTTTCATTCCATTCCTGGTAAAAGCACAGCCTGCCAATCAAAGTGCTAATTTACCGCCCTTGCTATCACCTGCTTTGCATTGGATGGATAGTGTATTTAATCAAATGAGTTTGGAACAAAAAATTGGACAGCTCTATATGATTGCCGCTTATTCCGGAGGAGAAAAATACAACCAGGCAAGTATCGAAAAACTGATATTGGAAAATCAAATTGGGGGATTGATTTTTATGCAGGGAACCGCCACCGCTCAGGCCAACCAAACCAATAAATTTCAACTGATGAGCAAAATACCTTTGCTTATTTCGATGGATGCTGAATGGGGTTTGGGTATGCGATTGACTGGTATTAGAGATATGCCCCGACAAATAATGATGGGTGCCATGCAAGACAGTTCACTTGTCTACAAAATGGCCAGTGCCATCGCCAGTCAATGCAGAAGATTAGGAGTACATATCGATTTTGCCCCAGTGGTTGATGTCAATAATAATCCCGAAAACCCCGTAATCAATTTCAGATCGTATGGAGAAAATAAATACAAAGTGGCTACCTTAGGCATACAATACATGAGAGGTTTACAAGACAATGGAATTATGGCCTGTGCCAAACATTTTCCCGGTCACGGCGATACAGATATGGATTCGCATAAAGACATGCCTGAAATCAACAAATCGTATGCGGCCCTCGAAGATTTGGAATTATATCCTTTCAAAAAACTCATCGACAATGGCTTACAATCTGCGATGGTCGCTCACTTACATATACCTGCTATCGACAATCAAAAAAACATCCCTTCTACACTCTCCTACAAAACCGTAAGTGATTTGCTCAAAGGCAAAATGGGTTTTAACGGCCTGGTATTTACCGATGCCTTAAATATGGAAGGTGTAGCAAAGTATTACGAACCGGGTGATATCGATTTGAAAGCTTTTAAAGCGGGCAACGACATTTTACTCTTTTCACAAGATGTAAAAGCAGGCATGCAAAAAATCAAATCGGCTGTACTGGCTGATTCCTTACTGAAAAAACAACTGGATGAAACTGTCAAAAAAATATTGAATGCCAAATACAATGCTGGTTTGCATACCCCTCAGGTGATAAAAACCGATTCAATAGACAATGACCTCAATCAATATACCTCTACCCTTCGAAGTCAAATTGCCTCAGCTGCCACTACATTACTCAGTGATCCGTATCAACTGATTGGCAAATTGAAAAAATATGACATCAAGCAAATTGTTTATGTAGGCATTGGTACGAGCAGCGAAAACGTTTTTGTCAAAGAATTGAAGAAGTATGGGATTCAACATTTCGAATACGCTCCTACTTCCCCACAAGCCATGAAGAAATTCATTAAAAAATTTAATAAAAATGATTTGTTGCTAATCGGAATTCACAACATGTCGGGCTACCCTACTAAAAATTTTGGTTTAGACCCTGTCGCCATTGAAACCGTCAATACTTTGTCTGCAAATTTTAACTCATTGACCCTACTCTTTGGGAATCCTTATGCCCTTAAAAACTTTTGCGAGGTAAAAGGCATGATGGTTTGTTACGACGACGCAGACGAAACCCAGGAAGTGGCAGTTAAAATATTAACCGGGCAATTAAAAGCTAAAGGTAAATTACCTGTGAGTGTTTGTACCAATTACAAAGCGGGTGATGGCATAGTGTCGATGACCAACATTTTAGGAGAAGTGGTAGATACCATCGTTTACAGACGACAATATAAAAATCCCATGACAGAAGCTTACGAAACAAAGCTTTTTAACAACAGTGTGTTGCTCGAATGTTGTGTGAGTCCTCAGGCAGTCAGTGCCGATATAAAAGAACTCGATAAATTAGACAATTATATTGAAAATGCCATTCGGGTGGGTGCATTTCCTGGATGTAGAATATTAGCGTCAAAAGATGGCAAAGTATTTTACGACAAAGCTTTTGGATACCTTACCCAGGATAAAAAAAACATGGTAGATATCAATACGATTTATGATGTGGCATCGGTAACCAAAGTAATGGCCACCACCATGGCGGTGATGAAATTGTATGATCAGGGCAAAATCAGTCTGGATGCATACTTAGGAAAATATGTACCTGAAACAAAAGGCAGTGATAAAGAATATTTAAAAATCAAAGACATCTTAGCGCATCAGGCTGGCTTGAAAAGCTGGATCCCATTTTACAAGGAAACCCTTGATGCTTATGGCTACCCACGCACTGATATTTATAACAAAACCGCGAGTGGTAAATTTAGCATCAAAGTGTCGGACAATCTATATATGAAAAAAGATTGGGTAGATACCATGTGGAAACGGATTCTTTACAGTCCCCTCGAAAATAGAGGCAAGTATGTGTACAGCGATTTAGATTTTATTTTGTTGCAAAAAATGGTTGAGAATGTCACCAAACAAACCCTTGATCAATATGTTTACAAAGAGTTTTATCAACCTTTGGGAATGAACAGCACTGCTTATAATGCTAAATTAAAATGGCCAAAAAAAGAGATTGCACCGACAGAAATTGATAATTATTTTCGTCATCAGGTGGTGCAAGGTTATGTACATGATATGGGTGCAGCGATGTATGGTGGAGTGAGTGGACATGCAGGTATTTTTTCCACACCCAATGATATTGGTGTCCTTTTTCAAATGTTATTAAATGGTGGTGTTTACAATGGTAAAAGATATTTCCAAAAGACTACCGTAGACTTATTTACAGCAAAAAATTCATTTATCAGCCGCCGGGGCTTGGGTTTTGACAAACCAGAAACAAATGCAGGTAAAGGAAGCCCTTGTTGCGACAATGCGTCTAAAAAAACATTTGGGCATCAAGGCTTTACTGGTACTTGTGTATGGGCCGACCCTGAGTCAAACCTGGTCTTTGTATTTTTATCAAATAGAACCTACCCTACTGCGGAAAACAAACTCATTAATTCATCACTCAATGTACGTGAGGTAGCGCAACAATACATTTATAAGTCATTAGGTATTGCATCAAAATCAAGAAATTAATCATAAATACCATGTTAAGGGTATTGTTTGAAGTGGTTTGTGTAACTATGTTTGCATTCAAATAAAACTCTAAACACATGAAAAAAACAATTCTTTTAAGCGTAGCATTATTATTTAGTGTAGCTCTCTTTGCTCAAAATGATGACAAAAACGAAAAATCAAAAGCAGGGATGCCTGATAAGAAAAACTGCGTTAAAATCAATTTGATGTCGTTGGCATACAAAAATATTGGTATTCAATACGAAAGAGCGCTTACGCCAAAATTTTCTGCTGCAGCTCAAATTCGTTTTATGCCCAAAGGCTCTTTGCCATTTTCAAATTCATTAGATGCTGCTGCTGGCGATTCTATTGACATTTCTGCAGTAAAAGTGGGTAGCATTACTATCACACCTGAATTTCGTTTTTATCCTAAACACGTAATGAGAGGTTTTTATTTAGCCGCTTATTTACGTTATAGAAATTTGTCGTTAGAAGCGCCAATCACTTATACTGATGACCAAAACAAATCACAAACTTTGACTCTTGATGGTAAATTTTCTACTTTTGGAGGTGGTTTGATGATTGGTTCACATTTCAATATCGGTAAATCATTTTCATTAGACTGGTTCATATTAGGTGCTCATTTTACCAGTACCAACATGAATTTATCTGGCCGAGCTTCAGGTGTTAACTTATCAGCTACTGAACAAGCCGATTTAAATAAAGAATTGAATGATGCTTTAGTTGACAACAAATTAATCAAAAATCCTTCTATTTCTGTAAATGCTTCTGGTGCTGACCTTTCTGGTAAATTTTCATTGGTAGGTCTTCGTGGTTTTGGTTTAAACTTCGGTTACAGATTCTAAATCATTCATAAAAATAATTTTATAAAAAAAACTGCACTTCAAACGTGCAGTTTTTTTTATGTCAAATGTGAAAATAGTTTTTAAAAATTTACATCAACCCCCACACTCAAAAATCTTGGATTCCCTACCCTGATTCCTTGTGGTCGGCGACTGGTTATAAATCTTTCATTAGTCATGTTTTTAACCGCTGTATTGAAAGTGACTTTTGTTTTAGGTATGGTATAATATAGATTCACATCAAAGATTTGATAGGCTTGTAGTTTACCAATTCTGCCATCCGCTGAAGGCAGCGTAGTGTTAAGCAAATCTGTGTATTGTGCACCCACCCATTGAGCAGTAATTTGGGCACCCAAACCAAATTTCAACATGGCATTTAGGGCACTTGTCAAATAATATTCAGGAGCATAGGGTGTTTTATTCCCTTTGATATTTACCACTTCAGCACCTACTTTGATAAAACGATCCTGGTTAAAAACAGCATTGTTTAGTGTCATATTTGTTTTCCATGTAAGTTTTGTTTTGGTATGTAATATTTTACCCATATCCAATAAATATGCAATTTCGATACCTTGATGCAAAGTTTGACCACCATTAACCAAGCCAGTGCCCGTGCCTCCAGATGATTCTGAAACCGGAATAATTTGATTTGAGAAATTCATTGAAAACAAGGTGATTTCATATTCAAGAACATGATTAAAATGGCCTCTGGTACCGATTTCTGTATTCCAACTTTGTTCAGCATCTAATGCATACACTTCGCCCTGGTTTGACACGGCATCTTTCACACGGGGAGGTGCAAACCCTCTGTGCAGACCTGCAAACAAGGTATTATTCTTACTAATATTTACATTGATACCTACACCTGGCAATAGGGAAGTTAATTGATTACCCGCATGAATATTGGTATCTCTCACAAGCGATGTACCGCCAATCGAAAACGAATTGCGAAGTATATTTCTATCATAGGTATAATGTTCAAACCTTACCCCAGCATTGATAGCTATTTGACGATTAACATGCAAGGTATTTTGTACAAATGCACTGGCTGCTTTACCCGTTCTGATTTCATCTTCAACCATCTCACCTGATGATGCATTTGCTTTTTTGCCATTGAGCCTTTGTTCAAAAGCCTTTTCAATATGTAAACGAGCGCCTGCCTGCAATTCAGAGTTGAATGAATAAATGGCGTAGTTGTATTTTAATCGAGGTTCTACCCCTAATACTTCAAACGCTCGGTTACGATGGGCATTTTGATTACGCATAAATACGGCGCCCCCCACAATAGAAGTATCACCCCATACCACACCACTGAGGTTGCTACTGCTGCTTGTAGAGGAAAAATCCTGACGTTGCCAGTTTCGAGCCGTGGTATAAGCATACATGGTGGTATTGAGTTGTAATTTTTCGGAAAAAATCGTTTGTAAAGTAGCACTGATTGAACTTCGTTTAATAAACAGTTTATCATCAGGTGCCATCAATACAAAATCCTGATCAGCAGCATCATACATGGATTGTGTGAGTCCGATATAGGTTGAATTTGATTCTTCTGCATAATAACCCAGTTTAATACCCAGGGTTGATTTTGGGGATAGTTTAAATTTAATTTTTGTGGAAAAATCATGGGTATTAAAGCCTGTATAACCTAATTGATTGGCTTGTTTGTGAAGATAAGTGACTTGTAAACCCACATTGCCATAGGTAGCGCCATAAGATAGGAGTCCACTTAAATAGCCCCCATTGCCAACTGATAATTTAATTCTTCGTTGTGTATTTAAGGGAGGGTCTTTGGTGATAAAATTAACAACACCCCCAATGGTTTGTGGACCAAAAAGAAGTTGCCCGCTACCCTTCAAAACTTCCACACCCGCCATTCTGTCGATGAGGGGTGTATAATACAACTCAGGCTCACCATAAGGATTTAAAGCTACAGGCACCCCATCTTCCAGCACAAGCACACTCCTGCTTCTATCAGGATCGAGCCCTCTGATACCAAGGTTCATACGCAACCCGGCACCTTCTTCTTCTACCACATGGATACCAGTGATTCGTTTAAAAATTTCATTGCCTGAAATGGGTGCTGTTTGCAGCATCTCGGCCTGATTCACTACCCCTACCGAACCAGGCAAGGTATTGAATAAACCATTTCGCTTTGAAATAATTTTTATTTGTGGCATTTCGATACTGTTTGCAGTATCTATCTTCCAGGTTGTTTGTTGCGCAAAGGATGTATTCACTAAATAACATACGATGCTTATCAAAAAAATAGTTTGTTTCTTCATGAGGCAAAAATATTTCAAGGAACGTATGCATATTTTTCAAATCAGGAAAAATGATTGTGCAATCAGGAAAAAATACTAAGCGACCTTAAAAAAAATGAGAAATTTCAGGGATATAGGTTGTTTGTATTGCGGCAAGGATAGTAGTGGAAAGCCCGCACCATGCGCTTCGCATGGGTGGACTTGGAACGAATAGCCTGCGTGCCGCCCAAAATAATACCGATACTCAATAAGTCATGCCTCTTTCCTTTTACAAAACGAGTGTATTTGACTTTGGGTATTTTTTGGCGAAATACTGTTTGAGCATTTTATTTACTTTATAGGTTGCATATGCAGACCCTGCACCCAATAAAGCACCTGCCAATACATCACTTGGATAATGCACGCCTAAATGCATACGCGAATACCCCACAGTGCCTGCCCATAGAAATGAAGGAATAACCACATACCATTTTTTAAAATGTAAACTCAATGAAGTGGCAGTACAAAAAGCATTGGAGGTATGACCAGATGGAAAGCTATAGGAACGTTCATTTTCAAAGGCTACAATATCAGGGTAAGTATAGCCTGGGCGTGTTCTGTTGACGATGCGTTTTAAAATAAAAGTACTCACTGATGATGCACCCAAAGCAAGACACATATTAACCCCTTGTTGAAACAATAGTTTATCATGTTTTATATAAGAGGCAATCACCACTGATACAGGTAAACCAATACCTATATAAGCTTCAGTATTTGAAATCAATTGCATACTTGCATCCAAACGGGTGTTGCGCTGTACATTGATTTTTCTTAAAAGTTGAATATCGGCATTTTGGGCCTGATGACTTTGAAAAGAAAAAATTAAAAAAGTGTAAAGCAAGCATGATTTATAAATAAAACCCATAAGAGATTATATTAAAAACCGAAGATACAATATATATTTACACAACATGAAAAGGGGTTCGCTCATTTGTTTTCTCATTGCATCATTGCTCGTGATATTGCTGAATTGTAATTCAGAAGAAAAAAGTCCATTCCTAAATATCAACGACAACAAGGCGCAATATGTAGGCATGCAAACCTGCAGAAGTTGCCATTGGCAGGTATATGAAACTTTTATCAAAACAGGGATGGGGCAAAGCTGGGGTATTGCCAATAAAGAAAAATCAGCCGCCGATTTTTCACCTGCAAAAGCATTGGTGTATGACAGCGTAAAAGATTTTTATTACAAACCTTATTGGGATGGAGATAGCCTCACCATCATGGAATACCGCTTAGCTGGCAAAGACACGGTGCATCAACGATTTGAAAAAGTAAGTTACATCGTAGGTAGTGGACAACATACCAACTCGCATATCATCAATATCAATGGTTATCTGCATCAAGCACCTATTACCTTTTATACCCAAAAAGGAAAGTGGGATCTCGCACCTGGATTTGAGAAAGGATTGAGTTCGCGATTTGACCGCAAAATAGAAATGGAATGTATTTCCTGTCACAATGGCTATCCAGAACTTGTAGCAGGTAGTTTAAATAAATATGCGCAAGTACAGGTAGGCATTGATTGTGAACGTTGTCATGGCCCTGGCAGTTTACATGTAAGCCAAAAGCAACAAGGAATTATTGTAGACACTTCCCAAACAGCTGATTACACCATTGTAAACCCAAGAAGATTAAATATAGAAGAACAAAATAACTTGTGTCAACGTTGTCATTTACAGGGTATCACGGTACTGAATGATGGAAAATCATTTTTTGATTTTAAGCCTTCTGAAAAATTGAGCAAAACCATGAACACATTTATGCCCAACTACAGTAGTTCAGAAAATCATATGATAATGGCTAGTCATGTAGAACGGATGAAAATGAGCACCTGTTATGTCAACTCGGGTAAAATGAGTTGTATCACTTGTCATAACCCGCATGTCAGTGTAAAATACACGCCTGAAACCCAGTATATCAATGCATGTAATTCGTGTCATACATCGAAAGATGCCTGTACAGAGACCCTCGAAAAACGCAATACAAAACAGAATAACTGCCTAAGCTGTCACATGCCAAAAAATGGCAGTATTGACATTCCGCATGTAGCTGTCACTGATCATTATATTCGTAAGCGACCTTTATTGCAAAACAGTCAGGAAGTGACCAAATTTATTAGTATGATTTGTTACAGCAATGACCAGCCCGATGCAAGAACGAGGGCAAGAGCATTTCTGGAGTTTTATGAAAGATATGAACCTGCTAAACTCTTTTTAGACAGTGCCCTTTCTTATCTCGAAAAGGCAGGCGTTAATAAAGAGAAAGATGCTGACTATGATTTGTTACGCATTTATTTTTTACAGGAAAAATATGCTGAGCTTGTGACTTTGGTAAAAGACAAAAAAGGAAATGACTTTACAGATGCCTGGACTTGTTATCGAATTGGTGAAAGTTATTTAAAATTAGGAAATACAAGTGATGCAATCCCTTATTTACAGCAATCAGTAGCCCTCAAAAAATATGCTTTAGATTTTCAAAATAAATTGGGGAATGCTTTTCTGCAAGCAAAAAAAATAACAGAAGCAAAGCAGGTATTTATGTTTATCGTTAGCGAAAATCCACGTAATGCAGAGGCTCAATCAGGTTTAGGTTATATTGCCATGCAAGCGCAAAACATACCACTTGCTAAAAAATACTTGACCACCTCTGTGATGCTGAATCCCGATCATGTGCAGACACTGATTAACCTTGCAGTGGTTTTTTATCAGAGTAATGAAAGGCAATATATCAAACCTTTATTATCACATGCATTGAAATTAGAACCTGAAAATGTGCAGGTGAACGCCATGTTAGCAGATTTGGGAAAATAAGGATTATATTTATCTAAAATTAACCTTTATGAAAACAAAAATATTTAGTGTAATCCTGATTCTTTTTTCGTTTACAGTGACTGCACAAAACTGGAAAACCATTAATTCAAATGACACAACGTATTTTACTATAGATGCACCTACAGGCCCTGACAGTCTCTGGCATGGGTTTTTGCGATGTGTATGGGTCGATTCGTCAAACATCAATGGTGCTGATTCTATTTTTTATTTCAATCGTACTATCAGAGACACAAGTCATTATTATTGCATTGACACCATGGCCCCATCTTTTCTTGGAGACCACTTTGTCAGGAGCAACGCAACCGGTGTTGAATATTATACCAATGATGTTGGGGGAATTATCGAAATTCGATCGTTTGCCATGTTAAATGATTCATGGAAATTGGTGACCGATACCAGTGGTATTGATTTCTACGGAACTGTCTCAGCAGTGTATACAATGCCTATTGATGGTATCCAGGACAGTGTCAAAGAAATATCCATTCAGGCATCTTTGGCAGGAAATCCAATTAACCATAGTTTCAACAACAAAAAATTCATATTAAGTAAGAACCATGGATTTTATATGACTAATCAACTTTATCTTTTTCCACACATATTTGGCGCGGAACCTTTAAATATCGGTAATCTTCGACCCTATGTAGCATTAAATCATGTAAGAGTGGAAGCGCAAATTAAAAATCTTGACCTGAATATTATAGATCTTCAGGCGAAATATAAGCCTGGAAATGAATGGATTATTAAGAGAGCATCCGGATATGGCCCCTATGATCCTCCGGATTATAATTCTTCATTCTATGGCAACTTCTATACAACACATGATTCGATTATTAGCGTAAATTTCATTAATGTTAATACTGTTGCCTACACCTATCAACGAAAAGAATTTCATTTTTATATTAACCAGATCACTTCAAGTAGTGATGATACCACTTTAATTTTGACTGATACAGTTACGCAAAATAATTCAGTAGTTAAGTTAAATTCAAAAATGGGTGTTGATATCAAAGACTTTTCATGGGCAAACAATACGGTTATGAAGTATGAATATTATTTTTTAAATAATATCTGCAACTATCCGTATCTAAGAAATTATAGCACGAATGTGACAAACTTAAAAATTGATACCTGCATTGTGTGGAACCATTCCATTTCAGGCTATACAAATAGTGACGTTGTTGAAGCGGGTATTCTAAATTTTAAGTTGTTAAGGTTTGGATCTTTTGATTACGGACAAGTCCTTATGTCCAATGGTTATGTGGAATTACTTTACCTTAAAACAGATTCCTGTACTTATTTGAATAAAATCAATGTTCTCGCGCTTGCCTCACAGGATTTACAAAAAAAATCAGATAATATTACCTTGTATCCAAATCCGGTGCAGGAATTGTTAAACGTAAGCGTCAAAAATCCTGATACTAAAATAGAAAAAATTTCAATTATTAACTTAGCAGGACAGACTATTACAGATTTTTATTCAAATGAAACAAAGTATAATCTTAACAATATAAAAGCAGGACTATATATAATTGAAATATCAACCAATAAGGGGAAATTCCGTCAAAAAATTACTAAGTTTTAGTATTATCCCATCTTCTCTTCTGTCAATCTGAGTATATCCGTTTCTTCCTGATTTGACATTGCCAGTAATTCCTTTGCTTCTTGCACCATGGCTTCTGCAATGGTTTTATCTTTGAGTCCACCGGCATTAATTTTTACATTCAGGTAGGCCCCATACACTGCAGCCCTGATACACAAAGCACCTACCGCCGCATCGCTCAAACTATTGGGGTTGCCAATATTGACCATCTCACGAATCAATGGATAACAAGCAACACTTTTTTTCATGGTCAGCAAAGGCACTTCTGTTGCATATAAGGTTGCATCTTGTATCGCCTTCGATCTTGCTTGTTTTTCGTCATCAGTATTTTTGGGCAATGAAAAGGCATCCATAATTTTACTAAAAGCAAGGGTATCTTCATCCACTAATTTCAACAAATCATCTTTCAAGGTTTGTCCTTTTTCGGCCCAGGCACTAAAGGTTTCAATTTGTGCATCCCAGCCTTTTTTGTGACTGCTTAAGTTGGCAACCATGGTTCCCAAACTAGCACCCAATGAAGCCACATAAGCACTGATACTACCGCCGCCCGGGGCAGGACTTTCACTAGCCGTTTCATTGGCAAAAGCTACCAGATTCATATCAATCAATCGTTTTGCTTGTCCGTCATTCATGACATATTCAATGATTTTTTTCTTTGGGTCAAAAGGAGTGAGTTCATCGAGACCCATACTCTTTATGGCTATTCTGATGATTTCTTCTTCGCTAACACCTACACTTCGTCGTTGTTTTTGTAAAAAATACTTTCCTGCATCAATCATGCTTTTTAAAGGCACTAATCCAACCAGTTCACTACCAGTAACACGCATTCCTCTTGCATGCGCACGCTCTACAGCAGTATCAAATGCAATATGCAATGGGGTGATATTGATATTGGTTAAATTCATTGAAATTTGGGCGATCCCATATTCTTCAATAAACCAACCGATGGCTTTAACGCTTTTCAACAAGCCCGGTTCACGTACTTCTACACCAAGTTCATCGATGACTTTTTTACCATTTAATTCTTTCACACGACCATTTTCACGCAAGTCGAAAGCCACGGAATTGGCACGTCGTGTAGAAGTGGTGTTTAAATTTACATTGTAAGCAACTAAAAAATCTCTGGCACCGATAACGGTTGCCCCACTTCTCAAATTAAAAACGGCCTCTCCAAAGTCGGGTACCCAATGAGGATCTTTTATTTTATCGGCAAATCCTTCATATTCTCCTGCACGTATGGTTGCCAGATTTTGTCGGTCAGCATGTTGTGCTGCATTTTCATATAAGTATACTGGTATATGCAACTCTTCACCTACCCGCTTACCTAATTTTTTGGCGTAAACCACTGTTTCTTCCATCGTAATTCCGCTGATAGGTATTAAAGGACAAACATCCGTAGCACCCATTCGTGGATGTTCTCCTTTATGCATCGACATATCAATCAATTCACTTGCTTTTTTGATGGCCTGAAAAGCTGCATCAATAACGGGTTGCGGCTCGCCCACAAAAGTCACCACTGTTCTATTGGTTGCCTTACCGGGATCAACATCCAATAAGGTAACCCCTTCTATCTTTTTTATTTCATCGGTTATTTGTTGTATGATATTCATATCGACCCCTTCGCTAAAGTTGGGTACACATTCTATAATTTGTTTTTGCATATGACTATAATTTAAATTTAATTTTTACTTACGTTTTATTTATTCAGAAGAAAGTACTGTGATGTTTATATAAAGATTTTTACGGGTGATATCGAATCTGCATCGTGAGCTCATGCCCCTTTAATGAGTGCAGGACGCTGGGTAATTTCATGATAACAAATAGCACCTTCTTTAAAATAATGAAACACCACACTTTTACGTGTTTTATTTTTGTTTGTATGTTCATTGCCTCCGTGAAAAAGATTTGCATGCCAAAGCAACATATCCCCTTTTTTGGCATAGAAATTTTTTTGCTGCAGTTTATTTTCTTGTATTTTTTGGGCAATCATCTCTTCATAAGCGTCGTATGATTTGTTGCCAATCATCCAGGCATTCCCTTCGTTATCATAATCTTTATTAAGGTAATAGGGCAGCTTATGACTTCCAGGATAATAATGCAAAGGACCATTGTCTTCACCAATATCTTCTAAAGCAATCCACACACCCAATAATCCACCCAGGGGGTAAGTGGTCATGTGAATACTATCGGAATGGGTATGTTGTTCGCTTCCCATTTTGAAATTGATACTTTGAAATAAAACAGCTTTTCCATCAATGAGAACATCTAAAAGCTCCATAAGCTTTTTGTCAGTCCCTACTTTTATTAATGCAGGTAATGTATGAAAAGCAAACATAATTTTTGTTTTGTTGACAAACTCATAACGGCCATTTTTTAATCCTTCATCAATGGCCTCATTGATTTCATCAACGATTGATTCAGGAACAAATTGTTTCAATACTGCATAGCCATTTTCGTCGTATTGTTTCAAACTCAAACGGTCTGTTTCATCAAGTTGCTGGTATAATGCACATTTTTCTAACTTTTCAAAATCCAGTTTGAGTTCATCATGATTTGAACCTGGTAAATGTTGAAAATCTTTGCTGGATACAGATTCATAATACTTTTTATGCAGCCCTATTTTATTATAGACAGCTTCATTATGAATCAATTCGTTTTTGTGAAAAAAATTATATAATGCATAGGTAAATTTAAATCTTCTCAAAAATTCTTTCATAAAATACTATTTTTACTGGCTACAAAGGTATCAATAAATCTTGTGTTGTATTAGCCCAGCTCAATGATTAAAAATTTTAAATAATTGGTGTTTTCAATATGCCATACTATAGGATGATCTGCTGCCTGTGCCCTAAAACATACTTGTCGAATAGGTCGTTTTGCATCTTTGGCGGCTGCTTTGATGGTATCAAGAAACATTTCAGGTGACACCAAATTGGTACAAGATGCAGTGACTAAAAAGCCGCCTTTTTTGACTAATTTCATAGCCCTTAGGTTGATTTCTTTATACCCAGCTAATGCCTTTTGGATATTTGCCCTACTTTTGGTAAAAGCAGGTGGGTCGAGCATAACAACATCCCAGCGTTTGTCTTCTTTGCTCCATTGCTTGAGTGCATCAAAGGCATTTACCGATTGAAAATCACATATTTGATCTAAGCCATTTAAGGTGGCATTTCGTTTGGCTGTTTCGATGGCAAAATCTGAAATATCAAGTCCCAGTACTTTCTTGGCACCATAATGCGCTGCATGAATGCTAAAGGTGCCTGTATAGCAAAAAGCTTCTAACACTTCGGCATCCTTCACAATTTGTTGTATCTGTCTTCGATTATCACGCTGATCAAGAAAATAACCCGTTTTTTGTCCTTTTTCAATATCGACAATAAACTTCAAGCCATTTTCCTGAATAATAATCTCTGTGTTAAAAGGTGCAGAAAGGAAACCTTTTTTTTGCTCCATACCTTCAATTTCTCTCACAGGTACATCATTGCGTTCATAAATGCCCTTTGGATTAAATATCTGATGCAAGGCTTTCACAATAGCATCTTTCCATACATCCATACCCAACGACATGGTTTGTATCACTAAATAATCATTAAACTTATCGATGATTAAGGAGGGCAAACCGTCTGCCTCACCAAATACCACTCTACAGTTTTCAGTATACCCTATTTTAGCTTTGTATTGCCAGCATGCTAGAATTTTTTGGTAAAAAAAATCATCATTGATCTCTTCATTTAAATCTCGTGTCAATAATCTTATTTGTATTTGTGAGGCTGGATTATAAAATCCCCTTCCTACAAAGTTTCCTTTTGCATTATAGACTTCTACGATGTTTCCCGGCTGGGCTTTTGCATCTACCGAATTGATTTCATTGTTATATATCCAAGGATGTCCTTTGGCTACTCTGTCTGATATTTTTGAATTTAGGATGGCTTTCATGTGATGAATTAAAATGATTAAAATGATAGGCTTGATTATTGGCTAATATAAAAGGAGGATGTTTGATTTATAGGTTTACTTTATTCTCTTTTTACATAGAGCATATACTTTTCTTCAAAAATGGGTTCTTCAAACAAATCATGCACATGCCAAATCATGGGTTTGCATTCAGAGGCTGAAATTTCTTCATGCAAATCGCCTCCTTTTAAACATATCAGTCCATTGGCAAAATCGCCCAGCTGCCCTTTTTTAATCAAGGGTTTTGACCAACGCCACAAATCGCCTAAAGGAGCTACTGCCCTGCTGACTGCAAAGTCAAAACTATTACGTTGCTTATAATCTTCCGCTCTTCCCCAAAAAGTTTTTACATTCATCAGCCCAATTTCTTGTACAATAGCTTCTACAACAGTCAATTTTTTTTTAATGCTGTCAGCCAATACAAATTCTACTTCAGGAAAAAAAATAGCCAAAGGAATACCCGGAAAACCGCCGCCAGTACCGATATCTATGATGCGCTGCCCATCTTCAAAACCAAATCGAGCGGCTATACTCAATGAATGCAGCACATGTTTAGGATAAAGTGAATCAATATCTTTTCGCGAAATGACATTTATTTTTTGGTTCCAATCACGATACAATTCAAGCAAAGCATCAAATTGTGATAATTGGGTGGCCGAAAAATCGTCAAAGTATTTTAATATTATTTCCAATGTGAATGTGTTTTAAAAAATATAGCCCCTATATTTTTAAGATTATAAAAAAGTAACCAAATGTCAAATACCCAGATAAAAGGGCTGAGATCGTCTTCCTGAAGTATTTCAAAACATTTTTTAAAGATTAACCCCATCAGTATCCATCTAAATACAACTATACCCAGTGCATAAACAAAATAGCCAGGAAAGAAAATCAAGGGAATCAAACTGAGCCAAAAAAAGAAATGACTCATGGCATAGCCGCCTAGCAGCCATTGATGTTTGGTTTGATAATACTTACCCGTACTGAGATGTCTCTTTTTTTGATAATGCCATTCTTCGGCTGTTTTTTTAGGTTCAGAATAGGTAAATGCCTGCGTTTCAATCACGACCTGTGTGTTTTGACTATTGGCAACCTGGTTGATAAACAAATCGTCATCACCAGAGGTTATATGATGATGTGACGAAAAACCTTTGTTTTGATTAAACAATTCCCTGGTATAAGCCAGATTACGGCCAACGCCCATATAGGGTAGTTTAGCCAATGCAAATGAAAAATACTGAATCGCCGCATGAGCAGTTTCAAACCTGATGCATTTATTAAGCCATCCAGGATGTTTTACATAAGGACTATAACCCAACACAATTTTTTTATTGTTAGCAAAGCCATTGGCCATGGAAGAAAGCCATTGATCTGATGCAGGTGTGCAATCAGCATCGGTGAGTAATAGTTTGTCAAACCGGGCCGATTTAATACCCATTGATAAAGGAAATTTTTTACCCGGAATCAATTTTGCCTTTTGGGTTAAATGCAACACATGTAAATGAGCATGCTCCTTTTCCATTTCATTGAGAAAGTAAAAGGTGTCATCTTCTGAATTGTCATTCACCACTAATACTTCAAAATAAGGCTTTCCATCCTTATGGTATTGTTGACCTAACCAAATCGGTAAATTTTTCCTTAGATTTGCCTCCTCATTAAAAGCACATATGATGATACTGATAGGTTCGTTTGGTGTATGTAAAGTCGGTATTTTTTTTTTATAAAAAGCCAAACGTGCAAAAAAAAATAAATAATAAAACAACTGCAGCAGTGCAAAAAAAGCAACAATCATTAAACAAAGAAGAGAAGGTGTTAAAACCATAGCCTCCAAAAATAATAAGTAAAGATGGAATTTCAATTAATAGCGACCGATAATAATTCAAAAGCCCGTGCAGGCGTCCTAACAACCGATCATGGAACGATCGAAACACCCATATTTATGCCTGTTGGTACCATAGGTTCGGTAAAAGGGGTAACCCAGGAACAACTCGAAAATGATATAGAGGCGCAAATTATATTAGGCAATACCTATCATCTTTACCTGAGACCTGGTACGAACATATTGGAAAAAGCAGGGGGCTTACATCAATTTATGCATTGGCATAAACCGATATTAACCGATAGTGGTGGTTTTCAGGTATACAGCCTAAGTGATATCAGAAAAATCAAAGAAGAAGGGGCTGAATTTCGATCACATATTGATGGAACCAAACATTTGTTTACCCCCGAAAACGTAATGGATATTCAGCAGAGCATAGGTGCCGACATTATTATGGCTTTTGATGAATGCACACCCTATCCTTGCGATTATGAATATGCTAAAAAGTCTATGCAACTCACCCATAGATGGCTGGCTCGTTGTGTAAAACATAAAAACGAATCAGCACCCTTGTATGATTATAACCAAAGTTTGTTTCCCATCGTACAAGGGAGTACGTTTAAAGATTTACGAAAAGAAAGTGCTGAATTTATAGCCAGTATGGAGTGTGATGGCAATGCCATTGGGGGTTTGAGTGTGGGTGAACCAACTGATGAAATGTATGAGATGTGTGCATTGGTATGTGATATATTGCCGACTGAAAAACCCAGATACCTGATGGGCGTAGGAACACCAGCCAATATACTTGAAAATATTGCTTTAGGTATTGATATGTTTGATTGTGTAATGCCTACCCGAAATGGACGTAATGGCATGTTGTTTACCACTCAAGGGATTATCAATATTAAAAACAAAAAATGGGAAGATGATTTTACTTGTTTGGACGAAGGATTAAATTGTTTTGTCAGTAAAAACTATACCAAAGCTTATGTTCGACATTTGTTTAGTGTAAACGAGTTATTGGGTCTGCAATTGGCAAGTATTCAAAATCTAAGTTTTTACCTTTGGTTGGTTAAAGAAGCTCGTAATCATATTATTGAAGGTGATTTTACGATGTGGAAGCAAAAAATGGTAAAACAGGTGAGTATCCGACTATAATGACTGAGGCAAAAAACCTATATTTTATATGTAAGCCATCGATTTACTGTTAAGATTATATGGGATTTCATTTACGAATCTTTGCATGATTTAACTAAGCAAATGAACATACATTCATGTAGTTTTAGGTAAATTTTAAAAAAATCATTTAGTTGAAACAAATTACCTTTGCAATAAATAATGTTTTATGCGCAGAGTTGTTTTATTGATTGCCATCTTACTTTTTGGAAGTTACTTTTTGATTGCCCAAGTAAAAGAAGATATTCTAAAAAAACACCTAAATGCCATTGGTGGGGCTAAAAACTGGAACAATGTTAAAACCATACGCAGTGTAGGACTCAGGGAATCTGATGGTAGCATCATAGAAGAAAAAAAGCAAATCATTGTTAATAAGGCTATTCGAATTGATTATACCTACCAATCAAGAGACAAAGCATTGAATGACAAAAAATTCTTTATCATTGTGAATGGTAATCAAGGTTGGAAATACCTTCCCGACAACCTGAAAGACAGCATCGAAACCATGACGTCAGGTGAAATTGCCTATTATAAAAATGAACATTTTACCCTTAGTCCTTTTTTACCCAAAGAAAATATGCAGCCAAGGATTGAATATATTAGCAAAGAAGATGTAATGAATACGCCCTGTTTTAAATTTTCGGTCAACCATACAACAGGAAAAACGGAATTTATCTACATCGACACTAAAACATATTTAATCCGTAAGTCGATTAGCATCACAAGTGATTCTGAAGTGGAATTTGACTATGAGGAATACAAACAAGTCAATCAAAAGATCACGATTCCGTACAAAATTACTTCAACGGCAGATGTTTTTCAAATGACCCAATTTGAAGTCAATCAACCTTTGAATGAGCAACTTTTTATTCCATCGATGAAATAAGCTAATCAGATGAACTTTTTATTCAGACTGGGTTATTTTCAATAATAAAATCAACTTCATTTTTTGATTATTAAAGCTATTTGCAAACCTAGTTTCAATTTTTAACGTCTAATCACATTAAATGGTATTTTTTTCAAAAAATCATTTACCTTTATCCTTAATTTTTTAACATATTATATGAAGAATATTGCATTTTCTTTTACGCAACGGTTTTTATTGATTGTAGTAACATTAATTTTAGCCTTACACACAAAAGAAATTAAAGCCCAAACGATTACTACACTTCCACTTGCCAATGTAAGTTTATGTGCTTGTAGTCAAATCATCGTCAGTTATACTGCCACAGGAGTATACGCCCCGGGAAATGTATTTTCTGTACAATTGTCAAACAATGTCGGAAACTTTGTGGGTGCCACTGTAATAGGCACTTTACCGAGTGTGGCTTTAAATGGCAATATCGTATGTACGATTCCATGTAATACGCCTTACGGTTCAGGTTATAGGGTTCGTATCATTAGTTCATTGCCTGTTGCAGGTGGACCAAATAACGGGGTTGATATTTTAATTAAACCTTCACCCACTGCTAATATTACTTTTTCAACGGCCAACTGTGTAGATACCTTGACTGCTGTAGCTGCAGGTGGTGGTGGTGGTGTGATACCAGGTGCCAAATATTATATTACCGATCAAATTCCTTGGGGTTCACCCAATAATGTAGCCGAAATGGATGCTGTATTTGGTGTGGGTAACTGGATTCAATCAAACTTTTCAGCAAATGCCGCTACCATTTTTGTACCCGGTACACAGTTTGTGTTTATTGAAGGAAGTGATGGCAATGGCACGGCATGTACAAATTTTATGAATGCCAATATCGCATTGATTGAAAACTGGGTAAGTGCTGGCGGACGATTATTTTTAAATGCTGCACCTAACAATGGTGCTACACAAAATTGGGGTTTCGGTGGTACTATTCTCAATTATATTAACTTAATTCCCGATTGTACTGTCACATTACCAGCGCATCCTATTTGTTTAGGACCTAATTTGCCCACAGCTTTGGCCTTTTCTGGTAATTATTTTGCCCACGCCAATGTCCAGAATGGAGGTACTACCGTTTTTCATAATACGGCTAATCCCGCAGATGCCATATTATCAGAAAAAGTATGGGGCTCAGGTTTAGTAATGTTTGGAGGTATGACAACTTCAAACTGGCATACACCCAATATAGAAGCAGTCAATATCAGGAAAAATATATTGGTATACTTATCTGGCACTGTTGCGGTACCTCCTACTTATACTTACTTATGGTCGACGGGTGATACCTCAATACAAATTTTACCACCTGCTACAGGTGTCTATACCGTGACAGTAACCTCTAATTTGGGTTGTACAGCTACGGCCACTTACAATTATGTGGCACCCCCTACCCCTGCTGTCAATATAACATCTACAGGGACTTTATGTTCTGGCAATACCATTACGTTAGACGCCGGAGCAGGTTTTACCACATATTTATGGGACGATGCCTCTACTTCACAAACAAGGGTAATCACCACTGCTGGTACTTATTATGTAACAGTCACCAATGGACAAGGTTGTATTGGCAGTGATACTATTGTTGTAAACCAAGACACCTCAGTAGTAGCAAACTTTTCGGTTGACATCCATTTAGGTTGCGATAATGACACTGTATTTTTAACCAATAATTCTACAGGAGCCACTCAGTATAACTGGTTATTTGGTGATGGCGGTTATTCAACTTTCCAAAACCCCGTGCCTTATGTATATTTTAATCAAGGTACTTTTACCATTCGTCTGATTGTAAGTAATCCGCCATGTGCCGATACAATGGATGTAACCATAACGATTAATCATAGTGTAAGTTCTACATTTACCACTGCTTCAAATGGAGGCAATATGATTGACTCTACCTGTTTAACCACACCACCTACTGCATTTCAATTTACACCTGTAGCCGTTAACCAACCACAATGGGTACATAGTTGGAATTTCGGAGATGGTAGCACTGACAATAGCGCATTGCCTTCTGCCCATGTTTACACAGCACCGGGTATTTATATCGTATCGCATGTAGTTACAGATACCTTAGGTTGTGTTGATTCTTCTTCACATTTGATTTATGTTGGACCGCCAGCATTTATTTCACTTACAGCTTCTGACTCAGTGATTTGTGTGGGTGAAAAAATTACTTTTAAAGATTCATTAAGTGATTTTACCAAAACCTTTTTATATGATTTTGGCGATGGTAGTGTATTAAACAATACCCATAATCCAACCCATACTTGGGATGCACCAAGTACTTATACCGTAACCTTAAGAACCAAATATGATTTTTGTCCTGATGGCATGGCTACCAAAGTGATACAGGTAGATGCATTTCCTATTGTAAATATTGGTAAAGACACCAGTATTTGTCCAGGAGTAACGGGTTCAATATTAATTGCAGATGTAAACAACCCAGGTGCATTATATGATTGGAGTACAGGTGAAAGTGCAAGTTCAATTGTTGTTACTCAGCCAGGTACTTATTGGGCAACAAGCAAAGGCGCATGTGCTGTAACAGATAGTATTAATGTCATTCGAGATTGCTATTTAAATATACCGAATGCATTCACCCCTGATGGTGATGGACTCAATGATTATTTCTTACCACGTGAATTATTGTCAAGCGGTGTAAAAACATTTAAAATGGATATATACAATAGATGGGGTGAAAACATTTTTACCACTACTGCTATTGATGGTAGAGGTTGGGATGGAAAATACAATGGTGTATCACAACCTATGGCAACCTACGTGTATATTATAGATGTAGAATTTAACAACAATCTCAAGAAAAACTATAAAGGCAATGTAATACTTGTCAGATAGTTTATAGTTCAAATACTTCACCTTCTAAAGCCAGATCTGTATGTTCAAATATCGATCTGGCTTCTTCTTGAAATGGAAGTATGTCTTTGTATTTAGATGAAAAATGCCCAATAATCAAATGTTTACAATCGGCCATTTTTGCAATGGTAGCTGCTTCTATGGCTGTACTGTGATAACGTTCTTTTGCTTTTAGCAGATTATCTTGTAAATAGGTGGTTTCATGATAAAGCAAATCTACCCCATGGATATATTTACAGATTTCGGGATTAAAAATGGTATCAGCACAAAATGCATATTTCTTGTAAGGGTTTCCTTCGCTCGTTACCCATTCATTTTGTATCACTTGTTGATACTTATCGATATAATCTTCTCCCTCAGTTAATTTAGAATAAAAATAAGTAGGTATTTCATATTGTTTTACTTTATCAGGTAACAATATACGTTTTCGTTTTTTTTCTACAAATAGAAAGCCGTGTGTTGGTACACTATGATTCACAGGAAAGCAACTGACTTCGTATTTTTCGTGTTGAACCAATAGAGCATGTTCGCCTTCAGCTATAAATCGATATTCGATTTCGAAACTAAGATTCCATGGTATTTGAAGGTCAATTACTTTTTTAATAAATGCATTGCAATAAATATATAACTTTTTTTCTCGTCCTAACAAAGCCATACTACTGATCAACCCGACCAATCCAAAATAATGATCGCCATGAGCATGGCTGATAAATAAATGGTTGATACGCATGCTTTTAATGTCAAATTGCTTCATACGCATTTGTGTACCTTCACCACAATCTATCAAAAATAGCTGCTGATTAATTTCAATGACCTGGGCAGTCGGAAATCTTCCATAAGCTGGTAAAGCTGAACCGTTGCCTATTATTGTAATTTTCATGTCAGGCGTAAATGTAAGCTAAATATCTTTATTCAGAACCTTGATTCACTTGCTTCCCTTTTACTTTAAACGAAAAATATTGTTGTGTAAAATAGCTGTATACCGCTACTATAAGGATGGTTAAGACTTTGGAGATTTTAGGGTTAAAATGAAAAAATTCAACAAATAATTTGATAAAAAATATGCTAAAAATAAAACAACTCATCACGGTTAAAGCATACCTGAAAAGTTGCACTCGCCCTCTTAACTCGCTATGCGAAAAGGCTATAAATTTGTTGAGTAAAAACCCGACTGGGAAACTGACCATAAAGCTCAATATAGAAGAAGCTACATGGGGACTGAGGGTATGATGGGAGAAAGAAATGCTTTCTTCAAAAAATAAAAAATAATAAGAAGTATAATAAACAAAATAATCGACCATTACAGTAGTCCCGCCACAAGCAATATACTTAAAGGTTTGTAAAGGGATAAACTTAAAAAAATCGAAATAAAAAAACTCAATAAATTGATGAATTGACTTTTTCAAAATAGATAATGAGGAAAGTTATTCGAAAGGAGTAAAATGCAATTCTACTGAATTGTCAATTTTTCTAATCCAGAATTGTTTGTTGTATAGTTTTAAAATATTAAACTCGTTGGTACTATCTATATTACCAGAAAAGTTTTTAGTGGTCAACGCAATTTTGGTATCATGATCATATAAAGTCCAGGTACCTTGCAAATTACGAGCCTCTAAGGTAATAGGATTTACAATGGTAATGATATATTTACCATCACGATACATATAATGTTTTTGCTTAGCCCATAAAGGATCTAATGATACTTCGGTACCATCTACAGTAGCGCTTTCTATTCTCCAGTTATTGGTTACTCTCGCTTTTTTTGTTCTCAAACTCACATTCGGTCCTTCCTCATACTTTCTGCATGAAGACACAGCAACAGATACAACCAATATTACAATAAATAATTGAACGATGTTTTTCATATTCTATCTTAAATCAAAGCACTAAGGTAAACAAATTTTTTATAACTATATATATATTCAATAAAAAATTGAATTAATGCTGTAATCTGCGTAATTTCCAATTACTTTTTGGGGTCATCAGGGTTTTAGGCGGGGTTGTTTTCTCTATAAAAATTCCTACTGCTATACCTGCAACTTTTTCTAATTCATCCTGTGTAGTGACTTCCAACAAGGCAGGTTGAAAATATTTAGGAATAAAACCTGTATCAAATTTGCCTTGTACAAAGGCTTCTTGTTGAATGGCCCATTTTCCAAAGGGCAAGGTTGTTTCAATACCATTGATTCTAAAATGATCAATAGCATTGCTTAATCGTGCAATGGCTTCTTGACGGTTACTACCCCAAGCTATGAGTTTGCCAATCATAGGGTCATAATAGATAGGTATAGACATCCCTTCTTCATAGCCATCATCTATACGAATGCCTTCACCCACAGGACGTTTGTAGATATCTAAACTACCCGTGTCGGGCATAAAATTATTTAAAGGATCTTCAGCACAAATGCGTAATTCAATGGCATGACCATTTATCTGTAAATCTTGTAGGCTGAAAGCAAGCACTTCTCCCCTTGCCACTTTAATTTGTTGTTCTACCAAATCAATACCTGTAATCATTTCACTTACGCAATGTTCAACTTGCAAACGGGTATTCATTTCAAGAAAATAAAAGTTGAGATCTTCGTCTACTAAAAACTCTACTGTACCAGCACCATGATAATCGCAGCTACGTGCTACGTTGACGGCACTTTCACCCATGGCTTTTCTAATTTCTTCGGTAAGGCATGATGAGGGCGCTTCTTCAATGAGCTTTTGATGACGACGTTGAATAGAACATTCACGTTCAAAAAGATACACATAATTGCCATGCGTATCACCTAACAACTGTATTTCGATATGTTTGGGAGAAGCCACATACTTTTCAATAAATACGCTATCATCGTTAAATGAATTGAGTGCTTCGCTCTTGGCCATTTGCAATTGCTCGGCTAACTCAGCAAATTCATTTACCACACGCATTCCCTTACCTCCACCACCAGCACTTGCTTTAATCAGTAAAGGAAAACCGGTTTGTTTAGCAATTTCTTCGGCTTCTTCAATATTTAAAATGGGTTTATCGGTACCCGGAACCATTGGTACATTAAACTTTTTTGCGGCTTGTTTGGCTGCTATTTTACTCCCCATCATTTGAATGGAATTGGCCGTTGGTCCTATAAAATTAATACCAGCATCAACACAGGATTGACTAAACTGGGCATTTTCGCTTAAAAATCCATAACCAGGATGTATGGCATCGGCACCACATTGAAGTGCAACCGCAATGATTTTATCTGCCAATAAATAGGATTGTGAAGACAATGCGGGTCCTATACAATAACTTTCATCTGCCATTGCCACAAAAGGCATTTGAGCATCAGCTTCACTATACACTGCCACGGTTTGAATACCCATTTTTTTTGCGGTACGCATCACGCGCAATGCAATTTCACCCCTGTTTGCTATTAATATTTTGTTCATGTACCTTAATATAAAAAGCGAATATAATGTTTAATGATTAAAATAAAATAATACAAAATGCATTTATTAATTCCCTGGGAAATTATTGGCTAAATGCCTTTACACATTGATTTTCAGCGTATCATTGACCCACAATGAATAATGCATTCGTCAAATATTAATACAGACTCGTAAACATTAGTCAATAAAGCTATTCTCTTACCAAAAAGTAATAAAGAAATAGCCTATGAACTTTTCACAGAATACCGTTAAACATGATTTCAATCGGTATTGACCACTATAAGATTGATAAAAAATTGGCATATTATATAAATTATCAAGTTATTGACTGCAAAACGATACTTAACATATAATGATTTATCACCTCTTAAAATCTTTTACAAAGCACAGGAAGCTTTTAATGAACATTTATACTGAAATTTAACCTCTCATAAAATTTTAACAAGATTATTTAAATCGGAATACTACTTTTATATTTCAAAAAATAAACATGAAAAAAATATTCTTATCTCTCTTGACCTTATTGACATTACAAACTGCCTTTGGACAGTCAGCCGACGAAATTGTGAACAAACATATTGAGGCGATTGGTGGTGCTGATAACTGGAAAAAAATGAATTCCTTAGTCATGGAAGCTACTATGAAAGCCCAGGGTGCTGAAATCAAACTAACAAGAACCCACATCCACAATAAAGCCATGCGTATGGATATCGCTGTGATGGGTATGAATGGTTATCAAATATTAACCGACAAAGCGGGTTGGAGTTATATGCCATTTCAAGGTCAAACTAAAGCCGAACCTATGACAGCTGATGATATCAAAACATCACAAGACCAACTTTCAATCTTAGATGAATTTATTACCTATAAAGATTTAGGCAAAAAATTAGACTTTATTGGAAAAGAAGACCTTGAAGGTACTGAATGTTTTAAACTTAAACTTACAGACAAAGATGGTCAGGAAGTTACTTTTTGGATTGACCCTGCAAGCTATTACACTTTAAAACAATCGCAAAAAATAAAAGCCAATGGCAAAGAAATGGAATCTGTAACGACCTTTAGTAATTACAAAAAAACTGAAGAAGGAATCGTTTATCCATTTACGGTAAGTGCCGATTGGGGTGAATCAGAAATCACTAAACTGACTTTCAATAGCAAAATTGATGAGTCATTGTTTAAACCTTCAAACTAATTATCATCCTATTTCACAATAAGGTCTGTTAAAGCAGACCTTTTTCTTTTAAAAAATAAATAAAACAAAATGAAACGAAATCTATCTATTCTTTTGATAATGCTGACCACATCATTATTTGCTCAAACGCAAGTAAACTCAGGCATGTTTGGCATGTTAGAAGCCCGGCAAATGGGGCCTGGTACTATGAGTGGCCGTATTACTTCAATTGTAGGTGTGATGAGTGATCCCAAAATCATCTATGTAGGAACTGCTGGTGGTGGTGTATGGAAATCAAGCAATGCAGGCACTTCCTATAAATCTATTTTTGATAAATATTGTCAATCGATTGGTGCCATTGGTATCAGTCCGCAAAAGCCCGCCACCGTGTATGTAGGCACCGGCGAAAGCAATATGCGTAATTCTGTTTCGATCGGAAATGGCATGTATAAAACCACTGACGGTGGTGACAATTGGAAAGCAATCGGGTTAGACAGCACTGAGCACATTGCAAAAATAATTGTACATCCCAGCAATGATCAAATTGTATATGTAGCTGTACCTGGACCATTATGGAGTGACAGTAAACACAGAGGCTTATACAAAACAAGCAACGGTGGTGAAACCTGGGAAAAAATATTATACCATGATGAAAAAACCGGTTGTGCAGAATTACTGATGGACCCTAAAAATCCAAATATCTTGTTTGCATCAATGTGGCAATTTAGAAGACAACCTTTTAGTTTCAACTCAGGTGGAGAAGGGAGCGGAATGTATAAAAGTACTGATGGTGGCCTTACATGGAAAGAAATCAGCAATGGTTTGCCTCCCAAACCTTTTGGCCGTATTGCCATGGCTTTGGCCCCAAGTGATAGTCGCAAAATGTGGGCCATTGTAGAAAGTAAAAATACAGGTTTATACATTTCAGATGATGGTGGAGAAAGTTGGAAAAACCAAAGTGCTACCATGAATGTATGTGCACGCCCTTTTTATTTTAGTACATTTGAAGTAGATCCTAAAGACCCTAAAAGAGTGTATCGTCCAGGGTACGAATTTGCCTATTCAGATGATGGCGGTTATTCATTTAGCGGGGCAAGCAGCGATGGAGGATGGGTGCATAGCGATATGCATGCCTTGTGGATACATCCTGACAATACCAATATTTTATATTTAGGAACAGATGGCGGCATTTACAAAAGTATCGATAAAGGAATATCATGGAGTTTCACCCATAGCTTACCTGTTGGTCAGTTTTATCATGTATCACATGATTTGCAAAAACCCTATAATGTATATGGTGGGTTACAAGACAATGGGAGCTGGAAGGCACCTTCCGCTGCCCCCGGTGGCATCAATAATGCACATTGGCAACGTGTAGGTGGTGGTGATGGGTTTTGGACTGTTCCTGATATTGATGGCAAAACAGTATATGTAGAATATCAGGGTGGCAATATGAGCCGAGTGAATATGACCAATATGAAAAGTGAAGAAATACAACCCAAACAAACCAATAAAGAAGAGAAACTACGATGGAACTGGAATACACCAATAGTGACTGGTGCAGCGAATCCAAAAAATTTATATACTGGATCGCAATACTTATATAAATCAACCAATCAAGGTCGCGACTGGACAAGAATTTCTGGCGATTTGACCACCAACAATAAAGCAAAACAACAACAAGATGAAAGTGGTGGATTAAGTGCTGACAATACAAGTGCTGAAAACCATTGCACCATATTTACCATTGCTGAAAGTCCCCTTGATGCCAATACCATATGGGTTGGTACAGATGATGGTAATTTGCAAGTGACCACGGATGCAGGCCAAAGCTGGAAAAACATTTCAACGAATTATGCCGTTAGTGGTATACCTGCAGGCACCTGGATAAGCAGTATTGAACCTTCTCATTTTGACAAAAACACTTTATATGTAACTTTTGAAAATCATATGTATGGCGATCATACAACTTATTTAGGTAAATCAACTGATATGGGAAAAACATGGACCCGTATTCAACATACTGAATTTACTGGGTTTGCGCATAAAATTTGTGAAGATCCCATCAACAAAAACCTACTTTTCCTTGGAACAGAAATGGGCTTGTTTGCTACTTTAGATGGTGGAACTCATTGGTTTAGAATGAAAAACAATATTCCAGAATATGCTTTGGTAAGAGATATTAAAATACATCCTACAACCCACGACTTGATAGTAGGCACTCATGGTAGAGGCATTTTTATAGTAGATGATATTAGCGCAATGCGAAACCTGACAGCTGAAATATGGAATCAAGAGGTTTACCTGTTTCCAACACCGCAAATAACACTCAATAATGGACTTTATGGCTGGGGTGGCCCAGAAGTTTCCGGAGGCTGGTATGCAGGCAATCCTTCATCAGTACCAAGTATTGATTATTATTTAAAAGATAGGGTCAATACTGGTAAAGTCAGCATTGATATTTATGATGCCAATCAAGTATTGATACAATCAATACCTGGAAGCAAACGAAAAGGTATCAATAAAGTGTACTGGAATTTAAGAAGTAACCCACCTAAAGTAGCTGGTGGAAGCACTAAGATAGATGGTGCGGGTTTTACCGCTCCGATGGTATTACCTGGTAGTTATACTGTGAAATTAAGGGTAAAAGACCAAGAATATGTATCGACCATCCAATGTGTACATGATGATGCAAATAATGATTTAAGCTTAGCTGACCGAAAATTAGTGTATAACAAAGCCATGCAGTTGCAAGGATTGTATAATCATTTAAATGTTGACATCGATACCATTCAATATTATAAAACAAAATTAAAAGCTGACTCAAACAATAAAGCAAACAAAGCGATGTTGGCCGATTTAGAAAAAATCAGGGCAGAATTGATGGCAACTAAGCAAACATCCTTATTTGCAGATGAAGAAAAACTGCGTGAAAAAGTTTCACAATTGTATGGAAGTTTTTGCAATATGGAAGCCAAACCCAATGAAATACAATTGAAGGCAATTGAGGCATTGGATGAGCAATATAAACAACTCAATTTAAGATTAAACCAAACCCTGAACAAACACTTACCTAAGATTAATTTGTAAGGGTTTAATATAGTTTTAAAACGTATTTACATTAACACAATTGTGCTAATATATGCATGCTGTGCTATGAAGTATATACTAATTATTAAGATTAAGTAGTCTAAATTACATTGGTACAATACCTACAAAAATTACATTTAAGCAATCCATATTGATCTATTATATAATAAGCTGTTGGTATCCTCTCTCTTCAAAAGTTGCGCCTTTGTAAGCATTATGTTCTTTATAACCTTTGGCTATTATTATTTATTAAAATATAACTACTTTAATTTATTTGTTGGATACAAATCGTCTATTATTGATTTACAACTTAAACGCTCATTATGCAATACTTTCAGACAATTAAAATGTAGAAGAACGCAATGCTTATGACATATGGCATTAAGGGTTTTCAGTGTGATAACATAAGCAAATCCTGACTTTACTTCGGTATTTTTATATAATTGATTTTATAGTATCGTTGGTTTTCGAAGCTTTGAATAAAATGGCATTTTTGAAAAACCACATTTTTTATAAGTCCCATTTGAAAACACATATAGACATAAAAAAAGTGCTGTCTTTCGACAGCACCTGTGATTGAAAAAGTCACATAAATAACCTACTGATGCAAATGTAAACAAATAATTTAAATTTTAATATATATATATATATATATATATATATTAAAATATTATTTATAAAAAGTTCATTGATAATTAAAAATTAAAAAACTGATTTCCCGAACATAGCAATATATCATATTAATCTAAAAAGGAAAAGGTTCCCTTATTTCTTTTTCACAAAGAGCAGTTTAAAAGTTTCTCTTTTATTTGATCCTGTTAAATAATAAAATCCTGGATTAAAATCTTTCCATGAAATGGAAATAATTGTTGGTTTCTCATGAATATATGCCACCGACTTATGCAATACTGTACCTTTTTCGTTTGCAAAAGTAATTTTATATTGAGCAGCATGGTTTCTGCTGATTTCAAACATGGCAAACTGATTGGTACTATCAGGAATGATGCGTATTTTATTGTCTGCTTTTGTAACAAAAAAAGAGAACAGCATGAACAATATGCAAAGGTATTTCATGGTTGGGTTACTAATTTTCAAAAAATGAATGTTGACAGGCATTCATTTTAGGCACCAAATATAGGAAAATTAATTCTTAAGCAATTTAAAACTTTCAGTTTTAATATTGTTGGTAATGAGTAAACTATAGTAACCATTTTGGAACTGTGAAATGGGAATTTGTACCTGGTTAAAGCCATTGGCAAACGAGTATTCATTTTTATACACCAATCGCCCTGCAAGGTCGTAAATTGCTATATGATAGGTATCGTCTGCATTGGTTTGGAGTGCAACATTGACAACATCAGTGGCAGGATTGGGAAATACATTTGTCTCCTCTTGATTCCCACAAAACACCTGAAGATATGAAACCCTGCTGTAATTATATTTTCCATCTAAATCTACAATTTTGAGTCGATACTGATATTTTCCGTTGGGTAAATTTTCATCTAAATAGTTGTACTCATGTGTTATGGTAGAAACACCACTTGCTTGTAATCGTGCGATACTTTTAAAACCATAATCTGATTCTGATTTTCTTTCTATGTCGAAATAATCACTGTTTTTTTCTTCCTCTGTTTTCCAATAAATATTAGGTATACAATTAGGTGCTGTGGTTTCAAAAACAGTCATCACCACTGGTAAAGGGGCATTTAAAAAATCAGGGAATATCATTTGATTACAATTTCCTGAAATATACATTGTATCGTACAGGTTGACTGCAATTTTAGAAACCGAATTGTCAGGAATTACTTGTTGAACATCAAAAATTTGATTGCCAGTAGGACTCATATCATAAAAATTAATCCCACCACCATCTAATCCAAAATGACCAAAATTACGACTCACTTGTTGCACTGTAAATGATCCAGTACCTGTGATATTACTGTAATTATCAAAATCATTTGATTGTATAATGCCATTATCCCCATTATAAAACAAGGCATTATTTATAAACTTACAATTGGCAGTATCCCAACCGTAAATATTTATATACCCATAATTTTCGGTTTGGGGACTATTATTGACAAATGTGTTCTTGCCATAATAACTACATTTATTGGTAAAAAATGCTGTGTTTTGTATCGTAGTAGAACCTACTACTTTCATAATGCCTGAATTAAATAAAATACCACTCACTGTTAAATGATTGGTGAGATAAATAACGCCTTCATTGGTCAATAATGAACCTTCCTGTATATGCATCGCTCCTTTCATTTTCATGACACCTTCATTAAAAACGGTGGTCCCATTGTTGAGATCAAAAGCAGTGTAAAAATCCATTTGAGCATCTTTGTGATTATTTATTGCAATGGCATCGGTAAAAATCTGTGCTACATTAAACTGAAACAAGGCGCCCGAATCGTTATTGATTGAAAAACCCGACCCGATGGTATTTGATGACATTAACTTTACAGTGCCTTTGTTTGAAATCAATCCATTAACGTTCAACATCATACTAGGTTGAAAAACAGCTCCATTTGCTACCCTAATTTCTGCATTGTAATCTAAATTTAATATCGTACCCGTAAATACACCTGCTTCAATGCATAATACATCGCCACTATTAAGCGTATATGAATTAGCGGAGCCATTGTCTGAAAAACTACAGCTATTTTGAGCAGAGGCAATTAAATGTGAGGCAATAAATAAAATGAATAAGGCAAAATGTTTCATAAAAATTAACATATTTCAGGTAAAATTTATTAAAAATCGTGCCAAAAAAAACTGACATTTCGTAAGTAATTGATATTCAGCCAATTAGCTTTATATTATTTTAAATCGTATGGGTGGATTATACACTCAATAAAATTAAACTTTGATTTAATTCAAAATAATTATTGTAAAAAAGCACCTGTTTGATTTCCTTTTTCTCTTCTTTATGTTGATTATTTGGCCCATAAAGCGCATTTGGAATCTGTTGTTTTTCTAATATTTGGGTACTAAGCCAAAATCCAAACTGACTAGCCGTATCAAATTCACCACAAAGGTGTTTGAAATATAAAAAATTGGCATTTAAAAACGTATCAGCGAACAACAAATCGTGATGTTGCTGGTTGCTATTGCCATTATTACCAAGCATGAGCACATCAATATCACTTGCAAGAAGGTCATTTTCTTGTAAAATGCTGTCTATTTGAAAGGCAATTTCTTCTGCCGTAGGCTTATACATTGTGCGAATTGACTTTATAAAGGCCTGGTTTTCTTTGGTTTTCTGATTCCCTAAAATAAAAAACGCACTCCCCTCACCTGCGATCGTACCCGGCGTTTTTGACAGAAATAAGTCCCTACTTTCAATGGGTTCAACTTTCCAATAACCCCAAACTTTTTTAACTGTAAAATGCTCTAAAGTCATTTCATCAAAACTACCCGCAAGCACATGGTTTGCTTCCCCTTCTGCCAGCAACAGGGAGGCATCTACCAAAGTATGTTCAAATGAAAATCCTCTGTGGGCATAGGTTACGTTGTAGGAGTTAATTTTTTTATTAAGCGCAATCATTCCATTCAATTGATTATATGTTGAATGTATAAAATGGGTTGGGTTGAGCGCCGACTCATGGTATTGTTTGATAGAATGTAAAAATGCTTCCGTATCTTCCAGACATCCTTTGCCAGTACCTATAATTATTGCATCAATTTCTTTTATTTCAGACTCATTGATACATTTCATAGCCGCTGAAAAACCTATTTTCAAGGCCCTGCTCATTCGTCTGATTTGTACTGGATTAATAAATTGCTTAAAATCAGGTTCTATACAATACAATACATTATTTCGCGCATTTACGATACTTGCATCTGATAAAAAATCAATAGCCTCAAAAGTATGCTGTGGCGAAATACAAGCAGATGATATGATATAAATGGGTTTCATCTAAGTATTTTCAATTTTTGAAAAAATAAGGCTGGCATTATTTCCACCAAATGCAAAGGAATTAGACATTACATGTTGTATTGATTGATGTTCAAAATGCAATTGAGGAATCAATTGAGCTTCTGGCATTGCATGTTGAAAATTTAAATTGGCAAAAACACATTGTTCCTTGAGCGCCATCACTGAAAAAATAGCTTCTACAGCCCCAGCAGCTGCTAAGGTATGTCCCGTGTAACATTTGGTAGAGCTAAATGCCGGTACTTGCTGAAACAATCTTTTCATGGCATTTGACTCAGACTCATCATTGGTTAAGGTAGCAGTGCCATGGGCATTGATATACTGTATTTCATGTGGTTGTAAGTTGGCTTTGGCCAAAGCGCGCTTCATCACCTGATAGGCTCCTTCCCCTTCAGGATTAGGCGCTGTAGCATGAAATGATTCATTAAAATTGCAATATCCGCTGATACTTGCCAAGGGTATATGATTTCGTTTGGCACAATCTTCTGCCCTTTCAATAATCACATAAGCAGCACCTTCTCCCAGGTTTAATCCATTTCGTTCAGCATCAAAAGGTTTACAAAGTGCTTTATCAATATTTTTGAGGGCATTAAAACCATTGATGGTAAAACGGGTAAGTGCATCTGTGCCACCACAAATTGCAATATCTAAGTGCCCCTGACTAACAAGTCGGGTACCCAGCATGATGGCATTGGCTGATGATGAGCAAGCAGTGCTTATGGTCGTAACAAAATGTTTAATATGAAAAAAATCGGCTAAACGATGGGTACAATCGGCGCAATCGATGGTATCGGAAAATTCAGTATAATCGCCAACATGATCGAGTAAATCAAAATAGTATTTTTCTACTTCACACATCCCACCTACCGTTGTAGCATTCACAATACCCACTTTTAGTTGATTGAACGAATGGAGACCAGCATGCAAAAGGGCTTCCTGCAAAGCAGTGATACCCAACAACGATGTACGTGTGTAACCTTTGTGAATAGGTAATTGTAACGATTGAAGCAAAGACTGTGTGCTTTGTTTTATTTCGCCAAATGGAAAAGAAGCAGCATGGGTCGTTTTCAAAAAATCTAATGGACCTAAAGCATGCTCTTGATGGCTAAGGGCATTATAATTAGCTTGCAGTCCTTTACCTAGGGCCGTATACATGCCCATTCCACTGACTACAATTGATGGCTTCATGCAATGTTATTTGGTTCTGTGATCAGCAATATATTGGGCCATCGCATTCACAGATTCCATTGCTTTTCTGCCTTCGCGAGCATCTTCAATTTTAATGCCATAGTTTCTTTCAAGCAATACCATCAACTCTAACGAATCAATACTATCTAATCCCAATCCTTCACCAAATAAAGGAGCATTATCATCAATTTCTTCTGGAGTCATCCCTTCTAAATTGAGTGATTCGATGATTTGTGTTTTCAGTGTTTGCTTTAATTCTTGTAATTCTTGCATTGGAAAAAAATTCTTAGAGCGCAAATGTAAAAAATTATTGCAAAATTCTTTGAATTAAATATATTCGTGCTATAAATAAAATTTATGGAACTAGGAATTGGCTCACGTATTGAACACCCAAACTTTGGAAGAGGTGTTATAGTAGATATCGGTACAGACTTTTACAATATTTGGTTTAAAAGTAGCAATGCCGTTCGTAGCATTGGCAAAAACTTTGAGGGATTGAGAATATTGTCAGCGAATGAAAACAGTGAAACCACTGGGGTTGTGAACATGGCTGACCTCGAGTTTATGTTACATAAAGTATTGAACGACCGAACCGATATTACCGAAAAAGTAGCCTTAGCCCATAAATGGGAAGGTGGCACATTGCTCCTCAAACCCTTTGAAGAAGGCATGCAGGCAAAGGAAATTCCAATTGAAACCTTTTTTCATAAAATTGTAATGGTGCGTGACAGAATTCGGGTAATGGAACAACAAATCAATGCCCATAAAGTACTCACGGATGCAGAAAAAGTAGACCTTCAACAATACATCACCCGTATTTATGGTTCTTTAACCACCTTCAATGTATTGTTTAAAAATACAAGTGATGCCTTTAAAGGGGCAGGTAAAGAATAATTCAACTCAATAATGGGTGTAAAAACTTGTACTATCCATCATAAAATACCGGGAATTTAAGGCGTGATAATCATAAATACCCATCAGAGAAATCATTTTTTGGGAATTAGATAGTAAATCATCATATTGATGTTCTTTTTCTTCATAGGCTACCGACCTTGTTTGATGATGTTCAATGGTAGAAAGTAACCATACCTCAAAAGGAAGTCCCCAGGTAAATTTCAAGAGAGATTGATTAAGAGATGTAATAGGCATAATCCTTTTTGTTGGACTCTCAGCTACTATTGAACGTATGTACTCTACTCTTTTCGCATACCCATGTTGCGTTACCACCATTCGCAACATGCTGATTGACAAACTAAAGCAAAGTAATCCAATCATGAAAGGCTTTAACTTGACTGATTGCATTAAAAAATACGCAAAAGGCATTCCAACAAATACCATAAAAAGTAAGTATTGGCTTTCAATATAAAACTGCTCTACCCCATTGGCAAAATTGATATGGATAATAAAACAAACACCCCATAAAGAAATTGACATCAAAAGGGCATGTAAATAATATTTTTTATACAATAAAAAAGCAAGGGTCAGCACCCAAAAAAGCACCATAAAATAATAGTCATTGATGACATACCTGTAAAATTGATGAAACGAAGGCAGATCAAAATAATGGGGGAATTTTGAAAATATATTTCCAATCCCCTCCATCGATTTGCTGTCATAAAAATTATTTAAATATTTTAACTTCACTACAAACATCAGGGCATACACTGCAAGAATGCCCACAAGGAAACGCCATTTTGCTGGATAATTCAATATAAAAAAAGCCATTCCAAAAAACATAATAAACAAGAGCAATGGATAAAAATAAATGATCGTTACCAAGAAAAAAGGAGTTAAAATATAAAACCATCGAGGCACCTTTTCTTTCTTTAATACATGCTCTATTACTGTTAAATACAACAATGTAAACACAGCACCTTGTACAAATTCACATTGCACCCAATAAAACGAATGCCTGACCATGAGGGTATTAAACAACAAAACAACCAAAGCCATTTTTTCATTTTTGAAACCCAATAATATAATCAGAAAAACAATAAAATAATAAATGATAAAACTCAAACTGTATACCCTGGCGACCATGTCTAATGAAAAATTCATTTTAGAAGCCAATAATGGAAATACTTGGGTAAATGCTGCTCCAAAACGATTGATTTGAATCGCAAAACCATCTTCGTGCAAAATAGAAAAAAGCTGAAAAGCTGCATCACACATCACTGTTCTTTCTTTATAAAACAGCCAGGCAAAAATTAGCATCAAGCTATAACAAATCACCCCCAATAAGAAGGTCATTTTATAGTTTGAAAATCGATGCAATATTTTAAACAAAACTAATTGGAATTTAAAGTGATTCGATGATTATTATACAACCTGTATTTTTTATCATAAGCCTCTTCTGCTACAAAAGCATCTAAAGGTTTGAATAAAAAAGCATCAATAAATCTACCAGGTTGGGCATCTTCATTGTGATAAACTATACGTACTTGATATACATTGGTATCAATATCAACTTCTGTAGCAATGCGAAACCAAAAATCAATTTGATCAGTCGCCTGCTGAGCATGCGCATTTTTTGATAATACAATAGTTCCTGCTTTATCTAACAACTCAATACTACAGTATGGCATTCGATAATCATGCGATTGAATCAATGACCAAACTGAAAATTCATAGCTTGTTTTAGCATGTGGCTGAAAAATGGTATCGAACAATACAATTTGCTGAGCTTGTTGAATATCTAAAGCCCCCTTGCCCATAAAAGGCGAAGAAGTAGATTGATCTTCATATTGCTTTGCATACACATCTTGATTTGTTTGGTTGAACGACTGTATAGGCAACGCGTTTAAAGAATCTTTCATTTTAGACTCATATTGCATCAACTTGTCCCAATCAAGTTGATAAAACACCAATCGGTCTTGCTCACCTATTGAATCGCACAATGGAAAGATGCTTTTTTCTTCTTGGGTTAAATAGGCCTCTTTGAGACGAACAAGTAATATTTTTTTATGATTAGGTAAGGAAGAGGTAAAAAAAGATTTATCGGTAAAAATGCCACCTGCCAAACGCATGAGTTGAAAACTTTGTTTCCACGATGAGCGTGATAATTGGGTATTCACCAATGGCAAACCTTTGTGCAAGGAAAGACTAAACAAGTCGCTTGAAAAATCACTATCCACATCTCTCCCGACCTTTTCAGACCCAATACAAAACAATGGAAAACCCATGATGCACTGATATTGACTATCAGCCTCTACCTTCAATTCTGCGGTATTGCTAAAATATCTAAAAAAGTGGGAATAGTTATCATCCGATTCATCGATTCGATGTTGGGTGTATTTACTGTAACTAAAAATTTCGATAGACCAAAGGAACATAATACTGAGTAAAAAATAAAACAAAGCGGAAAACTTCCGATTCGTTACAAATGCATGCACCACTATACCAATACGTATAATACAAGCCATGCCAAAACAAAAATAAGTGATGATCGAAAAACGGCCAAGACTTCTAAACTGTTTGATAGCAGGTATATAATCGAGCAATGAAGCAAATCCATGAACAAATGGAAAACCTATAGCCAACAAAAAAGAACAAGCACCCATCACCAACAAATATTTTTCATGGATGCTTATGGGTTGATAAAAATGAATGTTTTTTTGTTTGATAAAATAAAACATGCCATTGCAAAGTAAAAAAACAAAATATGCTAAAGGTACGAGGCCAATATAAGCATAACCCTCATCTAACTGAGTGGTATAAAAACCATTAAACAACAAGGAAAATGTCTTACCTAAATGACTGTATTCGGTGGTAAAAAACTGCCGAAGGCTGCTCACATACGTTAATATCCCCCAAGGATGTTGTGGTCTGTCGGGGATGGTATCAGTAAAAAAAAAGATGAGCTTTACCACACCAAAACTGAGTACAATCACAGCTCCCATTTTTATAGCATGCGATAATTTTTGCTTAAGAGAATCATTTTCAAAAAACAATGCCGCTATGATATAAAACAACAACATCATCATACCCAATAACAAATTATACATATGTATAAAAGCCATTCCTATATTGAGTAGACCCAATGCAATTAAATATCTTTTTTGATGAGTTTCCCGATACCGAAACAACCAATAAATGGTGAGTACAATATTAAATGTATATGACAAGCCAAAATGCCCAAACAAACGATAAAAATTTGGCGCCATAAAAGTAAGCAATAAACCAAACACCGCTGATACATAAACATGTACCCCCGCTTTTATAAAAAACCGATACAAGATTGCAGAACTTGCGATAAAAAGCAAGGGGAATAAGAGGTTCATAATACCTAACAAGTCATTGTACGAACAATGAAATACTTCTTGTAAATAGGAAAGAGGATACGCTAATATAGGCTGATTATCAGTAAAACTAATATGCTCGCCCCATGGATAATTCATGCCATCAAAATGCCAACCTTTGCCAAACATGATATGATAGAGATAGGTATAATAATTTTTGGTACCATCACCCCCTGCACTTAATAATGTATGCGCAGGAGCCATCCATAAAGTTCGAAATAAATACCAAACATAAATACTAGTGAGCAGGACATTTAACCCCAAACCATAGTATTCACTTTTTTTTAATCGCATGAGCGCACTATATTTGCGAACAATATTAAGACTAATAATTCAATTTTACTGCATCCTTTGAAATCTGATATCACCATTGTAGTGCCTGTATACAACCCCCATCAAGCATGGGAAAAAATACTGGTTACAAGGTATCAAGAACTCAGCAATACGATGACCGATTGGTCATGTAGTATGGCTTTGGTCAATGACGGTTCGCAAATACATGTAACCCAAGAGGCCATTCAATATATCAAACAACATATCCCTCATCTTGTGTATATTCACAATACAGAAAACCATGGCAAAGGATTTGTATTGCGACAAGCCATTTCGGAGCTCAACACGCCTTACATTTTGTACACCGACATTGACATGCCATTTACGGTAGCTTCTATGCAAGCTGTTATGTCGCAATTACATTCCTATGATGTGGTGTTTGGCATCAAGCAACAAACGTATTATGAGCAATTGCCTTTGCAACGTAAAATGGTTTCAAAGATATTGCAACGATTTATTAAAATCTTGTTTCCCACCCTACCTGTCTCCGATACCCAATGTGGACTCAAAGGCATGAATGCTTTAGGGAAAACCATTTTTATGCAAACAAAAATTGATCGGTATTTATTTGACCTTGAGTTTATATTATATGCTTCAAAACAACGTTTAAAGATTAAGCCCATACCCGTTTCTTTACGTGAAGGCATTGTGTTTGGTAATATGAATTATAAAATATTACTCCAAGAATCAAAAAATCTATGGAAGATTCTCAACCGAAAATAGGACTTATGTAATGTCACTTCAATTGAAATTTCAGTTCATTAGATAGTCAATCGCTCCGCAGTATTATTGTTTTAATTTTAATTACATACAAATTCAACTTTCAATATCATTTGAATCAATATTTTCATTAAATCTTAAAAAGAATCAAAAAAAACAATCGTTTAATATTAGTGAAAAAAGCGTTTCTAAAATCCTATTTCTTCTTCATCGGATAACTGATGGAGGTTACCCTTCCTACATGATAATCAAGCTTTTCTTTTTCCCATTTATAAGGCATTTCCAATCTAAACCTAGCAAATCTCACGGTGATAGGTAAGGCACTTAATTGATAGCGACAAAGTTCTTCACCATTCACATAAGCAGTTACGGTATTAAATTCATCTTTATGAATCGTTATTTCATTCCAATCCCCTTCTTTCCAGGCCTTTGATTTACCCGATTCGATTTCTTTAAACTGAGGCGATTTGCAATTACTACAAAATCGACTAATCTTATATTGACCTTTATCATTGACTTCTAAATCGGTACGATCTTCTCCATTGGTAAAGGGGTATTCGGCGCTCAGCTTAAGATACATTTTTTCAGGACCTGATGTTCGTTTAACCCAAAAGCTTACTGAACGACTAAATTCATATTCCCTTCCTTTTTTATACCCTACCGAAGTAGCAACACTATAAGCTGACATACGTTGCAATGAATCATACATCAAAAAAGGCAAACCATCATTGACAGCATTTTTGATACGATCTTGCAAACTACGCACATCATTTACTTTTCCAAACCATGCATTTTCAGCCCAGGGGATACTACCACCACCCATAAAATCATCTGTTTGCATGAGCGTATCATTCGGATAAACAGCCCTACAATATTCACTTTCAGTTACATCATCGTTATACCTCGATTTGCTTGTACTAGGTGGACGGTAACGGCAATAGCCATCAACCCATATTTCGCCATCAGCCCTAATTTTATCTTTAGGTTTGTCAAATTCGGTTGGATAATTTGCATAGTTTTTATTTGCCGAACGATTACTTTCTTCATTACGTATTTCATCTCTCGATTTCATAATTGTTTTGCCATTATCATATTTAAATGGACTGATATACCCTTGTGCTTGGGTATTCATAACGGGCACTAGCCAACTGACTAACAAAATAGACAATTGTAAATAATGGATTTTCATGAGGTGTAAAATGTTTGATTCATCGTATGTAATTACCATGTGAAAATAATTAAACATTGATATTTTTTATAATAATTTTAAATAAAAAGAATGGATTGCTCAAAAACTCTTTCTACAAACTTCCCTTGCTTTAAAAGTGTTTTTATGAAGTTTTTTTGTAACCCTAAAAAACAATCACAATGCTGTATCGCTTCACAAATGTTTATTTGGAGCGTTTTCCGTGTTTTTTCTTCATTAAAAATATACCTGCTATGTCGCGAACGCACACTTAGACCTTACTTATTCTCTAAAAATTTCTGTTTATCCCCTATTCATTCATTTCAATCTGACTTCCTTAGTATAATCTTCATCAATGGCAAATGAGGGTTATATTTGTTTTCTGGAATAAAGTATTCAGAATCCTCAACAAAACAATACATAAATGGGCCCCTCATTAAAAAAAATATTCAGTAAAATGTTTTTGACTTTTAGTCGTAACAAAAGCAAGCCATCAGGCTATCAACGTGCAAAAGCATTTAGAGAATTCACCATAAATACCCGTCGACGAATAAAAGATACCGTACTCATATCTGCAGGTATTTTTTCTGCAGCGTTTGGGTTTAAAGGCTTTTTGCTTAGCAATCACTTCATTGATGGGGGGGCTACAGGCATGTCATTACTGATTTCAGCTCTTACCGATATCCCCCTCTCCATACTCATTATTTGCATCAATATCCCTTTTATCATATTAGCGTATAATATTATGGGACGCACCTTTGCTATCAAAACAGCATTAGCTATTGCAGGCTTAGCCATTTGTTTGGCACTTGTCCAATTTCCTATTGTCACAAACGACAATTTATTAGTGGCTGTATTTGGTGGCTTTTTTTTAGGTGCAGGCATTGGGCTTGCTGTCAGAGGGGGTGCTGTGATTGATGGCACTGAAGTATTAGCCATCTACCTCAGTCGCAAGTTTGGAACTACCATAGGGGATGTAGTTATCGTTATCAATGTACTTATTTTTTCTGCAGCCGCCTATTTCCTTTCTATTGAAACAGCTTTATACTCCATGATTACTTATTTATCAGCTTCCAAAACGCTCGATTTCATCATAGAAGGTATTGAAGAGTATATTGGGGTGACTATAATTTCATCACATAGTAATGAATTGCGACATGCGATAATCGATAATATGGGTCGTGGTGTAACCATTTACAGTGGCAAGGGAGGTTATGGCAAAAGTGGTCGTTCACGTGATATTGATATCCTTTACACGGTAGTAACCCGTTTAGAAATCAATAAACTCAATACAGAATTAGAAAAAATTGACCCTCATGCTTTTGTGGTTATGAGTACCATTAAAGATACCAAAGGAGGGATGATTAAAAAGAGACCCTTGAAACATTAATCGATCAATCAAATCATATTAAACTATGGATGCCTTGTGATATTTGGTTTTTGGGTATTCTATACTTTATATTTGCATCACGTATGAAAGTTACCCAACACATCAGTCAGGCTGCTGGCAAAACCCTTTTTTCTTTTGAAATACTCCCTCCTGTAAAAGGCAAGAGCATAGATTCCATTTTCAATGTATTAGACCCCCTGATGGAATTTAAACCTTCATTTATCAATGTTACTTATCATCGTTCTGAACAAATATTTAAGCGTAAAAGCGATGGATCGTTCGACAGAATAGAAATACGCAAACGGCCTGGTACAGTAGGTATCTGTGCGGCCCTCATGAATCATTATAAGGTAGATGCAGTGCCACACTTAATCTGTGGTGGATTTTCAAACGATGAAACAGAAAATGCCTTAATTGATTTGAACTTTTTAGGCATCGACAATGTATTAGCTCTTCGTGGCGACCCACCCAAAAATGAAAAATATTTCATACCCCATGCTGCTGGTCACAACTATGCCATTGATATGGTAAAGCAAATTGAAAACCTTAATAAAGGAGTCTATTTAGAAGACGAAATCACCGAGGGTGTGAAAACCGACTTTTGTATTGGGGTAGCTGGGTATCCTGAAAAACATTATGAAAGCCCCAATCCTGACTTAGACTTAATGTTTTTGAAACATAAAATAGATGCAGGTGCCGATTATATTACCACCCAAATGTTTTTTGATAACCAAAAATATCATCAATTTGTAAAAAACTGTCGCGAATCAAAAATTGATGTGCCAATCATACCGGGTATCAAACCTATCACTTCTAAAAAACAATTGTCGGGTATTCCTTCTATTTTTCATGTAGACATCCCTAACGATCTTGCCATCGAAATGATGAAATGCAAGCATGAAAAAGATGCTGAATTAGTCGGTGAAGAATGGATGTTGATGCAAGTAAAAGATTTGATAAAATCGGGCGCCCCTGTTATTCATTTTTATACCTTAGGCAAACCCCACGTTGTATACAATGTCATGAAAAAAGTACTGTAAATTTAGTCGTTTATATCTTTTTTAAATTTACAATACTGACTTTACCACAGCCAGTATTTCTGTTGCAGTATCTGCTAAAGATAAATGACCCGGCACTTTGCAAATATGCTCTTGATGTTTTAATTTATCAAAGGCACGTTGATAATTCATATACACTTTTTGCTGCATGTCAAGCGTTTCATAAAGCTCTGTATCAACCCGATTTTGTTGTATACGTTGCATAGCCGTTTCAGGGTCAACATCTATAAAAACATTCAATGAAGGTTGTAACAATTCGGCACTTTTTTTATTGATTTCTATCACCCAATCCATATCAACATATACTGAATGGTAAGCATACGATGAAAAGTAATAACGGTCGCAAAGTACTATAAATCCTTCTTGTAATTTTTTCAACAAGCCATCTTCAGCATTTAATATATGATGTAAACGATCTGCTGCAAATAAAGCGGCAATGGTTAGCTGATCTGCGGATTGCTTTCCTTTTAAAATATCTCTTATCAGGCTACCAATTTGATTATCAGTGGGCTCAAACGTATTATATACTTTATAACCAGCTGCTTCTAATTGCTGTTTGAGCATCACTAATTGTGTACTTTTTCCACTGCCATCAATACCCTCAAATGCGATGAATCTACCTGTATGTTGCTCCATGCTACAATATTAAGTGTTTTTTTTAATTTTTTGAAAGCCTTACTGACCCTTATATATTCATGAATCAAGATTATATTTGCCACATGCTGCACTCATTCATTGAAAATTATTTTGGCAAACAACATATTCACTCCATACATGCATTGGCCCAAGCAGGATCAAATAGAAAATATTATAGGGTGATACTCAATAATCAACAATCGTATATCGCCTGCGAAAATGAAAACATCGCTGAAAACGAAACTTTTATCAATTTCACTTCATTCTTTTTAGCGAAAGGCATTTCGGTTCCCAACATCTTGCAAGTACATCCTGATAAAAAACATTATATTATGGAAGATCTGGGAAATACCTGTTTGCTAGATAGCGTGCTTTCCAATAAAGATGAAAACCAATTCATCCCATTGTATGAACAATCTTTGCTTGGATTAATAAAAATGCAATTGGAAGGTGGCAAAGGTATTGACTTTACTCAATGTTACGCAGCTAGTCAATTTGACAAAAACGCGGTACTGGCAGATCTAAATTATTTTAAATATTATTTTTTAGACTTGCATGACATGGTTTATAACAAAACCCAGTTACAAACAGAATTTGACCTCTTGGCCCACAATATCGCTTCCATTCCCAATGAGTATTTTATGTTTCGCGATTTTCAGGGACGCAATATCATGATCAAAGACCATAAACCCTATTTTATTGATTATCAGGGTGGTATGCGTGGACCTTTACAATATGATGTAGCCTCATTATTATGGCAAGCCAAGGCTGCATTGCCTTTTGACCTAAAAGAATCACTTTATCAATATTACAAAAAACAATTAAGTGCACAATTCGTCATGGACGAAAAAACATTTGACCAACAATACTACAGTGTACTACTGATTCGATTATTACAAGTATTGGGGGCATATGGTTTGCGTGGTATTATAGAGCAACGAAACCATTTTATCAGCAGTATCCCTTATGGATTGCAAAATATTGAAGAATGGATTACCCATTATGCTAAAGCCATTGAGTCATATCCCACACTGCAGGGCATTCTCAAGCAATTGTGTAATGAATCGATGAAAAAAAAATACCCCATAGCAAAATCATTAAACAATAAGACCTTAAAAGTGTTAGTGCAAAGTTTCTCATACAAAAAAGGGATTCCTGCTGATGAAAGTGGTAATGGAGGTGGTTTTATGTTTGATTGCAGAGGCATTCTGAATCCAGGGAGATTTGAAGCTTATAAAAAACTCACTGGTAGAGATCAACCCGTTATTGATTTTTTAGAAAATAATACACAGATGCCCACATTTATTCATCATGCCAAAAAGATGGTAGCCATCTCGGTTGAAGATTATATGGAAAGGGGTTTTGAACATCTGCAAATAAGCTTTGGATGCACAGGTGGTCAACATCGATCAGTCTATTGCACAGATGCAATGGCAAAAATGCTCCGTGAACAATACGGTGTAGAAGTAGATGTTAAGCATCTGATTCAGGATGAAAAAAATTGGATCAATTAAAGTTCAACATTGAATATTGGCATAGCAAATACAAGCAATAAATCTACTTAATATTACCTTACAAATCGCCTAATAAGGGTCTCAATAAAATATCTTCAACCACAGCTTGGGGCGACAACTGACCAATACTCCATATCATCTCTGCAATATCAGTTGCTTTCATAATTCTGTCTGCTTCTACCTCACTCCCACTCCATGAATCACTCATCGTAGCACCCGGGCTGATAGAAGTTACTTTGATGCCAAAGGGTTTTAATTCTTCTCTTAAATTTTTTGAAAATCCAAGTAAGGCAAATTTACTGATACTATAAGCCCCACCATTGGGGTATGCATTGTGTGAGGCCACCGAACAAATATTAAATATATGAGCAGCCTTTTGTTGCTTCATAAGAGGTAATAAACTGCGTGTTAAGTAATAGGGACCATAAAGGTTGGTTTCTATAAGTTTTTCCAGTAAGCCATCAGCTTCATGCGCTATTTCACCGGGTAAAAAAATACCTGCGTTGTTAATCAACACATCAATTTTTTTAAATTCTTTCATCACATCAGTTGCAAAGTCAATCACTTCTTTCTTGACAGACAGATCGACCACACTGTAAAAAATTTTTACCATATTATTGATGGCTTCCAGTTCTTTAGCCGTTTCATCTAAATGCGCCTTATTTCGAGCACAAATAAATACATTGCAACCTTCTTCTACATATTTTTCAGCAATCGCTCTACCGATGCCTTTACTTCCACCTGTGATCACTATATTCATATCTTAAGTTATTTAAATACAAAGTAATGCAATAAAATATACATTTAGCAAAAAAATACAACCATTCTAATATGAATCAATTGTAGATTTGCACATCCAAAAAACAGAATCCGTGAGTAAGAAAAAATCTACCGCTACAAAGTCCGATAAACCAGTCATTCTCATTACCAATGACGATGGTGTAACTGCCCCAGGCATTGCAGCCTTAATAGAAGTTGCTAAACAATTTGGCCGTGTGGTGGTAGTGGCACCTGACGCACCCCAATCAGGTATGGGACATGCCATCACCATAGGTAAACCATTGCGTCTGCATCCAGTGCATCTTTTTGGCGATGTAGAGGCCTATCAATGCAGTGGTACGCCTGTTGACTGTGTAAAATTAGCTGTAGACAAAGTTTTACATAAAAAACCTGACTTTTGTTTTAGCGGTATCAATCATGGGTCAAACAGTTCAATCAATATTATTTATTCAGGTACTATGAGTGCTGCCATGGAAGCTTCAATTGAAAACATTCCCGCCATTGGCTTTTCGTACCTTGATTATAGTTTTGATGCTGATTTTTCCTTATCACAACAAGTGGCCAGCGAAACCATCCATGCCATGATACAAGGCAAAATACCCCAACACGGTTTATATAATGTGAATATCCCCAACATATCATTAAAAAAATATAAAGGCATAAAAATATGTCGACAAGCCAAAGCCAAATGGAAAGAAAGTTTTGTAGAACGACTCGATCCACATGGTAAAAAATATTTTTGGTTGACAGGTGAATTTCAAAATCAAGACAAAGGAAAAGATACGGATGAGTGGGCATTAAATAATAACTTCGCTTCTGTAGTGCCTGTACAATATGACTTAACAGATTATGAACTTTTTAAATCAATCAAACTGTAAGCAAGGCCAAGCAATAAACGAACTTGCACTGAAAGAATATGCTTTGCGTAAATAATCTATATAAAAAATATAAGAATGCTGAAACGCCTTCTGTCAATGACTTAAGTTTTACTTTCGAAAAAGGGAAAATCATAGGTTTGCTGGGCCCCAATGGTGCGGGTAAAACAACCACCATTTCAATATTGTGTGGCCTCATCAACCAGTTTGAAGGTGATGTAAAAGTATTAGGTTATGACATTCGTACACAAGCCAACATCATCAGGGGTATAGTGAGTGTGGTGCCCCAACAAATTGCACTTTATCCCACCCTTTCTTGTTATGAAAACTTACTTTATTATGGTAAACTTTATAATATTAATGCATCAAAATTAAAAGAAACTATTCATCAATATCTGGATGATTTTGGACTCAAGGATCATTTGCACAAACAAATTAAACATTATTCAGGCGGGATGAAAAGACGAGCCAATATCATTGCATCATTACTGAATCATCCTCACTTATTGATATTAGACGAACCCACTGCTGGCGTGGATGTGCACTCAAGAAGTATGATTTTGCATTTTTTAAAACAATACAATGCTGCTGGCAATTCAGTGATTTACACTTCTCATTTGCTTGAAGAAGCAGAAACGATTTGTGATGAAGTGTTGATTATTGATAATGGAAAAAAAATAGTACAAGGTTCTCCAGAGGCACTCATTACGCAATACCAAACCAATAACCTTGAAAATGTATTTATTAAACTGACAGGCAATCAGGTAAGAGATTAAAACAAAACCTTGAAAAGAATATTAGCGACCTATATAAAAGAATGGCATTTGATGCGTAGAGATCTGGGAGGATTTGCTTTGCTATTTTTAATGCCCATTTTACTGATTATCATTATGGCTTTGGTGCAGGATGGACCCTTTAAAGACTATAAAGACCGAAAATTCGAAACCCTATTTCTCAATCTTGATGAGGGTAAAGTAGCCGCTTCGATTAAAAAAAGTTTGATCGCATCAGAGCAATTTACCATTATTGAAACCCTCAATGGCAAACCTTTGGAAGAAGCACATGTAGTAAAAGCCATACAAGCGGGTAAATACCAATTTGCCATTATTATGAAAAAAGGCATCAGTGCCGAGATCGTCAATAGTGGGAATATAATTGCCAATCAAATAGGTAAAAAAATTGGCATGAACGCACAATTACCTCACAGAGAAAGTAGAGATAGTATAGCTATTGAATTGATGTTTGACCCTGTGAGTAAGCCTGCCATGAAAATTGCGATTACCAATGCGGTAGAACGATTTATGCAAAAGGTACAATCCGAAATTGTCCTTGACAGAATAGCTAGTTTAAGTCCCAATACAGCCCAGGACACCAGTTTCGATTTTGAAAAAATATTGCACCAGGTTGGGGTAAAAGAAGTATCGTCACAACCCAAAAATGAAATGCAAAGTAAAATGAATTCTGTGCAACACAATGTGCCCGCATGGGCCATATTTGGGATGTTTTTTATGATTATCATCATTTCTGAGAGCATTATCAACGAACGCTTGAGTGGCAGCTGGACGAGAATCAAGCTTATTCCTGGTAATTTTTCACACATTTTAATGGGCAAATTGATGTTTTTTGTGCTCTTAGGAATTGTCCAGTTTTATCTCATGTTGCTGGTAGGTGTATATGTCATGCCCCTTATTGGTCTCGATGCTTTGCAATTAAGCGATTCACCCTTGTTATTATTTATTTTGGTCAGCAGTATATCATGTTGTGCCACAGCTTATGGTATACTTATTGGCATATTATTTAATTCGAGTAATCAGGCCCTGCCTGTTGCTGCAATATCAGTAGTTATTTTATCTGCCATCGGTGGTGTATGGGTACCTATAGAGGTATTGCCAAATGTTTTAAAAAGCATTTCATTAATTTCACCTATGCGTTGGGGGTTAGAAGGTATCAACAATGTATTGTTGCGTCAATGTAGCTTTGCAGATATTATAAAGCCTTGTGTCGTGCTTTTAAGTGGAAGTGCCATTACCTTATCCCTGGCTTGGTTGATTGAAAAAAAGAAGTAATCGTAACGAACAGATTTAGGATTAATACTTAGGGTAAATGATACCAAACATATATTAAAGACAGACCATTTGTTATCAGCTAAAATGCCATATGTGAAGGCCTTATACCGAAATTTTTTAGTCTACCTATTAAATATATTTTGTATTCGTTGGTCGCCAACAATGAATGATAAAACATACTAAAAACTTATAGTTCAATCATAACCTGATTATTGTTTTACAAACCTTAAAACATGTCGTTGTTCGCCAACGATTTCAAGCATATAAACCCCTTTGGGTAAATGATTAATCGGTAAAGTGTGGAGTGTTTGACCACTTGCTGCTTGTTGTTGCATTTTATGACCAAGCGCATCATAAATAGTAATGACAGCGTTTTGCTTCGCAATTTGTTCATCTAAACGAATGTTTAATGCATTTTGTGCAGGGTTTGGATAAATGTTTATCAAGGATTTTTTTTCTACAAGATCCTGACTCCACAAAGCAGTACCGTTTATAATAATGTGATCAAATACTGCATCGTTGATAGTACTATCAATATGACTGCAATTGGCAAGTCCTACATACACTGAGTCTGTCATCGTAATGTTTGCTGTATTTAATAGCATCCAATTATTACCATCAGTTGAAAAATACGAAGTGAGTGCATTACCAATTCTTTCTAATTTTACCCAACCTGGTTCAGTGCCTGCTGTATCTACATTATCACTCCAATCGTTTGTATTTGTTCGCCATTGCATAGCAAATCCATTACCAGGTGTCAAAGCACATATTGCATGTTTTGCATCTGTATTTAACGATTCTCTAATCATGACACCACCTTTTGCCCAACCATAAATATTACCAATATGTTTTACACGAGCACTAATAGTTACATCACCTGAAACTTTTTTATATAAAAAATGAAATTCATCTTGTTTGTCCCAAATATCTTCACCACTCGCATAAATCGTATATCGCTGGTTAGAAGCATCATAACATACACTACCTGCTGCGCCTACGCCCCCAATATCTTGATGACCATCAAAGTCTGCATTCAAAGCATTAGAAGGTGATTGTACAATCACTCTATTGCTCCACAAACTGGTATCGGAAGCACAGTTTCCTCTTACCCTTACTTCTATTTCATTGCAACCTGCTACATTATTTAAAGTAGCATTATTTGTATTGCTATTGATGGTAATCCATTGCAGGGTACCTATGATTCTATACTGCACCTGATACATAGAGGCTGCTGTATTGCTCCAGTTGACAATTAATTGATTGCCATTCCAATTGGTGGCTCCCATCACAGGCGTATTACAACTGTGTGAATTTTCAATGCTTGTTTGCCAGGTTCCTCTTCCATAATAAGCTACATATAATCGTGCATCAACGCCCCCATCATTAAAATACATGATATCTTTGATTGATGCTATGGTTGGCAATACTCCTGAGTAATTAACCCAATCATTTAAGGTGCTGTTTCTATAATAAACACCCAATGTATTGCCCACATACAGACTGTTGTTGGTACTATAATCATCTAAATAGATAGACTTATGGGCTGTATTGGGTAAGGTTCCTGAATAGTCAGTAAATGATACCCCGCCATCAGTTGATTGATATATTTTATTGTTGAGTATCACAAATATTCTGTTTGTGTCGATAGAAGATATGGCAATGCCACTTGCTGTGATTGCAATTGGGAATGGATAATTAACAAAAGTGGGACTAGGACTCAAGGCATTATAACTTATATAAATACGATTATTTGCACTATACGCTAATATATTCGGATGATTTTTCACTACAGCTACAGCTTTGATGGTACTCGCTGTAGGCATGATTTGTGTCCAAACGGGTGTTGCATCCATTAAGTTTTTTGTTTGCCATAAAGTAGTTCCACTTACATAGGCTACATTTTGATCATCGGGACTGAAAGCATGCAAGATGTTGGCTACTGTAACGGTTGGGGGAATAGCATAGGTATTGCCACCACCAGATGGTAATGCCCTTCTTTCTAAATCATTAAAATAATAAACAAATTTTTGGGTAGTATAATCCATTTGCATTTTGGTAGTCCAGTCGCCTCCCCTATTTGTTTTCCAAGTATTATTGATATACACCAATTCTCCATTGTCCTGGGTACCTGTACTGATTAACTGCGCATACAAAGGACTCACCGCAGCATGATAGTTTTCGGTAGCGCCCAAGCCATCGCTTTGGGGTGTCCAATTGACTCCGGTATCCGTTGTATTCCATACACCGCCATCATTGGCTTGAAAAAGATTATAGGCATTACCTGGTTTGAATGCAAAATCGTGCATATCAGTATGCAACTCTTTCCACCAATTCGTCAATTTTGTCCAATTGACACCGCCATCATTGCTACGCCATAAATTATGAGATCCTAAAAACAATTGGTTTTCATTCAGGGGATTGGCTTCAATGCAAAAATTATAATTTCCTTGTCCCCCACCTGTACTGTCATAACCTGTTAAACTATTTAGAGGATTATTGTATTGAATGCTAAAGTTTTTGCCCGTGTCGCTGCTTTTAAAAATGGTACCTTCTTGATTAACGGTGCCTACATAAACTACTGCGCTATTTGATTGACTGACTGTAATACGGGTACCACCGGCCAATAAATTATTAAATCCATTGGTTATTTCTATCCAGGTATCCCCTTTATCTGTACTTCTATAAAATTTATTCATCGATGAAGCATATACAATACTACTATTGGCAAGCGGTTGCCAACTCATATCTGTACACTGTATACCATTTATTTTTTGCGTCCAGTTTGCGCCTCCATCGGTTGTTTTCCAGATACCATTATTGGTTGCTGCCAATAAAGTTTGATTATTATTAGGATCCATCAATAATTCGAGTGCCATTAGTGATCCAATGCCATTATTGATTTGCGACCATGTATTGCCACCATTGGTAGTTTTCCATAATCCGAGATCTTGTCCATAATAATTCGGATCACCCGAGCTTAAATAAATAATATTTGAATTTGTATGATCGATACAACAACTTGATGTTCCCATTTTAGGCAACATATCAGTACCCAACAAAGTCCAGTTAGCCCCACTGTTTATGCTTTTCCAAAATCCGCCAGATGCGCTGCATGCATACATAGTATTGGCATTGTTTGGGTCAAATTTTATTTGGCATACTCGGCCAATGCCATTGATTTGACCAGATATATTTACTGGAAAAGCAATGGGCCCCAGCAATTGCCAGTTTGAGGTTTGTGCATGACATACATGCATAGCCAAAAGGACGAGCATGAGTAAGCCTAAATTTTTAAAGGAATGATTGTGTTGCATGAGGGAGGGCTTATTTTCTATTTTCTAATTGTTTTTTCCAGTTTTCAATTCTTTCTTGTGCATTCATGACTGTGCCATCTTCATTGAGGTATGATAGTACTTTTTGTTGCCAGTGCATAAATTTCTTATATTCTATGGCGTATGTAACAGCAGGCAATTGAGCATTCTTTTTCTTTTGAATACTTTGCACCGTTGTAGCCTTTTCAGGATCTGTAGCAGAAAAAAGTGCATGCTCTCCCGAGGGTTTTTCCTTGTCAGACCAATACAGATTAAAAGCTTTGATAGCTTCATCATATTGTACATGTTCTTTATCCATCATTTGTATCCAAGCAGGATGTGTTTTATAATAAGCATCTGTTTGGGATTGTGCAAACACATGCATGCTTACTACGAGAGCAAGCATGGTGAACCATATTTTTTTCATGAAATTATTTTATTGGGTGACGATTAATATAACTGGCATTTTTCATCCATGGTGATATTGTCTTGCGTAAGTGTAGTGGAATTGGCTTCACACTTTTTAGCTGCTTCTTTTTTCTTATCTTTAATGGCAAATTCAAACACAGTAGAATCGGGCAATGCAGGTGGGTTTCCACTATATTTTACCACACATTGACAAATGTATTCTTTGGTACACGACGATAAGGTAACAACAAATGCAATTAAAATAAGTGGTAATAACTTTCTCATATAGTGCTAAATTGTGTCAAATATAACAAAACAATTTTTTTTAGCACAATTATATTGAATAATTTTACCCAATTAATTTATTTACTGACAAATTTATGCAATTAGCAGCTCCTTTTGAAAATCTTGAATTTTTAGCGAAACAAGTAGTAGAAGGTTTTATCATTGGATTGCACAAAAGTCCTTTTCATGGTTTTTCTGTTGAATTTGCAGAACATCGGCTATACAATTCAGGCGATAATTTAAAACATATAGATTGGAAAGTGTATGGACGGTCAGATAAACTCTTTATCAAAAAATTTGAAGAAGAAACGAATCTTCGTTGTCAAATCATCATCGACACATCATCTTCTATGCTATTTCCTGAGGAAGCCAATATCGCCAATAAGTTACAATTTTCTTGTATGGCCGCTGCTTCACTCATTACCTTATTAAAAAAACAATTGGATGCGGTAGGTCTATCATTTTTTGACCAATCTCTTTATTTTCATTCAGCTTGCAAATCGAGTACAGTGCATCATAAAATGTTGATGAATGAATTGGAAAAAAAGGTCAATCAACAAACCCTCAATCAATCGACCCAGGCTGCGAGTGTGCTTCATCAAATTGCAGAAAATATTCATAAACGTTCATTGGTCATCATTTTGAGCGATATGCTTGATCGTGTATCTGAAAACAATGAAATTTTTGATGCTTTGCAACACCTGCGATATAATAAACATGAAGTAATATTGTTTCATGTGCAAGACAGTCGTTATGAAGTCAATTTTCATTTTGAAAACCGACCTTATGAATTTATCGATTTAGAAACTGGCGAAAAACTGCGTATGAATAGTACTCAGCTCAAAGAGGCCTATACTGCTAAAATGAACGAATTCAGACAAGAACTGACCCTTAAATGTAATCAATATGGGATCGATATCATAGATGCAGATGTACAACAAGGTTATGACAAAATATTACAGGCCTATTTAATTAAAAGAAACAAAATGAGTTAGGGAAAGTAAGCAATGCTTAAACTTGTTCATTTTCATAAACCCTCAATATATTATAAATTGAGTCGCGTTCTACAGGGATACGTTTAGCATCTGTAATCAAACTACACAATTGTTCGGTACTCATTGCTGGGTTTTGTTCTTCGCTTCCTGCCATCGAATAAATCTTGGTAGAGTCGTCAATGGTGCCATCTAAATCGTCGACACCAAAATTAAGCATGAGCTGAGCATGATTTCGTCCCAACATAGGCCAATACGCTTTAACGTGTGCAAAATTATCTAAAAAAATACGTGCTATAGCATAGGCTTTGATATCTTCTATTAATGTAGTTTCGGGTATATGACTCATGTCATTGTCTTGATTCCTAAATTTCAAGGGAATAAAACAATTAAACCCTTTTGTTTCGTCTTGTAAAAGTCGCAATTGATTCATATGATCGATTCTGTCGGTATAATGTTCAATATGACCATACAGCATCGTCGCATTGCTATGCATGCCCAATTGATGAGCTGTTTTATGAATATCTAACCAACCGGCTCCATCAATTTTATCTTCACATATTTGTTTACGAATGGCAGGGGCAAATATTTCAGCACCACCACCAGGCAATGACTGTAAACCCGCGTCTTTTAATTGTTGTAATCCCTCTTGACGAGTCAATTTCGATTTTCTAAACATATAATCTAACTCTACTGCGGTAAACCCTTTTAGATGTAAATCAGGGCGATAAGCATGAATCTGTCGAAGCAAATCACAAAAAAAAGATAAATCTAATTTTGGATGAACTCCCCCTACAATATGCACTTCGGTAACGGGTATGCCATCATATTTTTTTACGATATGCATCATTTGTTCAATACTTAATTCCCACCCTTCTTCACGATGTTTATACAATTTGGAATACGCGCAAAAAGCACAACTAAAGACACACACATTGGTAGGCTCAATATGAAAATTTCGATTAAAAAAAGTTTGGTCCCCATAACGTTCTTCCCTGATATGATTGGCCAATGCCCCCAAATAGGCAATATCCCCTTTTTCATAAAGCACAAGGGCTTCTTCAGGTGTAATTCTGCTTTTGTCAATTACTTTTTGGGCTATGGCCTTTAAGTCAGTATCAATAGTAAGGTCTTGAAAAATGGATGCTAAATGCGTCATGAAATGAAATATCAGAACGCAAAAGTATTAAGCATTCTGTTATTTAACGATATTATTTCTCTATTGAGTTATTATTTTCGAGTATTTAACTTCCTTAATACAAAATCGTCTATACATTTGAAAAAAAATAAAAATTCACTTTGAAATTGTAAATTCACGATTTCAAACAAATAAAATGAAGCCTTTTATGCTAAAAAAATATCTCTTACTACTGACCATCACCTTGTTTACATGCAATATCCAAGCTCAATCCTTAAACGATTTACTGAATCAAGCCAACAATTTACTCAACGGGGGAAATACCACCAATAATAACAACAATAAAAAAAATACAAGTCTGTTTGGCAATACCCTTTCAAATAATGACATTGTAAGTGGATTAAAAGAAGCCCTTCGTATTGGCACCCAAAATGCTTCGAGCAGACTTAATCTGCCAAATGGTTTTTTTGGCAACCAGCTTATCAAAATACTCATGCCCCCAGAAGCAAGAAAAATTGAAAACACCTTACGACAGTTTGGATTTGGCAATCAATGCGATAAGTTGATACTTAGCTTAAACCGTGCTGCAGAAGATGCTGCTGGCAAAGCGGTACCGATATTTGTCAATGCCATAACCTCCATGTCAATCAATGATGGATTGGGTATTTTGCGTGGAGGAAACAATGCAGCCACAGAATTTTTAAAACGTGTCACTACACAATCGCTCACACAAGCTTTTAGACCCGTTATTCAAAACTCATTAGATAAAGTAGATGCTTCAAGATATTGGAAAGACATTTTTAATATCTACAATACACTTCCAATCACAAAAAACAAAGTAAATACCGATTTGACGGGATATGTAACCGAAAGAGCATTAAATGGTTTGTTTATCAATGTAGCCCAGGAAGAGGCTAATATTAGAAATAACCCCGGTGCACGTGTCACTGATTTATTGCGCAAAGTGTTTGGTAGTTAGTGCGCCAATGTAAACTATTTTTAAATAAAAAAACTTACTAATAAAATAGTAGGTTTTTTTTTGTTGTAGATTTCACTCAATATATTTGCTTATTATTTCAGTTAATTAAAATATCAAAAAAACGAACATGGTTGATGTACTTTTAGGTTTGCAGTGGGGTGACGAAGGGAAAGGAAAAATTGTAGATTTTCTGGCACCTAAATATGACATCATTGCTCGCTTTCAGGGTGGACCCAATGCAGGTCATACCCTCTATTGGAATGATAAAAAAATTGTCCTTCATACGATACCTTCAGGCGTGTTTCATCCTGAATTGCTCAATGTAATTGGGAATGGCGTAGTGATAGACCCAGTATCATTTAAGGCTGAATGTGAGGAAATCGAATCGTTAGGTGTTGACTTAATTCGTTCATTAATCATTAGTGAAAAAGCACATATTATATTACCCACTCACAAGGCATTAGACAAAGCCAGTGAATTGTCGAAAGGAATCAATAAAATAGGCAGTACTTTAAAAGGCATTGGACCTACTTATATGGACAAAACAGGCAGAAACGGTTTGAGAGTCGGTGATTTATTACAAAAAGACTTCAAAGAGCGTTACAATACCTTGAAAGAAAAACATTTGACTTTGCTCAAACAAATGAATTTTGAAGAAGATATCAGCATGCTGGAAGAAGATTTTTTTGCAGCAGTGGAAGCCCTTAAAAAATATAAAATCATTGCAGTAGATTATTGGTTGAATGATCAAATAGTACAAGGCAAAAAAGTATTGGCTGAAGGTGCACAGGGCACGATGCTTGACATTGACTTTGGCACCTACCCATTTGTAACATCCAGCAATACCATTACAGCAGGTTTGTGCACAGGTTTAGGCATAGCACCCAAATGGGTTGGCAAAGTGTTTGGTATCAGTAAAGCTTATTGTACTCGTGTAGGAAGTGGCCCTTTTCCTACTGAATTGCTTGACGAAACGGGTGATTTGCTTCGCAAAACAGGCAATGAGTTTGGATCTACTACAGGTCGTCCTCGCAGATGTGGCTGGATAGACTTAGTGGCATTGAAGGATGCCTGTATGCTCAATGGCGTAACCGACTTAATCATCACAAAAGCAGACGTATTAGACGAAATGCCAAACATTGGTTTGTGTACTGCTTATCAAATAGATGGTGAAATCACACAACAATTTCCATTTGATATCAATAATGCTACTATTCAACCTGAGTTTAATTATATTAACCAATGGGATAAAAAATTATCAACATGCATCAATAACGATGATTTACCACACAATTTTAATGAATTTATAACCCAAGTAGAAACGTTTACCAATGTAAAAATATCATTTATTTCAAATGGTGTGGGGAGAAACCAATTAATCATCAGAAAATAAATTTTAAAAAAAAATCAAATTTTATTAAAAAAAATTTTTCTGTTTGAAAAATATATTAAAAATTTACACAAGAAATAGAAAAGAATGAAAGCAAAACCTGTAAAAAAAGAAGTAACAAAAAAAGCTTTACCCAAAAGCGCTACCAAAAAAGCAGCTCCTAAAAAGTCTGCATCAAAAAAAGATGATGATGATGATGATGATTTAGAAGATGATGAACTGATACTGAAACCAAAAGTAGCAGCAAAAAAAGGTGCAAAATCAAAGCCATTAAATGATGATGACGATGATGATGATGATGACTTTGATGATGATGACGATTTAGACATTGATGATATTGATGATGAATTTGAAGAATTTGATATGCCTACATCTAAGTCAAAATTAAAAAAACCAGGCAAAGATGCCGATGATGATTTAGAAGACTTTAAAATTGATGATGATTTAGGACTCGATTTGTTTGACGACAAATTTGATGACGATGATGATGACTTTTAATTAAATCATTCAAAATAACACATAAAAACGTCGAAATAATTTCGGCGTTTTTTTTATGGAATTTTATTCAATGGCTCTATTCCATTAAAAATACAAATCAGCAGATACCGCATGAGGCTGCGGGTCTGATGATAAATATCAGACTCAAACTACTGATGCGATATGACACTTCTAATTGGTGTTGCTTCGATTTTCAAGAATGAATGTTAATCTGCCAAATGCTTAGCTAGATTCATAAAATTTATTGTCATTCCGTGCGTCGCTTTACTAAATATTAATTGATGAAAAATAAGGCAGACACGGAATCTGTTGAGACTTACAATATTACTCAACATACAATCAGCAGATAACGCATATGGCTGCGGGTCTGATGATAAATATCAGACTCAAACTAGCAGATACCGCATGAGGCTGCGGTATGACACTTCGAATTGGAGTTGCATCGATTTTCAAGTACGTTTGTTAATCTGCCAAATGCTTAGTCAGATTCACAAAATTTATTGTCATTCCGTGCGTCGCTTTACTAAATATTAATTGATGAAAAATA
>OEIV010000076.1_pt1 | contig 61240 bp, 65 predicted proteins | sample 1539231 | NCBI WGS metagenome assembly OEIV01 (sample SAMN03794762, study PRJEB22550) | activated sludge metagenome | feature: wastewater treatment plant; material: activated sludge; isolation source: Wastewater treatment plant of a petroleum refinery complex | place: Argentina: Buenos Aires ...
GTTCCAGCAACTGAGGTTTATGAAGGAATGATTATTGGAATCAATAAATACGAAGAAGATTTAGAAGTAAATCCTACAAAAGAAAGGGCTAAATCCGGAGTGAGGAGGAACCAGGCAGAAATTACACAGATCCAGTTAAAAGCACCTAAACAACTCACTCTTGAATTCGCTTTGTTCTTCTTGGCAAAAGACGAAATTCTTGAGGTAACCCCCAAGAATCTACGATTACGAAAGCAATATCTGACCAAAACAGAAAGAATCTGGTCAAAACGTAAGAATTTGTCGGAGATTGCTAAACAAAACCTAGCAGTTTAAGACATCATTCACGGATATTTCCACCTTTATACATACATACCTGGGAAACCAAGATTCCTTTCTTGCTCGGCTATTACTCATGATATATAATAAGATAATTAATACATCACTGATTAAGTGAAATTTTTCCTCGAGCAATTAAATAAATTCCAAAACAATGATCTTGCCAAACTCTTAGTAATTGCAATATTGCTTCGACTGGTTTTATTCTTAGTGATGCTTAGTACTAGGATACAGGCTGATTATTATCAAAACTCGGGAGAAGCTCTAAACTCAATGTTAAATATCTGGGTAATGTGGGATTCTGGTTGGTATCTTGACATTATTAATAGTGGTTATCATTTATCAACAATTACTATAGGGCCTGAGGCCGGACAAGCAAATTATGCATTCTTTCCTCTTTATCCCTTGCTGACAAAATTCTTAGGAATGATTTTTCTAGGAAATTATGTACTTGCGGGAGTAATTATCTCTAATATCTCTTGGATTGCAGGAATTGTTTATCTATACAAATTGACAAAGGAGTTATTTAATAGTACGGCTGGTCTGCAGGCCGTAAAGTTTATGATCGTTTTCCCCACAGCATTTTTGTTTAGTGCAATGTTTACAGAAAGTCTGTTCTTTGCTCTACTTTGTGCGACTTTGTATTACTCATTGAAAACAAATTGGAAATTATCGTTAATCTTGGCAATCCTTTTAGCTCTCACAAGGAACATGGGTATTTGGGTTGTTATTCCCATGTTCTTTTTCTATCTTGAGAAGAATATTAAAGATGAGAAATATGATTTGAGAAATATTGTGAAAGCAATCTGGTCTCCAAATATATTGACTTTGTTCTGTATACCCTTATCAGTCTTCTGCTTTATGTATTACATCTCAACAATTACTGGTGACATTTTTTCGGTAATTGAGATTCAAGGAGCATGGGGAAGGGAGCTTTCTAATCCGATGATGAATATATTACGAGGTTTGCAAGGAGGTTTTGAAGGGATGTTCGTGAGTATTTTTACAATCATCTGTCTCGTTTTTTTTGTCTTGGGTTATTCAAGGATACCGAAAAGTTTGTTTATATTAGGATTATTAATGTTTATATTTCCTCTATTAAATAGTCCTCAAGTATTTCATCTACTTTCTTTACCAAGGTATATATTGGTAATTTTGCCTCTTTACATAGTATTCGCAACCTTAATTAAAAAGGATACTCAACTTGAGAAAATAATACTAGCGTCATGTCTGATACTTCAGACATTCTTGGCTATACAATGGACAACGTATAATGTACTTTTAGTTTGATTAACATAATCAACTAAACTTGATTAACCTCTTCTATATTTATTGCTACTTTTACTGCACAAACGTCAAAGATTTCCCTTTCTCCGCCATTCCACTCCATTAAAACCGACTATCTCTGCATCATAATAGACTATATAACAGATTTCCTTGTTTCGGTTAAACCTATAACCATAATACAGAAAAATTTAACAGATAGAATTATCTTTGCGGGGATTGTCTAATTAGCCTTCCATATGGTATTATTCAACACATATTTATTAGTTATATATCATCATGGGAATTATTGGAGGTTGTCCGGGCTCAGTCTTGGGACTTCATAACTTTGGTCGATGGACTGTATCAAGTATTGATTCATCAAGTGGTGGAGAAGGTGAAAATAATGGAAGAGGAACAGAAGTATTTCAGAAAACTTTGGTTACAATGGTTAGATATTGCATAAATCCAGGTTGTAATGCCGTAGATACAAAGGTTGTGAGAAAATAATCTGAAATAAATTTCTGATTACGGGGAAGTAGAATCAATCAAATACTTTTGACCTTAAACTCAATTGCGAATAAGATTTACTCCCCACTAATGTTACATAATGACCTGTTCTTGGCTAGCCTTATTGAACAAACGTCAAAGCTTTCCCCATCTTATTACCTCTGCCAGTTCTACCAATTCTATGAACATAATCGGTGTAGTTATCAGGAGCTTCGAAGTTTATCACGTGAGAAACGTTTGGGATATCGAGGCCACGAGCCGCAACATCAGTGGCAACTAGAATATTCACTCTGTTCTCTTTGAAATTTTTAAGTGATCTTTGTCTCTGATATTGTGTTTTGTCTCCGTGTATTGACTCTGCTTTGAAGCCTCGTCTCTGTAAATCCTCAGACAATCGGTGTACACCCATTTTAGTTCTACCGAAAATCAATACTTTTTCAAATTCTTCTTTAATTAACATATCGTGAAGAACTTCCATTTTGTTCTGACCATAGGCGACTTTGACAACATCTTGATCAACATGATCAGCTGTTTCTCTAGTTTTCACTGAGACCATTACTGGATCTTTTGAATGACTTCTGATCAACCCCTCAATTTTGTTATCGAGTGTGGCTGAGAAGAAAAGAGATTGCCGACTTTGTGGTAATTGACTTAGAATGAATTTAATATCATCTACAAAACCCATATCAAACATACGATCAACTTCGTCTAGAACAATATTTGTGAATCTACTGAAGTTTAAAGCACGTCTTTTTTCCAAGTCTAAAAGTCTACCTGGTGTACCAATTACGAATTGATTATTCATCCTCAATTTATAAATTTGTTGATTGATGCTAGTTCCTCCGATACATACAACTTTATTAACGCCAATTCTGTAGGTAAGTGCATGCAGATCCTCTTCGATCTGAACAGCAAGCTCTCTAGTTGGTGCGATAATAAGTACCTTTTCGTTTTCCAAATTCATAACTTTCTCCAACATCGGAACTAAGAATGCTAATGTTTTTCCAGTCCCTGTATTTGCGATACCGATTAGGTCTTTACCTTGAAGTAGATGTGGAATTGCTTGATCTTGAATAGGCATTGGTTTGTGAAAACCTTTGTATTTCAGATTTGATTTAAGTTCGGGACTAATATTGAAGTCTTCGAAAGTAAATTTCGGTTCGTAGACATTTTCTTCGACCGAAGATGTAATTTTATTAATAAATAAGCTAGGATTAACTCCTCTGCTTATTTTGCGATTACTGCGTCGATTAAATCTATTCCTTCGACCATGGCTCGCTTGCCCAAAACGTTGCGTATACATTTATGTATATATAAAGAATTTAACTAAATTCCAGTTTAATGATGAAATAACCTGCTTTTGGCAGTCAGGTTCGAAGGAGATATGCTTATGCAGAGTAACTTGTACTTTTTTGTCCTAAAAACCTTTATGATTCAAATCAAAATGGTTGAGTAATTATACCAGATTATATGTATATTCACCAATTAATATCACTTCTTGGTTTGCTTGTGTTTGTTATAGAACAATTTGTGGTGTTTGGGAAAAGGAGTTTCTGCGACCTAAAGTGCAAGTTTAAGCAGTAAAAATAGAGGCAATTTTAGTTTGAATAAGAACATGTATATTTTGTCAATACAAATTTGTGGCACCTTTCATCTTGTATCTCTCTTCAAGTTCTTGCCATGAAAGTGAAGACACAGGTTTTGTCCAAGCGAGAGTAACTTCGTTTAAAGATGTTGTTTTTATGTTGTCAACATTATTTGTATAGAATCTTGGTTGGTAGACTCCTTCTAAAACTTTTGTCTCAAATTGTGAACTTTGTCGATTTCTCATAGTGTGTAGTTAATAATTAAAATATAATAATTTCGATTTTTTAAAGCATTTCAACAATCATAGAATCAGTCGGAAGTTCTGATAACCAATCCTGAGTGGCTTTATAAAATGCACTTGTACTGTTACGGGTGTTCTTATTCTCTAATACTGTTCTAAACGCGAGCTTAGGCCCTGACATCTTTATAAATTTTGACTTGATAGTCTCAAGTTTTTGTTCTTCTGAAATTAGTTTATTTATTTTGTACATAATGGCTAATTAATAATTATGTACATAGTGTAGTTAAACTCTATGAAAAGAACATTTTGGAATTGTAATGATTGTGTTAAGAATTTTGCTTTTGAGGAAGTGTGTAACTAAAGGTTGCTCCGTGACCGAACTCGCTCGTAACATCAATTTGTCCGTGGTGTGCTTTTACTATTTCTTTAGAGATAAAAAGCCCTAGACCTAAACCTTCAATATTACCTTTAGCTTTGTTAATTTGGAAAAATTTTGTAAAAATTTTGTCTAGTTTTTCATTGTGTATTCCTTTTCCGAAGTCTTGTACAGATATTTTTACTTTATTGTTTTCGTCCTCAATCCTAACAATTATCTCACCTTTACTTGGGGAGTGTTTAATTGCATTGGTGAGTAGATTCATGGTGACTTGATTGATGCGATTTGGGTCGGCCTCTATCAATTTCTCTCTCAAATCGCTTTCAAATTTGATAATTCGGCCTTTTAATATTGGATTTACAGCTAATACTGATTTCTTGACATGGTCGACAATGTCAAATTCTTTTATATTAAGTTTGAATTTATTTGTTTCGATTCTGCTGATATCTAACATAACATTCAAGAGATCGGTAAGCTTATTGACCTCACGAGTCAGTACGGACATATATTTTGGAAAGTCTTTATAATTATTTACGGAAGATTTCTGGTTGAGAAGTTGAAGATATCCTTTGATTATTGTTAGCGGAGTTTTGATTTCATGACTAGCAATACTAATAAATTCGTCTTTCTTTTTCTCGAGTTTCTTTTGTTCTGTTAAATCTACTATTAAAAATAGAAATTGCTTCTCCTCGGGATCCACTAGGATTCCACTGAGTAAAACAGGTACAAGTGAACCATTTTTGTGTGCAATCTCGATTTCTATCGGTCCACCGTGGCCATATTTAAGAATTCTTTTGATGGTATCTGATTTCTGTTGATGATAGGAAACTGGTACAACTGAAATTAGTTCAAGTTTTTTTTCTTTAACTTCGCTCATTTTGTAACCTAACATTTTTAGAAATTTGCGATTCGCATTTGTAATATGTCTTTCAGAGTCAGTAAATATCAAACCGACAATATTAGAGTGAATAAAATTCGAGAATAAGACTTGTTCTTTTTGTGCACTTTTTTCGGATTTCTTCTTGTCGGAAATATCTGTGGCAGAAATGATTAGAAATGGGTTAGAGTCGTCTGTGTTTATCAGCGTAACACTTACATTTACGTATATTTTTGTTTTTTCGGAAAGGTAAAGTATATCCTCATAATTAGATGTTTTCAAATCCGTTATGGTTTCTATTGTATTAATAAGATTTTGCTTCGTGCTTCCTGAATGATTCCAAGGTGAACACTCATAAATTTTTTTACCTAGTAATTCATTTTCACCACCAGGTACTATAATCGAAAATGCTTTGTTTACTTCTAGCACTGTTCCATCAATACTTGTGACTGCAAAAATAGATGTATTTTCTTCTGTGACGTATTTAAATTTCTGTCTGGCATATTCTAGATTCTTCGAAGTCTTTCGCAGTTCTCTAAGATTACCTATAAATTTTGATATGATGTAGGTAATTATTAATGACTGTATGAAAAATTCTAATGTTGGTACTAGATATCTCATATCTGAGAGTTTAGATTCCCAGGCTGGATCCATTAAAAAAAAATGAGCTGCGAAAGTAGTGATTATAGTGGCTGAAACTCCTGCGTAGAACTTACCTGTTAACGAGTGTAGCAATACAACTAATGTGAGCAATTGGAAAGGCGCTGGATAAAGTCCTTCCTCTAAGTACATTCTCGAAAAAATTATGATTGAGGTCGTAAATATAGGTGCGATTAAGTTAAATACTAGCTCAACAATTCTTTTAAAAGTAGATTTATATTTCAATCCCTCATGCTTGATTTGTATGGCTTTGTTAAACTCCATTAAATTTAGTATTTAAAAACTTTACATATGATGTAAGATTAGTTATGAAAAACGAACAAAATCTGAAATCAAAAATGCATAAAACTAAAAGTTCCATAACTGTCATCTCCGGCTACCTCCAAATGCTTAGTGCAAATATTAATAAATCAGATAATCCTGAATTTATCGAAAAAAATCAAAAGTTAATTCAAAAAGCTAATGATTCCTGTACTTCTTTACTTGAACAAATCCAAAGTATAGAAAAAGACCTTGTTTAAGTCTCTATCATCCTATAGCCAAAACCTCTTAAGGATTGTATGTAGCTAGTGTTTTTGTCTTCTAATTTTTTTCTCAATTTGGCAACATGAACATCAACCACTCGTGTATCAATATCTGCAGAGTATCCCCAAACAGAGAAAAGGATTTTGTCTCTCGTACATACTTTATGGCTGTTAAGCATCAAGTATTGAAGTAATTGAAATTCTTTCCCTGTCAAAGTAACCGGTTTTCCTGCTTTCGTCACTTCTAGTGTTTCTGGATTCAGAACTAAGTCTTGGATTTTTAATATTTGTCTTTCTTCTTCAATTCCAGTATGTCGCAGCTTGCTTTTCACCCTAGCGATGAGCTCGTCGTTGTTAAAAGGTTTCGTGATATAGTCATCAGCCCCCATATTTAAGCATCTTATCAACATATCCTTTGAATCATCTCCTGTGAGGATAACTATGGGTAACGTTTCATGAATCTTTCGGATTTCACCACATAGGGAAGATCCATGTATGTCTTCAAGTCCCAAATCAAGCAGAATAAGTTTGGGTGTTTCATTTTTGAGGTATTTTAGTCCGGCAAGTCCTGACGTAAAGCCTTTTACGTTCATCTCTTCAGTCGTTTTGAATAACTCTTGTAAATAATCGAGGAGTTGCTTGTCGTCATCAATTACTACTATTGTTGGTACCATCTGATAGCTGCTTAATTTTAGATTGAAACTCAATTATATCAAATGGTTTCTTTAGATAGTCGTTTACTTCTAGTTTCTTCACAACTTCATCAAGATTTGTGTCCGCAGAAACCACGAGAATAGGGACATCCGGATACTTTCTCTTTGTTTCTATGATTACATCATCTGCTTTTCCGTCACTTAGCCAGTAATCCATGATTACAATATCTACTTTTTCAGTGGACATAAGTTCTTTAACGCTTTCTTGGTTATCACATTTTAGTACGTCAAAGTTCATATCCTCTAACATGATCTCCATAAGATCTTGTATTCCTGGATCGTCTTCGCAAACTAGTACATTCATTTCATCATCATACATTTGAATTAACACGCATAAATTATAAACTATTATAGGAGATGGATTGTGAAGCTTTTGTTAATTTTTTGTAAATTCAGCTTCTATTTTGATTTTCCATCATTTTTTTCACTCCTGGAATTTGATCTTGCGGGAGTAGATTTAAATATTTCTACATCTATCATCTTTTGTATAAGTGTTGCATATTCTTCGGGTTCGTAAACATTAGTCAGAACATAATTTTGAGTCATATCTAATTCGTCCTTTTGTATTAAAAAAATGTGTCCAAAATTATACCCTCTTCCTATGAAGGATTTCTCAATTCTCAGGTGATCAAAGTCGTTCATAGTTAGTAATAACTTATTTCTATAAAAAAATCCTTCTTTAACTAATACTTTCCCCGGTATCTGATCTATCGTATTCAAAGTCGTCTTTTGTATTGAACCCGGTATGATTGTGTAACTGATAGCCTTGTAATTTAAATAGCTCAAACTAAAATAGACAAGATAGAAACCAACCAACAAAGTAATAACGATCATATTGATTGGTAATACAATTGCTTCTAAATAATCAGAGAGAATAAGCATCACCACAACAAATAATAATAGTAAAATGCCCAAGAGTACGAAAACTGAAAAAAGATTCGCATATAGTGGTATCATACTCCGGTTAATCTCAATTTCTTCAGATGGTTCTCTAACAATTTCCTCCTTAATTTCTGGCTCTGTATTCACTTCTTAATTTCCATTAAATTAATAATTCTGATTCAGTATAAGTGGGAAAGTTTTAGAGCAGGTATCAAAACTGTAAAGATTCTGTAAATCATCTCTATTATGTGCGTATTGAAGCGATTATCCGATTAAGCGTTACAATGAAAGATTACAGAGATCCAGATACAATTCCAGAAATTAATCAGATAACTGGTACACTATTTGGTGGTGAAATGGGTTTTGTACTAAGCTTTTATATTAACTATGGAATCCCCGAGGTTTTATCGGGTAGGTTTTGAGTGGAGAGTAGGTTCTAGGCGTGTTTATGCACAATCTAAAAAATTCTAACAATAACAGATAAGGTTTCATCTCTTATCATATAGCAGTACAATCATAATATATAATCCATAAATATTTACTTTAGTATGGGATTGGGCGTTATAGAGATGCTTATAATCTAAACATTGAGCAATAGACTGACCATAAATAAATCCGGTCCATTCCCTACTTTAATTTGTCTTATGCTTTGATATTAAATTCCTGAAACAGGAATTATGTGATATAATGGATATATACTTTTCATATTAAAGTTATGACAAATCCGAATTTTGGTGGGGAAGGATTAATACCACAAAATCCTGAAGATAGTCCTAGAAATAATCGTTACAGATTAGGTTGTATTATTACGGCACTTCCATTTGTGGGGGGTGTTGTCAACGCATTTGTGGGTTTCCCTTCGAGTTTTGAACCTGGCGTAGGATATACGGGACAAGCAGAAGCTGGATTAAGCATTTTAGCTGGTGCCGGTTTATCCGCACTATTATGTCTAGCTGGTATAGGAATTGAGCGTTTGAGGAGATAACACTTATATCATAAAAGGCAGTCATCGACTGCCTTTTTTTATTTCTACTCGACCTTATTGCAAATCATTCTGATATTTCTTCTCGCAAAATAGTAATTTGTTAAGTGCCTATAAATCAGTCTTCAATACACGTTTGACTTCTTCTCTTGAAAGCTTATGTTTTTTTATAACTTTCCTAATAATTTCTAGAATTATAAATATGACAGTAGGAATTGCAAAAGGAAAGGGAAAGGCATAGTAGAAGGCAAGTAATACGCCATATATAAACCAATGACACAGTCCTGACCCGTTCTCGGCGTTACACTCTGCCTTAAAAACACCCACTTCAACAAATCCTAAAATTATTAGAAATAAAGCGGGCAAAATATATATTAGAAATACTTTAATTAGGAACCTATATATAACGTAAGAATCAATACCTTTTTTGACTTGTTGTCCTAGATCTACTGGCGTGTCTGCCATTATGGTGTTTTCCTCGAATTGCCTCTCGTTGGGATTGTTCATGGTTTGAATTGATAATTAATATGTTTTGAAGAATTATTACGAACCTAGTATAGCAATTTAAAAGATTCTTGCTAGATATATATTTTTCTTAGGAATTTCACAAGTTCATTTCTTGACTAAACTTATCCACCGCGATATATATAAAATCATGGTTTAATTCATCGATAATTTAGATGTCTGGTATTCAATTTGTCTATTTCGATCTAGGTAGTGTGATTCTGAAATGGAAAGATAATCTTAGAAAGCTTGCAGAATACACTAATACTGACCTTGAGAAATTGACTGAAATTTATATGAAGTATGATGATAGATCATGTTCTGGAGAGATCACTTTTTATGAAATGTGGGAACTTATGAAAGGCGATTTGGATTTCATTGACGAAGATAATTTAGATATTTGTAAATTATGGATTGAAACTTTTTCTCCTGTCGAGGAAACACACCAATTAATTAATGAATTATATGAGCAAAAAATCCCTTTAGGAATCTTATCAAACATACATTCTGGAATTTACGAAAGAGCTCTAGGAGAAATCATTCCAGATGTTAATTATGATGCTGTAGTTTTATCTTGCGATGTGAAACTAGTAAAACCTGCTCCCGAGATTTTCGATGTGGCAACTAAACGGACTAAATTCAAGAGAAATGAGATTTTGTTTGTGGATGATCATCTACCAAACATACTTTCTGCTAAGGCGTACGGATGGCAAGGCGTATTGTTTGACGAAGAATCTCCACACCTTTCTGTGTCTGATATCAAAAAAATCCTCAACATAAATTAATACTGCGTATCTCGAGGTATGTAAATCAATAATCTGAAATCACAATACATATAAAAATTAATAATTATCGTTGTATAGCTGGCCTTTACTTATTTTAAGAATATTGTTTCCTCTCTTTTCGGTCCCATTGAAATTACCAAAATTGGTAACCCTACATAATCGCTGACATATTTAAGGAACGTTTTTGCATTTTTGGGAATTTCTGATTCTTTCCTAGCCTCCATCATTGCTTTCTGGTCCCATGTTTTGAATTCTTTGTATACTGGTTTTACTTTCAATAAATATTCTTGATCAGGTCTATAATCAACTGGTTTCCCATTTATTTCATAGCCGATACAAACCATAACTGGAGTATCTTTGTAAACAATATCCATATGGGTTAAGCCTAAGTGGGTTGTGTATCCAGCTTTTTGGTAATATTTGATTGCTGGCAAATCAAGATATGCTATACCTCTCGGTCGTTTTGTGGTTGCGCCATATTCGTTTGCATCTTCACGTACTCTATTTGCAAACTCACCTTCAATTAAAGTTGGGATTTTTCTAATTCCTACACTAGACATATACGTAGCCTTGATGACTGCAACTCTTTTTTCGATTTGGAATGAATCAACCGTTCCTTCGGTGGAGTAGGTAACACCTCCTAAAGTGCAGTCTGAAGCAGTAACATCTGGATAAACGCCGAATCTCATATCCAATCCAATCGCTTGTGATTTCTCGAAGACATAAGCGTAATCTTTTGTGTTTGCCCATGTCTCTTTTATAAATCCTGTAACATCTTCAATATATTTCTTTAATTTTGATGCGTGAGTTTTCAATTTATTAATAAATTCTTTTTCTGTGCCTACAAAAGTTGTAGTTCCATCAAGTCTTTTGGCTTCCATCTTTGCTAGATCATAACCCAAGCCTTTTATAAGGTTTTTGTACAATCCGTAGTGTGCTTTGATTTTCTTTTCGTCCCAATTCTTCAAATCTCTCATTCTGAGTGGATGACGTAGAATCACATCCATATATGCTGGACTAATTCCTCTTCCAGTAGAGCCTTTACCACCTGATTGATAATTTGAAAGTGCACTCTCAAATGCCCTATGTGTATCAAGAGAAAGTGCTGCCATTTCATCAATTTTTATCTCTGCGATAACTTTGCCACCACTAGCTTTTTTCACTTCTTCAATTTCCATAAGCAAATCGTTTGGATTTAGTACCATACCTTTTCCTAGAACACAGACGACATTTTTTACAAAAACACCTGAAGGTAGTTGGTGAAGTGCAAGTTTGACATCGTCGAAAGCTACTGTATGACCTGCATTGGACCCACCATTGTCTCTGTAAAGCACAACTTTCATCTTTTTTGCAAATTTATGAACATATTCGTCAACAAATCTTCCTTTTCCTTCGTCACCATAAGCACCACCACAGAATCCAATGCTGTTTTTTCTTGGTTTGTTCATTAGAAAAATTAAAGAATTAAAATATATAAATTAGAATTTGATAAATTTGACTGCGTCATCGACTATGTTTTCGCAATAACCTACATATTTTTTAGGATTCAATTTTAGTATTTCTGATTTCACTTTTTGGGGAATATTCATTTTATCTATCATCGTTTTCCAGTCATCCTCTGATAATTTTTTACCCATCATTTGATTTTTTACTAAATTGAATGAATTCTCGATATTATTTTTTCTGAGTAAGATCTGTAAAGGTTCGGCAAGAATAGACCAATTTGATGTCAAATGACTCTCAATTTCATCAAAATTGGGATGGATTTTCGAAAAACCTTTCGAGGCGCTTTTGATTACTATTAAGGTATGGCCGATTGCGGGACCGATGTTCCTGATAATTGTGCTATTTGATAAGTCACGTTGTAATCTTGAAATCGGCAATGTGCGATTTAGTGCTTCTATTAGTCCGTTTGCAATTTGTGCGTTACCTTCACTATTTTCAAAATTTATGGGGTTTACCTTTTGTGCCATTGTTGAAGAGCCAACTGATTTGCCATCAGGTTTTTGCTTTATCCAGTCGTCACTAATGTATCGCCACATATCTTGATTGAAATCAATCATAATCGAGTTTAATTGATGTATTAGTGAAAGTTGTTCTACTACATCGTCGTAAGGATTAATCTGTGTCGTGAATTCATTGAACTCAAGATCCAATGATTCGATAAATTCCTTGGAAAATCTCATCCAATCAATTTGAGATTCGGAATATTTGTGTGCATTCCAGCCCCCAATAGCTCCGCCAAGTTTGCCTGTAAGCTTGTTCGATGCTAATTTTTTATATAATTTGAACAGACGTACCGCATAAACCACAATTTCTTTACCTAAGGTGGTTGGAACAGCGTCTTGGCCGTGAGTCCGAGCCATCATAACAGTAGATTTCGTTTCAATCGATAATCGAACTAATTCGTCTATGAAATTTTTAAGTTCTTTCATCAATACCTCGGAAACAGAGTACTTGAGCATCAATCTGTATGCAAGGTTATTTACATCTTCAGATGTGAGGCAATAATGAATTTTTTCGATTAAATCATTTAGTTTGATTTCCTCAAACTTCTCACGCAGTAACAACTCGATAGCTTTTACATCATGGTGAACAACTTCTTCGAATTCTTTAGCTTTTTGAATGTCTTGGTCATAGAGTTGTTTTATTATCTTTATTAGGTTTGAGATTTCTACTTTATTGAGTTTTCTAACTACACCAAACTCCGACAACTTGAGTAAATATCTTATTTCGATTTCAACTCTATATTTTATCAATGCTGATTCTGAGAGATAGTCGGAGAGGGGTGCAACAATTTGTCCGTATCGATCGGCTAGGGGAGACAATCCTTTGTGGAGTGTTAAACTCAAAAAATTTCCCTAATAATTATTCGCCACATAGAATTATACGTGTTCGGTCAAGTTCTGGCAAAATGTGTAAATCTAGTATTAAGTAATTTGTCTCCGCACTAATCAAAACCTATTCCATAAAACCTGATTCGTGATTTCGTGATGATACAAAACTTCTCCATTTTTTATGGTTTTTCCTAGCTCCTTTGGACTTCGATTTGCAACTATTTGTTTTTGTTCTAAATATTTTGCTTTAGCATAGTCTCCAAGTATATGGGTAGTGAAATCTGAAAGCTTGAATTGTTTGATAGCATCCTGGATAGAATCAGGAAGGACGCGAGTGCGTTGTCTCTTGTCTTCGTCTTTTTCCAAATCCTCTCCTTCTAGGCCTGTTTTCAGTAGGATTAATGCCACGGCATATGGATTTGTATCTGGACTAACTGAGCGTATTTCTATTCTTGTGGATTTTTGTGTTGCAAGAGGTATTCGAATCATAGAACTTCTGTCGGTATATGAGTATTTAATTTGATTTGGTGCTTCGAAGTGAGGATCTAATCTACGATAAGCGTTCACACTAGCATTGAGTATTAAACAAATTTCATTAGCATGGTTTAAAATTCTGGATATAAACTCCCAGGCTGTTTTTGATAATTTTGATTCATCTTTTTCGTTGTAAAAGAGGTTCTTCCCTGCTTTGGATAAGGAAAGGTTTATATGCATTCCGTTTCCATTAATACCTACAACAGGTTTGGGCAGAAATGATGCAGTCATGCCCATATTGTGTGCGATTTGGCGACATACTAGTTTGTAAAGCTGGATTTGATCGCATGCAAGTAATGCATCTGTATATGAGAAATTCAATTCAAACTGAGAAGGTGCGACTTCCGGATGGTCTTTCTCATTTTCAAAACCTAGTGCGCGCTGTGCTTCAGCCGCTCTGTCAATAAATAATTTGAGTGTGTCGGTTGGTAACGTGTGGTAGTAACCTCCCTCGGAAGCTATTTGAAAGCCTTCTTTTTCATCATACGATTGTTCAGCATTTTGTCCACTGAGCAGAAATCCCTCAAGTTCAGGCGCTACAAAATATTCTAATTTATCTTTTTTATACAATTCTCCGAGTGTGAGATGAAGTGAATATCGAAAATCACAAGAATAAGGCGAGCCATCCTGTTCGCATACATAACCAAACATTATGACTTTCCCCGGGCCAAACACATCACTAGGTAGCCATCTAAAGGAATACCAGTCAGGCTTTAATCGCAAGTCAGACTGATCTATGGTAGAGAAACCTCTAATGGATGAACCGTCAAAAGTAAGTCCATCAAGATTTTTTATAAAGTATTCTTTGTCATAATCAAGCATATGAAAACGCCCTTCGATATCTGAGAAACATAGGGTCACAGCTTTTAATCGAGACTCGTTTTTTAGGTAATCAATATAGTATTTTCGCACTTTAATTTCGTCCTCGTTATTTATAAAGCGTCCTTTCGCTTCGAGGTTCAGTCGCTGTAGTTCATCGTAAGGAATTTCTAGAAAATTTCGTAATTGAGTTTGATCCATGAATATAATATAAAAAATACTAAAATAAGGATAAAGCATTACAAAATAAAAGTAAAACCGACATTAATAATTGTAAAAATGATTTCCAATTTTCGGGAATAGAGGGCTACATTTAATTATTTTCCAAACCTTTACATGCAATTAAACATATCTTAATTCTTATTGCGTATACTAGTTATTCTCCAATGATAATCTGCAGATAGGAGACTATATAAATTGTTAAAGTATTCTTATGAATAATCAAAGCAGCAATAACAATAAAAGCAAGGGAAATACTAATAGAAATGGGAGAGATGAAGTCTCTAACATTGATCAACGAGAATACATGGAACAGCAAAATTATAACCAGTCGGGAAATAACAATAATGACGGAAGATCAGACAGAGCATAATTGCTAGTTTGATTTTGTACTAATAACCGGGGGAGAAATCCTCCGGTTTTGGCTTTTTAGAATCAGACTTTTTAAGTCTATTTTATGTCAAATCGTTGTAGGTTTATTTTCTAGTGAATATCTAAGAGCACTTTCCATGCTTACTCCTTGTTCTAGAAAAGCATTGAAGCTTTTTCGAGCTTTAGATCCTTTGTCGCCTCCATCTCGCTCTCTAAATGCTTCTTCTGTCAGTTGTTCAATTTCTTCTGTTGTCATTAAATCTCTATAGAATTTCAAATTAGCTTCTAAATAATGATTAAAACTTTTTTCCAATGCATCTCTAATAGAATCAATTCAATTACACTTTTGAATGCTCCCTCAACTGTTTCACCTTGTTCAATGTAGGTGTTTACTATAGGTATCGAATCTATTTCTGACTTACTCATATGGGTGTTTAAACCGAGGTTATTGAAATAGTCTCTAACAAATCTATCAAATGAATTACGGTTTAATTGTACTTCATAACGAGTGGCTAGATTTAGTGAAATACTCGAGTTTTGTCTTGATGCATTTTTCGATTCAATTTTACTGGTATTATCTGCTGGTCTCATACTAGTTCCTAATGATGAACTACCGCTCTCATTTTTTGTATTTTCTAAAAAAAAAGTATTTCGAAGACTTGTTTCAAGAGCATATGGAATACTAACTCCGGGGGATCCATGTTTCTCTTGGTTTCTGGCCACTGAATAGTGAGTTAGTAATGATTTCATTTCATCCCTTGTTGGTGGAGTTTGGAGACCTTTAAAGAAATTTTGCGCAAGTTGTAGCTCGTTTATATCTATGTCGAGCTCTTCTGCTAACCTTGAGTTCTCAATGTTGTTTCTAAGGTCTTCACTTTGGGATGCTAAATCCATAATTGCAAACTAATTACTTATGTGACAAAGATTAAAGAATCCGTTGATAATTTAGATAAGTTTATCTGAATGCTCCACAAAAACACAAATCTCAATCTCTATATCATTCGTCATGGTGAAAGTGAAATTAATCTCGAGAGAAAGTTAGTAGTAGGACAATCCCATGAATCACCTCTGACTCCAAAGGGCGAAAGACAAGCTGCTAAATTGGGACTTACTTTAAAACGTAAGCGTATAAAGTTCGATTACGTTTATTCATCTTCCTCAATGAGGGCCTACCAGACTGCGCAAATTGCCACAGAGAAAATTGGTTTCAACCCTGATGAAATATTAAAAGATGACAGCATTGTAGAGTATAGTGTCGGAGATTGGGCAGGTGGAAAACGCGATGAGATCTACACCTCTGAAGTCACCAAATCCATGAATTTAATGGGTCCGTATTTCACTCCCCCCAAAGGTGAGTCTCTTGTGATGGTTCAACGAAGAGTTATGCAGTGGCTCTTCGATGAAATAATTTACAACGAAAACTTCATTGGTAAATCCTTAAATATTGGTGTCTTTACCCATTCAATGACGATTAGGGTCTTGTTGCATTATATTATGGGATTCAATGACCGACTTATCTATCGTATTAAAATCAACAATACTGGACTATCGATTGTCAGGTTTACAGAAGCAGGGTGGTATGTGGATGGGGTGAATTTGTAAGTAATTGTTGTTATATATTCTTCCCTTACAAACAGACCCCAGATATAATTGGTGATAGTTTAAATTATATAAATGGAAAATTTCTTATTAATCGATACTTTAGAAAAAGAATTCCTAATCGCCCTTCTTTTTTCTCTTATATGTGGACTTGTCGTAGGTTTTGAACGGGAGAGAAGAAACAAGCCAGCGGTACACCTTAGTAATTGGTGCAGCGATGCTTTTTACATTTCTCTCTAGGACAGTGAACATGGGTGATCCTACAAGAATTGCGATCCAAATTGTGTCCGGAGTAGGTTTCTTAGGAGCAGGGATCGGAAACAACAGGATAAGTTACTAATCTTACTACTGCCGCAAGTGTATGGTATTTCGCAGTCATTGGGATGGCACTAGGGTTTAATTATCATTTTATTGGATTAGTGGCAACATTATATGTTGTGATAATTAACAGAATTCCAAATTTTAGAAGAGAATAAATATACAATTACATAGATAATATTTCTTCAAGTAAAACTTCATTAGATAATACTGTGAATCTTATGCTATCATACGCCAGATTTGCATATTTTTAAATAATAATGGATTCAGAAACACACCCAATAAAGGAAGAAGGTAGTCTCGAAAATCAAAGGAAGGCATTCTATGAACAGAATCCTGATTTAACCGGTAGATTTTCAATTGATTCAGATCAGGAAAGAGAATGTCCACACTGTGGAAATATAAATGTATGTACTGGAGTAGATCATTGCTCAACCTGTGGAGACTCTCTACTGGGGGCCAAAAGAACTAATACACATAGGTTTGATCCAGATTATTACTAATGAAATGATTTTTGAGTTATTTCGGATAGTCTTATATGTAAAATATGATTAGAAAAAAATTAAAATGTGCTATATCACTTAGATTCTGACTCGTTTCCATCTATTATCAACCTTCTTGTACTTACTTTTCACTGCATTCCAAGCAACCTTGGCGGCAACTTCCTCTTTAGTTTCATTTGGATCCTTTCGTTTTGATTTATCAGCGTAGAAATCCTCAGCATTATTATATGTGTCCCGATAAATCTCTTGAGCATCCAGAGGTAAATTGTCTCTAACTCCTTTTGGTAATTCTCTTTTGCTTTTATATGGCATGATTAAATTTATAATATAATTAATAATACAGAGCTTATGTTCAGGTAAATTAAATATCAGGTTAATAATTTGTAATAATATGCTTGAGAAACATCTTCTCGGGAATTTCATTCCTAAAAATACAAAATACCTAATTCTGGGAAGCTTTTACGCTAGAGGTTTGGGGCTCAATTCTGGATATGACTGGTATTATGGAAGTAAGTATAATCAGTTATGGAAGATTCTGGAAAGTGTGTATGACGTTCAATTAAAAGATAAAATCTCAAAAATTGAACTTTTTGAAAATTTGAAAATTGGTTTTGCGGATATTATTGAAAGTTGTGAGAGAAAGCATAACAATAGCTCTGATTTGAATCTAATCAACATAACTTACAATAATTCTATTATTGGAATTTTAAATAATTACGATTTGTCGAAAGTGTTTTTCACCAGTGTGTTTGTGGAAAGGGGTTTTAATAAATTCTTTTTGCCAAAACTCACTTCTGATCTAACAACGCAGTTTGTAAGATTGCCATCTCCCTCGCCTCGTTATGCAAGGATTTCTCTGAATGAGAAAGTAGTTGTTTACAAACGTCTTCTACCTCCGTTAGTTGAAAATTCAAATCCTAAGTAGCATACTAAATCTAGTTAATGATTTAACAAACTAGTGAAACACGGTGTGTCAGCAATTATTACTAGGACGAATTCTGAAGGTGGGCTTGAATATTTATTTATTCGAGCAAATAAGGACTATGGAAAGCATTATGGAAAATACTACCCACCAAGTGGTTGGGTAGAGGAGGGTGAAACAATTGAGGATGCAATTGTTCGAGAACTAATGGAAGAACTTAAGTTGCAAATAAAACCAATCAAATTAATAGTGGAGATTCAAGGAGACTTACCAGATTTAATGTTACATTTTATAGAGTGTGAGATCGTTGGTGGCGAGATTGAGATGGATAAAGTTGAGTTAAATGATGTTAAGTGGTTTTCCGTTGAAAAATTAAAAGATATAGATCTCTGGCCGGCAACTACAAAATTCTTTAAAGAATATATGAAGGTTGACCTCTAAGAAGCTATTGCCTCAGATAGTCATGAATTAATTGCCAAGTGCTGAGTGACACGACCTTTTTCTCTGTTTCCTTATTAAATCTATTGTGTTTAAGTTTATTAATTAAACCTTGAAAGTTTTTCCTCTTTAGGTACCCAAGCGAATGAGGAGTTCAAATATATGTTGCATTTGGAATATGCTCTTTCATGTGTAACAAGGATTTTGCCCCATCCCAGTAATGACCGTGGAAGACAAGTTCTTCTTTAGAAGGTTTAAGTGTCAGTGCAACTTTGGATGTAAATTCATTAATATATGGCTCAATTTTCTCTTTCGGTACGAACTCATTAGGACCGCATTTTACTTTCTCGACAATATAATTCAGATTGATTCTTTCTGAACTTGGGTGATCGAGATTTTGTTTGCAAAATGTGGTGACTCTAATGTTAGGAATTTTGGAAAGTGCAGTTGCAAGTTGATGCTCGTAAATGCACTCCCTACCCGAATCAAGCTCGCCAGGTCTAGCAAAGGATCAGAATGCGGTGATGAAAAAACAATGTGCATTTAAACACAGTTGTGAATATATTGGTATCACTTTAACCTAACAATATAAGAGAAATGTTAAGGGATGTAAATATTATGATCATTCAGCTGTTGTTTGGTAATGTTTAATAGAACGATAAATGAGTATGGGATCATAATATCGTTTCTTTTTTTAGTAGCTTGCAATTGATTTAGAAATCAGATAATTTTAGTATATATATATTACTATATTATGAAAAATAGAAAACGTCCTTTCTTTATTCTTGTTTTGGTTACTCTTGCAATATTATTCGTAGTGTACGCGATAATCTCCAAAGAAAGTTCTGCTCCCGAAGACTCCTCTGCCTCTGACATGAGTAAAAGCTCCTACAAATTATTGAATCCATCTGTTAACAATTCCACAGCCGACTATGTTCCTAATTCATACTATGATGAGATTAAAAACAGAACATATGTTGTTTGGAGTGGTGGAGTTACTAATGTATTACCAGGCTATCCTACTAGTGCAATGAATGTTTATATTAAGTACTATGATCACAATAGCGACTCGTGGTCACAGTCTGTTGAGGTATTTAAACCCAAGGATCCAATGTTATATGGTGACGGCCATTATGCTCAAGGGGTTATTGTAGCTAATAACGGCTCGATACATGTTTTTCAAACATATCATATTTCTTTAAGACCGGAAAATTCAACACAAGATATCCCGATACGTACAGCAGTTTCAAAAGCTCCCAACTCTATTCATGGTGGATGGAATGTAAAAGATATCCCAGGTACTGGACAGAATACTCATGGGAAGTTTTTTAAATCAAAATCCGGGAACATATATGGCATATACAGGAAGACAACTTTGCACAATCAAAAGCCATTTAAAGAAACACAAATGTTGATAAAATCTACCAACAACGGTAACTCATATCAGGTTTCAGAGTTTATTGTCCCACCAATGGATACTACCCGAGAGAATATGAGGGATGACAACGAGGTATTGGTTACAGGTGATGCTACATGGTCAACTGCACGAATTTTAGATATTAAATATGACAAAGGTTTGGATGCACTACACGTGATTTTTGATACTACTCATGGCAGGAAGCATTCTAAGAATGTATATCATGTTCTTTATAATTTTTATAGTGATACTTTTACTGCTGCAGGAAATGGTATTAACTTGGGCACTAAAATAGATGGTAATAGATCGGAGTGGAATCAACTTGATGGGTGTTGCTCTGTTAGACGATACGAACCTTTAGCAAAAGGGGAGAGTCCAGTTGAGGTTATGTTCGGAGATGCCTATAAACTTTATTTCTATTATATTGATAATAATGCAATTTATGAAAGAACGTTGGATTGGCAGAATGGTAGAATTTGGTCAAACCCACAAAAAATAATAGACTCCAAACACTATACTATCGAGGATTCAATTTATAAAAATCGTGACAAAAGATATATTTTTACATTAGCAGATGTTAATAAGTTCCCCAAGGCAGAGGCACGAGTATATGAATTTAATGGAGAAAAGCAGACTTGGAATTTTAACAAAATAGAAGGTTCAATTCTTCAATCCGACAATCAGGTCAGAAAATTAACAGTGACTCAAAACTATGGAAGAGATATAACGGGCTTCTTCATAAGTCCCGATCATAGCGGACCTTATCCTACATATTCTATGAGTGACTACGGATATTATGATGGTCCAGTTAAATCAAAATTAGTAGCTTTCAAATTGAATGGCGCGACTTATTCGAGTGTTTTTAATAATGGTTTTGAGAAAGATATAAATAATAGTTGGTATACTAGGAACGATATAGCTTTCCCTGAGTCGGGAATAATAAATTGTCAAAGCGTAGGACCATGCGCAATTGGATCTAAATACCTTAAGTTGTATTCAAAAAACGACAACGTTGGCAATTTTGACCCATATATTACATCTGAGTACATAGATAGCAGAGAAAATCTAGATGGAGTGAAAATCCGTGTCAAATATAGGGCTAGGGTAGATTCCGGTACAGCGGTTTATAATGGAATAACTATTCAAAGACAGCCCAATGCTCAATCTAGTACTCCCTGGGATAAAACTATGTCGTCTTCTGCAAGTGCGGAATTAACGACTTCTTGGAAGCAAATTACAAGCGAGATGACTATTCCGATTAGTACTAATGGGAATAAATCGCAGTTATTTCGGGTGGTTGTCAGACCGATTGGTACAGTAGGTCAACAAGCATTACTAATTGACGATATCCAAACTGAGGTATTGGGAAATACACAATTTCAGTGTGATACAATCTGCGCTACAAATTCTCAGTGTGGGAATGCTAATAGTAGTTGGTATTGTGCATCTCAATTTAATAAAGGTAATTGGTCTAATGTTTCCTCGAATTTATCTTCGTTGACCTATAAACAAGGAAATAATAACGCAACTTCTACGGCTTCAATAACAGGTTTTAATAATTTAGAGTTTGCAAATGGTGTTATCGAACAACATGTAGTAAAAGGGGGTAAAATTTATTTCAGAAAGTTCACACCAAGTACAGGGTGGGAGAATATTTGGCAAGATGTAACATCAAACATTCCATCTCTACCAGGAGGTAATATACTTGATTTCAATTCCTATTTATTACCTAATGGGATTACTGAACAACATCTTATAAAATCTTCAGGAACAACAAATATTATCTATTCTCAAAATAATGCAAGTGGTTGGGCAAATGCCACTTGGACTAATGTAACACAGACTTCGGGACTGTTGAGTTATGGAACGGGTCCAATTACTGGGTTTACTTCCTATGTCGATAAAGATGGATATGTTGTACAAAATATGGTAAGAGGAGGACAATTATGGGAAAGGACTAATGCCGTGGGTTGGGCAACAGCACCGTGGAGGCTTTCAAATGAATTACAGGGGTGTTTGGGAACTGAATCCAACAAATGTGGGACTAATACTTTACTTAGTTCTGAGAGAACCCAATTTTCTAATGGAAAAAATGATTTTTATATTATTAGAAGTAATGGTCTGATTTACTATCAAAATGGAAGTTATACAGAAAAAAGATGCAGACTAAACACCAATCCGTCTACATCAACTTGTACTTTTTAAAGTTAATATAATTAAGTAATATATATATATGTTATTTATTATTTATTTAAATTTCTAAATATTATGAGAGAAAAGTATATACTCATATTGTCAGTAGCACTTAACGTAGTAGCTTTGGTAGTTTTTCTAAGCGTTTTATTTACACCTTTCTTTGATATGCTTCTATTCAGGAAGTCGGCCAAAACTATTTGTGTAGAAGTCGATAAGGTTGTAGCAGAAACACAAGATGAAAAGAACATCTTTAAAACATTCTGTGACGAATGGACTAAAACAAATAACTAATTATTAATCTGGATTTCTATTTGAGAAAGTATTGTTGGGTGAAAATCTCTTTTTCTCACTTAGTCTCGGTTGCATAGATTGCTTTCAGAGCGATACTTGTTCTAGGGTAGATGTTCTCCCCTCCAATAAAATCGTAAACTTTTGTTATTTTCATCTCTCGTATAACATGCTCCTGTAAACCTGAAAGTAGTAGTGTAATTCCCATATCTTTCAAATCACTGTATAGGTCTATAAGTACTTCCTCTGCTGAAGCATCGATGTTATTTATTTTGCTACAGAGAATTAGTACGTATTTTGGTTTCTTATTAATCTTGAGTGATTTCATAATTTTACTGTATACATAGGTTGCATTGGCAAAAGTTAAGCTAGCATCAACGGTTACACCCATTACTTTTTTATTTGTAGGATATGTACGAATTTGAAATCCATGTGAGTGAAGATAATCTTTGTCATGACAGAAAAAGATCTGTATGTTTGGATGAGCGTTACGATGAAGGTAAGCAATGATTGAAGCAATTATGCCAACTATGATTCCATAATCCAAGTGAGGGGCGAAATACAAGGAGGTAATTACTGTGATAATAGCAACTGCTCCCTCTCTTGGTCTTGATTTAATCAGTTTCTTAAATTTATCTACATGGATAATTCCGAAAACCGCAGAAATGATAATAGCTGCTAGAGTAGCATACGGGAGGTAATAAAATATGTCTGCAAAACCAATTGCAACTATAAGTGTAATAATCCCGACTATCATAGCTGCCATCTTCGTTTTTGTACCGAGTGTATGACTCAGTGCAGTTTTGGAAAGTGAACCGGCTATGGGGAAAGCTCCTAGCAAGCCAGAGCTAATATTAGCTGTACCTTGTGCAATTAGCTCGTGATTTGGATCAACACGGTCTCGTGTCTTTTGGGAAAGAGATTTAATAACTGTGATTCCTTCCACGAAACCAACAATAGCGATAATAGTTGCACTTGGTATCAAAGAAAGTAAAGGAAGATTAAATATAGCTTTTATGTTAATAACAGGAACACCTTTTGGTAATTCTCCTATGATCTTCCCCTCATAAGCGAATGTCCAGCTTAGTATAATACTTAAAAGGACTACTAATAGAGTGGCAGGGAAAAGAGGAGAGCGCTTTTTGATTATAACTATTATTAATAATCCCATTATTCCAAAGATGCTTGTCTCAAGCGAAAGAGTTGAAAAGCTGTTAACTATCTCAAATACTTGTTGATAGAAATGATCATGTTTTTCGATAGTTAGACCAAAGAGGCTGGGTATTTGAGAAAAGGCTATTACAAGTGCAGCCGCTGTTGTAAATCCCAAAATTACAGGCTTGGCGATAAAATTAATTATCGTTCCCATCCGAGTTATACCTAATAGAATCTGTATTAATCCTACTAACAGTGCCAATGTAGAAGTATACGCTAGTAACAAAACAGGATCAGATAGTTCATATTGGGAAAGAAGTCCTGCTGTTAAAATCGAAATAGCTGCAGCAGGCCCGGTAAATAACACCCTGGATCTTCCCAGTAACGCTGCTAAGAAAGTAGGTATTGATGCAGCATATAATCCATAGTGAATAGGGACACCCGCCAAAGCAGCATATGCTAATGCTTGGGGGACCGCAACGAAGCTTAAAGATATGGCAGATACAATATCTTCTTTAAAGAATTTAATATTTGGAAATACAACCGCGTATCTATGCTTTTTAACTTTTTCTTTTATTTGTTTTGTCTTGAATTTGTCTATAATTGTCATTATTGATTCAGATCGAAGGGAGAACAAGTTCTCGAATTGTATGTTTTTCAAAGATTATTTATCCTATATTAGTTAAATTAATAAACAAAAGCTACACAAAAATGATTTATGAAATTTTATTTAAATAATATTGGGTGAAAGGGCTATATCATCTTGATATAGCCTCGATTCAGGTCTACATTTTCTACTTTATTAAACCAGATGTCAAGTCTTTAAATGAAATGACCCGGACATCTGTATTTGCGCACGGGACCTTTTGTTATAGGTGGGATAATGAGAGTAACAGCAACTGATCTAGAGAAACCAGTCTCACACCGGGAATCTGGCCTTATCAACCTTGTATTGATTAAAGTTAGATATACTCCACATATATCTGTTCAAAATTTTAAATCTTTCATTACTAAGATAAAAAATAACAGTTCCTCTTGTCACTTCAATTCACTTCCTATTCAAAGAACGCTATACAAGGTTGTATAAAAATTACACTCAGTCACCTTATATATTTGGTATCAAATTAAGAAAAAATTAGTTAAAGAAAAGAGAATTTATAATTTGAAAATATTTATCCATGATATATAATGAAGCTCTGTAGAATTAAGTAAAAAGTAATTGGTCCTAGGTTTGTAATAAATTTCACAGATTTGTCTATTGTATAATCTCCGGTTGATTTTGAGATGATTTTGACACAATTTTTATATTTGATTTTAATTATATTTAATGGAAAAAATTAATAATATTAAAAAATTTTTAGATATCCCGGCATCTACAATTTCTGATGCAGTAGAATCTATAACTGGTTTTAGAGGTTATATGGATCAGAAAATTAAACCCATATTTCCCGTAAAGATCGTAGGATTTGCTGTGACCGTACTCAATCAACGTGCTTCGAAACCAAAAGCACCGGTAGTATTGATGGAAGCTATAGACGAGGCAAATGAAGGCGATATTCTGATAAACGTATTTCAAGATGCTGGTGAGAATGCATCAGCATGGGGTGGTCTCCTAACTGAAGGTGCTATACAAAAGAAATTAGGCGGAACTATTACTAATAGTGCTACTCGTGATTCTTGGGAAATAATCACAAAAAAGTACCCTGTATTCTCAAACGGAACGACACCTGCAACGGGCGGAGGGAAATACAGTGTAGTCGCTAAAAATATCCCAGTTTCATGCGGTGGAGTAACTGTAAATCCAGGTGATTTAGTAGTTGGTGATCCAGATGGTGTTGTCGTAGTACCTAGAGAACACATAAATACTGTATACGAACTATGTGCCAAAATTGAGAGTGATGAGAAAAAAATGGTTAAAGATATGCAAAAAACAGGTTCATTATTGGCCACATTTAAGAAAATCGAAAGGATCTAAATTAAATATTAATGATTCATTAATGGATTTAAAAATTTCAGACAAGAATGCTTTGGTAGCAGCTTCTTCGAAAGGTCTTGGTAAGGCTTCTGCATATAGTCTTGCTCAAGAAGGTGTTAATTTGATCCTCTGTGCACGGGGCCAGACTGAGCTTCGGGAAACAGCTGATCAATTGCGAAAACTTTTTCCTAAGATAAAAGTTGAGACATATGTCGTCGATCTTAATGATCCTGAACAAATCGAATCAATGTTTGATGCGATTGATCAAAAAATCGATATCTTGATTACAAACAATGGAGGACCAAAACCAATGAAATTCACTGATGTTTCTGATCAAGATTGGCAGGATGCTTTTAATCAAAATTTCCTTAGCTCGGTAAGATTAATCCGAAAGGTATTGCCTATGATGCAATCTAAGAAATGGGGCAGGATTATAAATATCACTTCTCTAACAACAAAAGAACCACATCCAGATTTAATTCTCTCAAATTCTATCCGAGCAGCTGTGCATGGACTCTCTAAAACCATGGCCGATGAACTGATTAAAGATAATATAACAATAAACAATATACTCCCTGGAGACTTTGCAACTGCTAGAATACTGGATATGGCAAAAAGAATCTCTGAAGAACAGAAAATTCCATTTGACGAACTTATAAAGGATTTCACAACTGCTCCAATAGGAAGAATGGGCCGTCCGGAAGAATTAGGAGATTTTGTCGCTTTCCTTGCATCTGACAAAGCATCATATACTACGGGCCAGTCATTTGTAATCGATGGAGGACTTTATAAAGCAGTATATTAATTTTAAGATCATGGCAAAGAAGATAAATGTTTTAGATCCAACGATAAGAGAAGTTGGGTTTATAAATAATTTCAACTTTTCATTAAAACAAGTAAAGAACCTAGCATCGGCCCTTGAAAAAGCTGGATGCAACTGGATTGAACTGGGACATGGGAATGGACTGGGTAACACAGATATTGCTCACACACACGAGGAATACATTGCAGCAGTAAAATATGAAATCACCAATGCGAAAATTAGCGTTTTTGCACTTTCCAACCTCTGTACTCCGGATTTGATAAAGTCTACTGCAGATTCTGGCTTGGATTGTATTAGAATCGGTTTTGTAGGTTTTGATACTGATTTTCCATTGATTGGGGTACATAAATTAGTAGATGCCGCAAAAGAGAATGATTTAAGAGTTTCTGTCAATATGTTGGAATCGGGAAGGTATGATGAAGCCGATTTAGCAAGGATTCTTAAAGAATTGAATACACTTCCCATTGATATGCTTTACGTGGTGGATTCTGCAGGAGCAATGCTTCCGAATCAAGTTGCGCAACAGGTGGAATTTATTTGTGCAAATTCCAACTTTGAAGTTGGTTTTCATGGACATATGCAAATGGGAATGGCAAATGCGAATTCGATCAAAGCAGTAGAATCCGGTGCGAAATGGGTAGATGGAACTATGCTTGGAGCCGGTAGGGGACCAGGAAATGCCCAAACTGAGGTCTTAGTCGCAATTCTTGAAAGGTTAGGCTATGAAACGGGAATAGATTGGTTGAATTTAAGTAAATCTGCTCATAAAATATTAAAACCAATGCTACCGGAAACTTTACCTCTTAGTTCCGATGAGATTGCTCTAGGATATTATGGAATTATGGATTTCGCTAAACCCTGGATTGTCGAAATTGCTAAAGAAAACAATGTAGATGTTTCAAAACTAATGGAGCAAATGGATAAAGATAAGTCTCAATATATTACGAAAGATAAGATCATTGAGTCATTAAAGAAAATACAATGAAGATCAAAATAATCGGTGATTTCATCTTTCTGTCCGAAGAATCCCAACAGGCTCTCAATAAAATTGGAGAGGTTGAGAAAGTAGATATTCATCCAACAGAAGAAACTCTTATCGAACTTTGCGGAGATGCAGATGTGCTTATAACTTGGGGTAAGCCTACTGCTCGTTTGATCTCATCATGTAAAAACTTGAAATTTATTGGATACATGTTCACAGGTTATGATGCCATCGTAAGTGATCAAGAGTTAGTGAAAGCACTGAAAGAATCAAATGTAGCTATTTCTTATGCACCAGGATATGCAAAAGAGGGTGTGTCTGACTATGCTATAAGTGCTCTACTTGCCGGGATAAGGAAGCTTGTTCCAGCGATCATAAATAATCGGAAATCGAATTATTCAGAAAAGTTTTATAATTATATGGGAGGTAGTATTTCTGATAGTACGATAGGAATAATAGGGATGGGGAATATTGGAACTTCTGTTGCAGAAAAACTTAATGCTTTAGGAGCGAATATAATCTCGTATACTAAAAATCCTCAGAATAAAAAATTGAAAGTAAATGTGGAATTCTTAGCATTAGAAGAAGTTTTCAGTAGAGCGGATCATATCGTCATCACTGCAGAGCTAAATAAAGAAACCGAAGGGATGATCACAAAGGAGTTACTATTGAGATTGTCTGAAAATGCAGTTGTTGTAAATGCTGCTAGGGGAAAAATCATTAAACTTGAACAGCTTCCGGAAGTATTAATTAAACGAAAAGATATTCAGTTTTTTCTAGACGAAATTGAAGTTGAAGATAACTTACTTTCACAGATAGTAGCGAACCCAAATGTGTTTATTACTCCTCATTTTGCAGCTATCGCTATGCCCACGATGCTTCATTGTACAGATATTATAACAAAAAATCTGATTTCTTTTCTAAATGGTCGGGAATACAACAAAATTCCTTTAGAATAAGCTAATTTACTTGTAATAAAGATATATATATAGTATATTACCAAATGGCTTTATGAAACATTGGTTGTCGGGCATTGTCCGACTAAGTCATAAAATTTTTAAGTAACGTCTAAATATTTTTTGTTTAAAATCAAATAAAGTGGCCAATCTATTATTGGACCAAAATTTTTCTGATTTCAATGAAAGTGTGGCAATAGCCAATGCCAGACATCTTACGGTTTTTGATATAACAAGAAGACCACATTTTGCCTCGGTCTATATGTCATGCGAAGCCATGACCAAACTGCAATCTCAAGGAGTCAAGGTGAATGTTTTGCTATTCGATTATTCGTTTATTGAGAAAGATAGTTCAGAGAAATTAAGGAAATTACGCATCGACATTTATAAAGAATTTTTCAAAAATGTTTCTCAATTGACGAATTTAGATTACTCAAAAGTCAATTTCATTGATGCGGTAATATATTTTAAGACTTCTTCAGAAGCTGTTTGGGGAAATTTTCAAAAACTAAGTAGTTCAATCAATATTGATATACTGGCCTTTAAAAATAAGTCACAAAATTTCAAAATGGCCTCTTACATCAGGGAATTATTTTATTTGAGTGCGATTAAGGAGTTCGATCCTGACATTTACCATTCGGGGGGAGATGAGCAGTGGTCCCGAAAATTATTAGCAACTAATCCAAAAGAAGCAAACAAGTATGTTTTTTCGCACCCTGTCTTGCCTAAATTCTCTCCCAAACTAGAGAATCACCAATCCGGAGATTTTAGAATTTCTCATAAAATGTCTAGAGATGATGAAAACAGCGCAATCCATTGTAATGAACGACGAGATGGTTTAGCCAAAAAAATAAATAATTCATATTGCCTAGAAGGTGATTTAAAAAACAATGCAGTACTAGAATGGATTAAAGAAACGGTATATGAGCAAGGTCGTGTATTTGATATAGTTCGTCCAGAAAAATGGGGAGGTAATAAAACCCTACGTTCTTTCTTGGAATTGGAAGATGAGTATTTGAGAAAATCTATTCATCCTTTTGACTTAAAGAACTCTTATACAGAATTTTTTACTGATTGGACTTGGGAAGTTAGAAAAAATCTTCGGGAGTCACATATATTTGAGGACTATAGTTATGTTTATGAGTCCCAATGAGTACTTTTTCAAAAGAATTAAAAGTTGCGTATAAATATAATGTCCGTCTTGAAGAAATTCCAGAAAGCGAAAAATCCGATTCAATAATAATTTATGGATTAACTCCCTTATTACCTATGCATCTAGGGTTTGATCCTATAATTGCTACATTACGCTATTTTAAGTATAAAGGCTTCAAAATTAAAATTATCTTCGGTGATACTTACCTGAGAATGGAGGATAAGTTAAAGATCGGTCCGAAAGAATACGAAAATGTATGTAACTATTATAAATATATTTTTCAAAAGTGTGGATTAGAGAATGCAGAATTCGTCCTACATTCAGATGCAACCGCAAATTCAACGTATTGGTTCCAATTAGCAAATATAGCAAATGATATGTCTTTACGTAATGTCTATCAAAGCATCCCTGGCGAATATCGTAACGATAGTATTCCCCTGGCAAAAAGCTTACATACACTTATGCAAACAAACGATATTGAATACTTTGGTGCTACACATGTTCTAGGCAGTTTGACACAAGAAAGAATATATTACGTATCACGAGACTTGTTGAGGAAGAACGATTTCGATATTCCAGGAGTTATATTAATATCCGAGACACAAGATTTGTTTGGTCAGTTACTAAAATTCAGTAGTTCTAAAAGTAGACTTTCCTATCACGAAGATTCCGGATCTTTGAAAAACAAATTAGGACAATTGAATTCCTCACATAGCGACGTAATTCGTAGTTTGTTCATCAATTCAGTTATGCCATATGAGAAATCGAGTGTCGATGGGAAGCCTTTGACAATAGAAGTTCTCAATGATTTTCTGGAAGATGAAAGTGAAAAAACATTTGCCAAGGTTATATCGTTGTTATATAATGGATTGATCACAAGGTTAGAAAAACTTAATAAAGACTTCAAAAAAACACCGGAGCTTATAAGTTGGATAGACCTTGATAGGGCTAGAGGATATTAGTTTCGATTATGTTTAAAATGTATAATAAACAAAAACTCGTTAAGGGTCTGACATCCAATAGGGATCTGTTATTAAACCTGGCTGTAAACTCCACCAAAACTCCTAAGAAATATCATGAGCAGGATCTAAAATATGCAGTGCGTTTCATCATGGACTTGCCAATGCTTTTAGAGAGATTCAAGAGTGATCTATCGAAAAAGTGCATAGTGGTTAAGCCTAAAGGGAAAATCTTGATTGTACTCTCATCCAACGAACCATTAATTATGAGTGTTATACCAGTGCTAACTGCATTTGCTACTGGAAACAAGATATTGCTCAAATCTGCTAGTAGAAATATAGAATTTAATAACACTCTCGTAAAGGTATACAAAGAATCAGGCATAACTGATCTAGAACTCATAGATTTTCCTAAAGATGGCCTGGAGAATTTTTTAGATAAAGAGGAGCCATCTGCTTGTATTTGGTTTGGGAGTAGTCGTGTAATAAAGATGGTAGCACCCATATTTGCATCAAGAATGATTGAGTTTATTCCTGAATGCGAAGGCAATGATATGGTGTATGTAAGTGAACAATATGATGATATGACTAAGGTAGCGAATGTAATAATGCACTCGTTAATAAGACATGAAGGGCAATGTTGCAATTCTATAAAAGGAATTCTTGTGCATAAAAATGCTTATAAACGATTAGTAGATTCTATTAATAAAGTTTCTGAGAGTTTTATAGGCGGAGAAATCCTGGATGGAAGTGTGGATTTTTCATTTTCTTTAAACAAGGATGTATTCAAGCCTTTAGAGAATATTGAAGGTCAGCCAGGTATACAAGAAGTAACAGGCGATGTAACCCAATATTTGAATATTAATCCATTTACAGTAAAACAGTGGTTGCATGCAGTTAAGAGTATTGAAGATGCGTTAAAGATTGTAGAAAAAAATCCATTTGGGATCGGTTTTACAATATTTAGCGATTCTCAGAAAGAGATAGAAAAGGTTGTTGATACCGTTCACACAGCACGCATAAATATTAATAAAGATAGTCTAGAAGTTAAATATACTGAACCATGGGGAGGCACAGGACTTAGCGGTTTTGGTGGTTCTAAATCGTGGTTTGAAAAATTTACGAATAATACATTCTTATCTTCCCATAATGACTGAAAATGTTTTCTCACAATTGGATAGACTAGGACCTTACACTGAGACTTTTAAGCAGTTAAGAGATGCGACAATTGATATCCCTGGAGTGGATGCAATGTTTGTAAATGGTTCTCGCTCAACAAGGCTTCCAAAGCGTTATATAGGGCCGGAATCAGATTTTGATGTATCATGGATTTATGGCAATCATTCTGCTAAAGGTGCACTATTGAATATAATCGGCAATGTGTTGTCGCTTGATTCGACACATCCTAACTATTTGGGGGGTGAACCATATAGATATTGGTGGGTTGGCGATAATAAAGAAATGGAAGTAGGAGCAAACTTCTTCTCAAGAGGGCATTTACTTAAACGTGTGCATATGGCATATCAATCTGAAGGAGGTTACACAGCGAATTGTGGCTTTTTGGGTCATAAAGTTGTCCAGACGACTCCAGTATTCATGCATACTGATGAACTCATCGAAGCAAGAGCCGAAGCACTTAAAATCCCCGTAGAACTTAGAGCATCGCTATTGAGAGGACTTGGACAACTTCTCAACAAAAGGGTGGAGGGAGCTAGACCCGCTTTCAGAAATGCAATTGAGTTCATGCATGATGTGGGAGGAGAAAATGGAACATTATCACTGATTATGAGGATGCATTATCTAATCAATAGAATGCATTATATGCCAGGATCAAAACATTGGGAGGTTGATTCCATACTCATGACTCCAGATATTAGTGAAGAAATAAATGTTTTGTTGAATCATTCTAATAACTGGGGGAATGCCGGAAGACCAATAAGGCAAGCAATCTCGGGGATTAACGACAAATTTAAACCATTCTCATGAGTATCAATCAGCTTAGCTCTCATTTTGGTCAACCGGAAGGTGTTTCTACTATCGAAGATTGTAGACCCATAAGTATAGATGTTCAAACTTTTAGGGAAGAACCACTTCTTGGTATTGATTTTTCCGGAGTCGGTGTAATTAAGCGTACAAATCAAGATAAGCGTGATGCATATATTAGGAAACAGATGCAAGAAACAGGACATTCTGCTGTACATGTGATTAGAAGTGATACAGCATCAAACCAATATTTCGAAGGAAAAGTTGGAATATTCAGTTTGGGATGTAGTGATTTGATTGATAGCAATGCTAGCGGAACAATTACTATGTTACAACCTACAGCAGCAGTCTTTGATGAGAAAACTGACACAGTAATAATTGGAGCAGCTGATCAAATACATCGGTTGGACAGAAATCTCGGTAAAATAGAAACATTTCCCTCACCTTGGTTTGCAAGGATACACACAATCGATATAGTACCAGGTACACGCCAGGGTTTAGTTACATCAGCAAGCTACGATATGTTTCATATTGTAGATCTTGATACTGGCGAATTAATAAGTGAGTTTTCAATATGGGATAGATTTCCTTGTTATAACTCAGATGGGCAATTGGTCCTCAGAGCGGGCATAACTCCCGATTTTACCATTACAACAGAGAATGAGGATAATATCTTTCGAGCTCCTGCTGATGGCCTAGGGCTTCACCATTCTCGGGTTCCTTTAAGTATTAATAGTGCAATAATGGAAGATAATAAAATTCTATTTACAGCATTCAGAACTGGTACTTTATACGAATACGATTTGAATTCTGGGGGAATAAACCCAATACTAACAGGCATGGGATCTCCTCATGCAATCTCAAGAATAGACAATGGTTATATGGTTACAGATACTATAGGAGAAAATGTGATTTATTTGAATAATGATTTAAGTGTTCGTTCTGTATTGAATTTTACAAACCTAGGGGGTAAAAAGGAGGGATTGGAAGGTGAAAGATGGTTGCAATCAGCCACACCTATGCCAGATGGTTTAATCGCTGTAGTTGATTCTCCTAGAAGTTCTATTCATATTGTTGATCCTGTAAATAGTCTAAGAAGAAGTATTCCTTTTGCTCAAAATTGGGCGATGCAGTTTTTTCTCCCACTTACTAATTAATTAGGAAAACTCATTATTTATATTCTTCTCTCGGAATATCAAATTGTATCTGTTTCTAAAAAGAAACAAAGTTATAAATCTATTTTGAATGACATTACGCATTTACAAAATAATACGTATATTGAGGTATATACTATATATATAATACCTTCTTGTATAGTATAATATATACATAATATTGATTCCGAAGATTTATAATTTATGTTAGAAACATTAGATACATTAAAATCAAATGATAGCTTTTGGCCAGAGATAGTAGACAGGAGGCTTGAAGATGAACCTTATCTTCTCGAATTAGAAAGACAACTTTGGAGTAGGGAACAAACTGATTTAAGTCAACTTACAATAGACCAACAGTATCAGCTACTTACATATCGTTGTTATTCTGAATTTCCTCCAGAAACAGAAAGCGCACCATCCCAACTCTACTCTACACTTGTGCGATCTAGGCAAAGTGGTATACCTCTAAATGTGAAGTACGGTATTGATCCTACTGGTCCTGATATACATTGGGGGCATGTGTTAGCTCTTCGCATGGCTATGAAAATGGTTAGAATGGGTCATAATTTGCACTTTATTGTAGGTGGTTTTACAGCAATGGTAGGGGATGGTTCAGATAAAGATACTCCTCGTAAACCTCTAACTGAAGAACAAGTAGAGACAAATCAAGCTAAATATTTTCATCAGATTGCACCTTTCATTCCTCAAAATCCATTAGGGAGTATTGATTATCAAAACAATATGCATTGGTATAGTAATGGAGCACTTCCTCACACACAATTAATAAGAATTTTTCAAGCAATAAGTGCTCGTGATTTATTAAAACGTAGAACATTTCAAGGAAGACTCAATGAGGGTGGTGATATTTCTCTTGCGGAATTAGCTTATCCAATATACACAGGATATGATTCTGTAATGGTCAAGGCAGATGTCGAAGTTTGCGGTCAAGATCAATTATCTAACACAAGAGTAGCAAGAGCTGTTCAAAATGTCCTAGGTCTCCCACAGGAAGCCATATTAGCTACTCATTTAATACCTGGTACTGACGGTAGGGGTAATAAAATGAGTAAAAGCTTGGGAAATTATATCGGTATTAATGAAGATCCTGAGGTCATGTTTACTAAAGTGATGGAGATGGCTGATGATTTGATGCCTTATTCATACGATAATGAGGTCACAGTAAATCAGCCAATTCGTTTCGGATTGATTAAGATGTACTTAGAACAATATACGGAAATTGATGATACAGAGATAGGCGAAGTTATGTCGAGGCTAGGTAGACAAGAAAATCCAATGGATCCTCTTTCTGTGAAAAAGTTATTAGGAAGATTTCTAGTTGGTATAGTGTATGGAAGAGAAATTGCAATGCAAGCACAGAATGTTTTCGAAGAAAATTATGCACTAATGCAGGATAGAAGAAGAAAGCTTCATGAGAAAATCAGCGAATCAGGTGGTGTCCTAGATATCTTGCCGTCTGTAGATGTGGGAACAATCTGGCCGGGTGGAGTAAATGGTGGTGCATCTAGATTAATGAAAAGAGGTGGTGTAACTATAATTCATCCAGAAGGATGGAATATAGCTATAATACATGGAAATGATAATTATTTAGTTCGTGACCACAAAGCAGCTGAAGGAAGTCCAAAACAAATACCCTTAAATTACGCTCAATTTCGTGAATGGTTGACAGAGAACGGCATAGATCTTCAGGGCGCATTTTTGAGAGTGGGTGATAAATACTATTCGATTTTAATCGAAGAAATTGACTGATCAGTAAACAAAATTGAATTAATTCAATTTCGATTTTATAGGCATTTACCATCATTCCCGCTCTAAGGCCAGCCATTCCAAGAAATTATATTAGACTCTAAAAAATATAGATTAGAGTAAATGTTACACGCATTCTTTTTAGTTTTTCGAAAATTCAAAAAGGAGATGAAATTGAATTCAATTGCGAAAATTTACTTGTATAGGTGGATCCGATCTCAGAGCTTCTGAGAATAAGTATCTTGATTTGGAAATCAAAAATTGTAAAAGCGACGAAACATAAAAAAGTCCTGATTAATAAGAAATTAATATAAAATGCATCGCATTATTACTATAATTTTTAGAACTATCGACCGATAGAAAGAATACATGAATTTTTGTTATAATTAAGTTTGCTATTTTTATTAAATTAAATGTTAGTGAATTCTCCAGAAGGAGAGCCTCCTTCACATACGGACATGTCTATAGTCATAATAAATGACTTAAATATTTGTAAACAATTATGGTTAGATTTTGTTGAAGGTGACGAGTTTCTAGATAACTGGGATTTTCGGAAACTGTTTTCTGAGTGTATTGGTGCTAAACCCTACTTCATTGCTCTACTAAAAGGTAATAAATTCTGGGGTGCAATCCCTTTGGAACATCTACCATCTAAAGATAAGTATTATGCCTTTGGTGGGGGTATCTGGAATGAATATAATCATTTCTATAGGGTCTAGATTACTTTAGAGTGGGTTTTTTCTTAAAATCCTAATTAACTCAAAATACATTTTATCACCTCTGTGATTCCAGCGAAACTCAGATTCTTTTAAGTGAAGTATGAATTTTTCTTTTTTTATCCCATTAAACTTTCTTAATCTTCTTTTAGTGTAACTCCAGAAAGATTCTATTCCATTCACATGATTCTTTCCTCTTGCAAATTCATTTTCATGATGATGTATTCTATAGTGTTTGTATCCGTTAAGAATTAGTCCATCATACGATTTCCAACCATCTGTATATACTGTACTTCCTTCTAGTACTTTCCCTTTTATCACCGGCATTAAGTCCTTCCGAGAACATCTTTCAACCACCTTTGTATATACTTTTCCATTTCTTTTTAATATCCCTACCACTGGTATCTTTCCTTTGGCTCCTCTTCCTCTCTTTCCTCTTATCCTCTTAGCTCCGAAGTAAGATTCATCTACTTCAATCTCACCAGAGAAAGGGGACTCTTGCTTACTTAGAAGACAAATTCGTTCTCTGAGTTTGGTAAAAATATTGTTGATTGTTTTCCTTGAGATATTTGTGAGTTTAGATGTTTGGGTAGCATCAAAATCTTCACAAAAATACTTCAAAACTAGCCTAAATCTGTGCTCTGTAATAGGACTATGTTTTATATACTTGTTTCTCATTGTCCAGACTAGATTTTACAACATTTGTTGTACTCTAATCTACTCTAGACCCTTCTATATAGGTAATCAATTAAATTCAAGAGAGTGGGGAATGTTAAAAAATAAAATCCCTAGTAATTCTGAAATTAAGTTTATCAGAAGTACCAATAGTGATTCGATTATGGATCTTTCCCCTTCGGGCGTTACATACTATTTAGACATACCTCAAAACGCAAATGATCTAGACTTTTTTTCTCATCGATTATCCGGTAGCAGTAGACGGAAACTTCAACAAAAAATGAGAAACATCGAAATAGCGGGGGTTAAGGGACAAATTGTCGACTATGACGTGAGCGAACTTATCGAGCAGTATAGTAACCAACATTTTGGTGAAGAATCGACTTTTAAATCGATCGATTTCAGAGCCGTTCTTTCAGGGTTAAATAATTCAAAGTTTGATGTTCAAAACTTAGTATTTACGCTTGAAGGAAGTATAGTAGGAGTAGCGTTAGCTGTTGTATATAACAATATATTTTATGCTCTTTCTGTCGGTTATACTCCTGAAGTAAAAGATCTTGGGAAATATATAAATTATTTTGAGATAGGTTTTGCTCACAAGTTAGGTGCAAAAAGAATTAATTTTTTTGCAGATGATTGTGGATGGAAAGAAAATTGGAAATTGCAAAAGGATGACTTATATAGATTCGATCCTAATAATCCACAGATTTTAGAAATGCAAAATACTGGGGAATTAAGTTTCATAAATACAATCGCTACTTAGGAATTATTTAACTCGTAGATTTCAATCGACTGCATAGCTGAAAAGATTTTCTCACGGTTTTTTTAATATCTAAAGATATTTTCTGAACATTATTCCAAAGTCTTGTAAATATCCACTACTATTAGAAAGAGAATGTCTTAAGCTTCCCCGTTCGTTGAAATAAGAAGGCTCGCTCTCGTAAACATTATTTCTTAAATAATTCCATTAAAACTGATTTCCCTTTTGGATAGCCTTAAAAAGGGGTGTTATCTTCTTTAGCTTATATTTTTCTATCTACCAGATAATTACAATAAATCTAACTAAAGTAACATTCTAAAATCTGTATCTAGACAATTACTCACCCCTTATTGCTTCGACCGGACTTACCTTACTTGCTTTATAAGCAGGGATTAAAGCAATCAAAAACGTCGTTAGAAATAAAATTCCAGTATAGATTGCTATCAATATGTAATTAACTTGTCTGAACATACTCGCATCAACGTCTACTACTACATCGAAGCTTTGTTTGATTGTCTCGCCTGCAAAGTTTGAAAATATATTATTAAAGTATCCACCGGCTAACACATTTACAGAAACACCACAAACTATTCCAGCCACACATGCGATAATTGTGTACAAAACAGCTTGACCTGTAAATAAGCTAAGTATTGTAGACTTTCTCATCCCAATAGCTCTAAAGATCCCAATCTCCTTTCTACTTTCGGAAACAAATTTCAAAGTTGTTATGAAAACTACTAGAATTATCAAAGCTATGAAACTAATAGAAAATATTATTGAAATTTTACTTAGAGTTGATTGTATTTTGCCAAATATTTCAAAGTCACTATTATCTTGAACGGCATAACCGGCTTCATTAATTGCATTGATTACTGAGTCTCTACTATAAATAGAATCAATTTTCATAGTGATATATGGTGAACTTTTTACGGCTGTACTATAAGCTTCTTTATCGGTGACCATTCCTTCGACATCAGAGCTTCCGTCACTTGCAGTCTTAATCACAAGGCCGGGAATATTGTAACTATCTTCTGTAGAAGAGATTTCCTGAGGTCTACCCATACCCATTCCTCCACCCGGCATTTCTCTTCCTAGGCCAAACCCACTAGTGCTTGAAAATTCTGTACCATCGTAGGACAAACCCAAGAAGGTGCTATCAAGGAGATCGTCAGTAATGTCCTTTTGTAAAGCGCCTAACTGACTATCTATATAATCGGACATTACTTTATTTGCAAAGTTCGATGGGATATAACTTGCGTTGCCTTCGTCAATTATTCCAACCACCTTGAAAGTATAAGTTAATGGTGTTGATATTTTCTCATAATTCCAGTATTCGGATATCACACTTTGTCTCTCAGTTAACAAAGCCTGTACTTCTTCATCAGTTAACTTCACGAATTTTCTCACTCCGTCTTCCTGTTCAATGGTGTAGGTATTGATACTATCTAAGCCACCAAATTCTATTGTAATAGTTTTTCCTAATAAATCACTTCTTGAATATTCTATAGATTTTGTTTTAATCGGGAATGGATTATTGGCTTCTTCCTCTTGAGGATCTGGAGGTCCAGCTTGACGATCTCTTCTCAACTCTTGGAAGTCCATCACGATCTCTGTTTCTCCGCCCCAATCTTCGTAGGTAGTTGCGAAACTATTCGAATTAAGAATTATAGGGATTTCTTTTCCTTCAGTATATGTAAAGTCCTCGACGGAATATATTGAGGCAGCATTGGAATCGAATTCACTTAATGTGCCAAGGTCTAGCGTAACTTCCTCGAAAAGGTCAGAAGTGGAGATATTTGAAATAGGCACTTCGCTATTAAGTGAAGCTGATTCTACTCCTGTAATTGCACTTACAACCTCTACATCGTCTCGGAAAAATTATTATCCATATTCTCCTGCTGGAAACTACCCGGTCCACCGGAAAATCCTCCTTGGAAAGGAGAGTTTTGACTTTTTCTTTCTATTCTAATTATTGTTGCCTGATTTTCAAGAGTATTAAAAACGACCTGATCGAGGGCACTTTTAAAATTCTGAACCTGGCTTAAGACAACCACGGTTATTGTCAGAAGAATAAATATAGGTAGAATTAAGAACAACGCTTTTCCTCTTTGAGCACGAAGTTTCTTCAGATTAAGGAGGTTTATATTAAGGATATTCATTTAATTATATAAATAATTTAAAAATTACTATCTATCACCTTGCCGTGTTCTAACACCAACCTTTTTTTGAAATACCCGGCAACTTTGGGATCATGAGTAATAGCGATAATGCATACCCCTTGCTGATTTATATCTTTTAGAATCTTCAGTACTTTTTCACTATTTCGCGCATCAAGTTTGGCTGTAAGCTCATCCGCAAAAACAATTTTCGGTTCCATTGCGAGGGATCGTGCGATAGCTACCCGTTGCTCTTCTCCACCGGAGAGTTGATTCGGTTTGAAATCGGTTCGATGTGAAAGCCCCACCATATCAAGTAACTCCCTTGCTCTAGCCTCGGACTTTTTTCGGGGAATTTTCCCAATTAACATTGGTATCATTACGTTTTCTTTTGCAGTTAAATATTCCTATAAGTAAATGTTTTGGAAAATAAAACCCATCTTTTCATTTCGGAACTTTGAGAGTTGATTATCGCTACCACTATGTACCGATTTCCCCTCAACAAGTACTTTCCCTTTAGTAGGTTTGGAAAGTCCTCCTAAAATCTGTAATAGTGTACTTTTTCCGGAACCGGAAGGACCAACTATTGCCATATCTTCGCCTTGATAAAGCCTAAAATTGACCTCGTCTATTGCTACCACTTTCCCTTTATGGGATTTGTATATTTTTGTGAGAGCACTTGCTTCTATCGTCGGGTCATCTGAGTTTTTCATTTTATAGTTTAAAAATAAATTTAATTATTATTTTGTTATTTTCTATAATTGCTTTTCAAATAAACCTATGAATTTGTAATGTACACTGTCAGTTTTCATAATACTCAACAAGTCTATACCTCCTATGGTGAAGTTAAGGTGAAATTTTTATGGGAAGGAAAAACCATCAAAGGAGGGAAAATTTGGTATAGCGAATTCACAGGATCGTGGTCAGGCTGGTCGGACGTAACTTCGAATGTTCAAAATGTTGGAAGTGGTGCGATAAAATGTTTTAATACCTATACTGATTCTGATGGATATATAAAACAACATCTTGTAAAAGGTACACAAGTCTGGTATAGGGAAAATGTTTATTATGAGTAATGATATTAATAGACATCCCCCAATTATAATTGGGAAGACAAACGATTTTCCAGTGGCAGACAATTCTATATTAACACCGAGTACGATTTTAGGATAATTGGTTATTATACCTTCAGCATTGGTAGCAACAATGTAAACATCATGATAACCATCTGGTATTTCACTAAAAGTGCAGGAGAATACACCCTCAGTATTTGCAGTAGTTGTACAAATAAGTGGGTTAGAATGTACGGTAATAGTGATATTAGCAAATGGATCGGAGACACCACTAAAGGTGATATTTTTCCCATCTGGAACCATATAAGTTAATACTCCGTTAACTACCTGAGTATTCTCGATCGAATTAAGCACTAACGACGGAGTAGCATGACTAGTAGGAGTTACTGTGGGAGATGGTATCGGAGTTGGTGTTGGAGTATCTTCAACAACTGTGACTGATATTTGTTCATAAGATGCCATTGCGGTGTAAGAGTTGTTTTCATCAAACGTTCTAATATAGATAGTATGTAAACCAGCGGACAATGTGTCCGTATGACATGTGAAGTCTTCAGATGTAGAATCAAAAGTTCCATCATCTGCCGTACAAGAAGACCAATCTTCCAACGGATCATTTAAATCTATTTGAAATTCGACTCCCGCAGTAGTAGTTACTGAGTCCGGAGCTGTGATAGTACCTGTTATTGTATATCTACTATTCGATCCGGAGTATCCCGGTGAAGCTGATGCTGAAATCGTGTGTGGGTAATTGTAAATTACATAGACTGAACCTGAACTAGTATCGGAATAATCAGTTTGCGGGTCTGATATAAATAAATCGGTTTTACCGTCATTATTTAAATCCAGTATGGTATAAGGAGCACTTGCAAAGCCACTTGGAGTATCATATGAAGCAATATATTTAGAAGTGTCACTCATATTGACAGTATTCCCAACAGATGTGTTACTACGAAATTGACTACTATTCACAATGTAGGCTGTGGTGCTACTGTCAACTATGAGATCATTATATCCATCTCCGGTAAAGTCTGTAAGTGTCATATCCCAGCCGAAATTATCCGAAGCGTTGGGTCCATCAATCCTTGTATTATAGCTACCTGAATCAGACAAGAGTGCAGTATTACCGGTACCTGAAAAATTGCTATATAGTTCTCCAGATATAAAATAAACTGAGCCAGAATCTGTTTTTCCATTATTATCATCTCTTGTGTGAGCCAATATCAAATCTGTTTGCCCATCTTCGTTATAGTCACTTAGTAACGTGATAGAGTAGCCAAAACTGCCGTCATCTCCCCCTGCAGCATCGTAGCGGACAGTGTAGTTAGAGGTAGTAGCTAAATTCACTTCGTTGCCTGTACCTGTATGATCGTCTATTAGAGTATTGTCGATTATAAAGAAGGAACCTGCATCGGTACCACTAAAATCAGCCCGAGGATTGTAGATTATTAATTCATCTTTGCCATCTCCGTTCAAATCGGCATCCGAGTCAGATAGTACGTATGTTTCCAGCCAATCGTTGGCATCTGGCCCATCATATCGAATATTGTAGTTAGTGTCAGTTGACATTGAAAGATCGTTTCCCGTTGTAGTTCCATAGGAGTCAAGAAGCGAGCTAAATATTACATAAGTTGATCCTGAGTTGGTTTTAGAGTTATAGTCTGCGTTATCCGCGGAGATCACAAGATCTTTACGACCATCTGAATTCAAATCAAACGCAGTACTATTTGAATACCCGAAATAATGCGAAGAGTCCGCTCCAAAAAGTTTTAGGTTATAATGAGCAGGATTGCTTAAATCAATTGTGTTTCCGGTCCCACTAAAATCGTCAATAATTGAATCGTAAATCACATTTACAACACCATTTAGTGACTCTCCGCCATAACTTCCGTATCCATGGCCGATTACGAGGTCGCTTAAAGAGTTGTTGTTTAATTTTGCAACTGAAACCGAATAATATTCCTGATAGTCACCACTTGCGCCGGGCAATATTTTTAGATTATAGTTTGACTCGTCAGCAAGGTCGATAATATTGCCTTTACCAGAAAGAGAATCTAAAAGAGTAGAGTAGATTACAAAAGTTGTGGTCCCCTCAGTTAGAGTATCATACCTGTAGTATGACGTAATTAAGAGGTCATTCTCCCCATCGTTGTTAACGTCTCCTGAAGCAATCTCAAAATACCCGATCTGTTCATAGGCATCTTTTCCGTCATAACGAAAATTCCAATTAGCTGGATCAGACAAATCAAATGAATTTGCAGCGGATGCAATATGTGGCTTGACTATTGATATAAATAATACGACAAAGATTGTAAGGAATATTCTCTTCATTATATCTATTATTTATTAAAACTAGAGTTTATAGGATAGTATATTTCAGAAGGTTAACGTTATCAATAGCTGGATAGATTCTTATAATTTCGTCATGTGTACCCCTGAGATATTAAATAATATACTGATATTATCTTGTGAGGAAAAACTTAAGAACGGTTGATAAGTCTACATAACAACTCAGAGATTTTATACTGGCTCTGGTCTAATAAAAATAGTCGATAACGAATTTATTGGAAAATCTCGGTAGCAATTTGGGGTCGCTGGCTAAATGAAGTTAGAAAATACTTTAACACAATTATTTTTAACTTAAGTCATAAGATCCCCACCAGTTGAAACATAAATATTTGTAGAATTATTATCTAATGTGCTAAGATACTTTTTGCTTGTTAAAACCTAACTCTGAAACAAAACAGCGAGAAAGTAAAAGAATTTGTAAAAATAATGTTCAAAACTCGGAAACTGATGTTTGAAATGCATACATCAGACCTCGGAGAAAAGACTTACACGATCCTACAATTGCGAGGACTCATGATGATAGATGAATATCCCGGGATTACAGTCGGTGAATTAGCTGAAAAATTTTGTATGTCTTCGGCTTCAATTGCCCAATATCTAAATAGACTCGCAAACGCTAAATTGATAGATAAAAGAATAGATAAAATTGATAAGCGAATATTTAGAATTTATTTGTCTAGTGCTGGAAAAAAAGAATTAAAAAAAATGCAGAAAGGTTTCTATTCTAAGATTGGAGATTTATTGTCTCCTCTGACAAAAGCTGAGTTTGAGGAATATATTAGGATCCACAAAAAACTATTAATAAATCTCGAACAAAGATTTAACGAAGATTCATAATGAAATTAATCAAATCTCTAAAACCGTATGCATTTCTTCTAATTCTTTTGGTGCTTTTCACAATAGGCCAAGTAGCAGCAAACTTGGAGTTACCTGACTACACTGCGCAGATTATAAATAAAGGAATTATTGGAGGGGAGCAAGAGATGATACTTCCAACAGGTATAAAGATGCTTATTGTTGCACTTATTGGTGGAGTTTGTACTGTGATTGCTGGTTACCTCTCGGCAAAAGTAGGTACAGGAGTGGCAAGAGATCTTAGAAAAGATGTATTTGAAAAAGTCGAAAGCTTCTCACTTTCTGAAATGAACACCTTTACTACATCATCGCTGATAACTCGCTCAACAAACGATGTTCAGCAACTTCAAGTTGTAGTAGTGATGATTTTGCGAATGGTTACATCTGCTCCAATTACTGCAGTTTGGGCTATTTATAAAGCTACCCAAATCGCTCCGGATATGAGCTGGATTATGGCGTTGGCGGTTGGAGCATTGACGGTGATGATTTTTGGTTTATCATCCACTGTAATCCCCAGATTTCAACTTGTTCAAAAACTCACAGATAAGCTGAATCTTGTGGTGCGAGAAAATCTAAACGGAATCAGAGTAATTAGAGCATTCAACAACGAGAAGGTCGAAGAGAAAAGATTGCTAAAAGTGAACGAAGATTTAACCAATCTAAATTTATTTGTTTCAAGAGCTATGGCGCTGATGCAACCACTGATGTTTTTGATACTCAACTTAGTAAGTGTATCAACCATCTGGTTTGGGGCTCATCTGGTTGCAGAATACCAACTTGGAATAGGAGATATGCTTGCGTTTATGCAGTACGCGATTCAGGTTATTATTTCATTCTTGCTTATTTCTATAGTTTTCATCATGATTCCAAGGGCACTTGTGTCTGCAAGAAGAATCTCAGAAGTGTTGGCAACCGAACCAGAAATCAAAGATCCCGAAAAATCTGAAATACCAAATACGAATAACGGAATAGTTGAATTTAAAGATGTAACTTTTGGCTACAACAAAGCAGATGTTCCTGTGCTTGAAAATATATCGTTCACGGCGAATCCAGGGAAAGTCACTGCAATTATCGGAAGTACTGGTAGTGGTAAATCTACATTGATAAATCTAATTCCTAGATTTTATGATGTACAGTATGGAGAGATTCAGATTGATGGAGTTAATATTAAAAATTTAACTCAGAAAGAACTTAGATCGAAAATTGGCTATATTCCACAAAAACCGGTTTTATTCTCAGGAACTATTGCAAGAAACATAAGTTACGGAGTAAGTTCTGACGATAAAGAGTTGGTTTCTAGAGCAGCGAAAATAGCTCAAGCCTCCGATTTTATCGAGAAATTTCCAGAAAAATATGCAACACCAGTTTCTCAAAGTGGTACGAATTTGTCTGGAGGCCAAAAGCAAAGAATTTCTATAGCAAGAGCGATTGCAAAAGACCCCGAAGTATATATTTTTGATGATAGTTTCTCAGCACTGGATTTTAAAACTGATGTGAAATTACGTCATGCGCTATCTCGAGAAGTGAAAGATAAAACAGTAATAATTGTTGCTCAAAGGGTAAATACCATAATCAATGCTGATCAGATTGTGGTTTTGGATCAAGGTGGAATAGTCGGAATTGGTAAGCATAAAGATTTAATCAAAACTTGTAAAGTTTATATAGAAATTGCAAAGTCGCAACTTTCTGAAACTGAATTAAAGAAATATTTATAGAAATGGATAAGAAAGACGAATTTAAACAAAAACCAAATACAAGCCCGATGGGATTTCCAGGTCGAGGAGGACCCATGGGAGCAATGGGGACTGGAGCAAAAGCCAATGATTTTAAAGGAAGTATTCTAAAGCTTTCGACATATTTAGTGGCTTATAGATTCAGGCTAATTCTTGTTCTTGTTTTTGCAATTATTAGTACTGTATTTACAATTGTGAGTCCGAAACTGCTTGGAAATATTACCAACGAAATAGTTGATGACTTTATAAATATAAGTGTCTATAACGATGTACATGCAAAGTTGCCACCAGGAACCGAGCTTCCTCCAGGGACTACCGGAGAAGAGTTTTTGGCTACATTGCCGGAAGAAGCAAAGGATCAAATTCCAGTTGATCAATTGGAGCGAATTAATAATCTTGATCTTACCGTCAAGCCGGCGATTGACTTTGAGGGTATTGGGCAAATCATATTGCTCTTGATAGGACTTTATATTTTTAGTGCAGTATTTAGTTATCTCCAGTCATGGATTATGACCAAGATTGCTCAGATGGTTACTTTCAAACTGCGTGAACAAGTATTTGAGAAAATCAATCTTCTTCCACTTCGTTATTTTGATACTAATTCCAAGGGCGACATCTTGAGTAGAATCACTAATGACATAGATACAATTAGTCAAACTCTAAATCAGAGTCTTACTCAAATAATTACCTCTATCACTACAATTATCGGAATTGTAATTATGATGCTCTCGATCAGTCCTCTATTAACTATTGTTGCAATATTGATGTTGCCAATCAGCTTTGCTTTTGTAGCGATAGTTGTGAAGCGTTCGCAGAAGTTATTTGTAGCGCAACAAGAGACTTTGGGAGAAATTAATGGTCATATCGAAGAAACATATTCTGCTCATAATATCGTCCGAGCTTACAACGGCGAAGAAGAAGCAGTTGAGAAATTTGAAATTATCAATGCTGAATTATATGATAGCGGGTGGAAATCACAATTTTTGTCAGGACTTCTAATGCCAATTATGAGCTTTATTGGAAATCTTGGTTATGTGGCAGTTGCGACAATCGGTGGATGGTTAGCTATAAATGGAAAGATTGGAATTGGTGGAATTCAAGCTTTTATCCAATACCTTCAGCAGTTCAATCAGCCTATCATGCAGGCTGCAAATACCACGAATATTTTGCAATCAACAGCAGCTGCAGCCGAAAGAGTATTCGAATTCTTAGAAGAAAAAAATGAACTAGAAGACCCGCAAGAATCAATTGAGCTAGGACAATTAAAAGGAGAAATTAAATTCGACCATGTTAAATTTAGTTACTCATCCGACGAACCAGTAATTAAAGATCTCACAGTTGATATCAAGCCAGGACAAAGAGTCGCAATTGTTGGTCCAACTGGTGCTGGAAAAACTACCATCGTGAATTTGCTAATGAGATTTTATGATGTTGACTCGGGAAGTATTTTGATAGATGGAGTGAATATCAACGACATGAAGAGAAAAGATTTGAGAGATAAATTCAGCATGGTCTTGCAAGACACCTGGTTATTTAATGGAACCATTCGAGAAAATATTGCATATAGCAAAGTTAATGCAACTGAGCAAGAAATTATGAAAGCATCAAAATCAGCTCAGGCAGATCACTTTATACATTCTTTGCCAAACGGTTATAGCATGGAACTAAACGAAAGTAGCGATAATGTTTCTCAAGGTGAAAAACAATTGATTACTATAGCAAGAGCGATGCTTGCGGATGCACCGATATTGATATTGGACGAGGCAACAAGTTCAGTGGATACTAGAACTGAGATCTTAATTCAGAAAGCGATGGATAGATTGATGGAAGGGCGGACGAGTTTTGTGATTGCGCACAGGTTGTCAACGATTAAGAATGCTGATTTGATTCTTGTGTTAAATAAAGGAAATATTATCGAGCAAGGAACCCACAAAGAACTTATGGCAAAGGGTGGATTTTATAACGAACTTTATAATAGTCAGTTTGAGGAATAACGGCCTATTCAATTCGACTTTTTCTAATTAGATTATGGTAAAAGAGGTTGTAAGGCTAAAGCAAAAATTTACTGAGATAGTATAATTTGAACCAGATGATAAGGTGCATAATAACTTATGTTACCGGTGAACTATGTGGTCGAATACTTGAACAGGAAGATATAGGGATAAAAGAATAGAAAAGCTATCTTAGATACGGTGTAGTGCTGAGGTGGCTAGAAAATACAGTTTTCTGAGTGGGTCACTTGTTGGACTCGTTCTTAAACGTAAGCATAGACTTCAAATTTAACATAAATAATATTCACGCTTTGTTAAATCCGGGTAATCAGGTTGTTTTACAGGTATAATTACACTATGACATTTCAAGACTTTTTACAAAAACAAGATGCCATATACAATGATTTTAGGTCATTTATGAATGATGCTAAATCAAATGGCTGTACTATTCCAAAAGTAGAAAGCAAAACAAGGCACGGCTTCATTCTTTCATTTGACTTTGGCAATCAGTTACAAGACATACATATAAAAATAAATACAGCACTGGAAACTACACCCTACAAGCCACTGACGTTCGATATTCTTCATTCAACTGTAAGCGTATCTAAAAGTAATGTCGAACTAAATGATTTGACTTCTATAAACAAAATCTATGCAGACTTTAAGAATAATTTAGATTCAGTAAGTTTTGAGTTTAGGGAAATACTCTATAATGCGGATTCTGTAATATTGGCTGGTTATCCAAATAATTATTACTGGCAGTTTTGCGAAGCAATTGTGGAACAACTTAATAGCCAAACTACTATGGAATTTAGATTACCAAAAATGGCACATATCACCTTTGCACGTACATTCAATCAGGAAGATGTAAGATTGGATGAAAATCTTATTGCAGAAATAAATGAAAAATTATCTCCAATAGAATTGCCAATAAAACTTAAACCAAAAAGCCTTCATTTAGGACAGTTTGAGCATAGTAGAGAAGGTTTTACTTTCAGACCAATTTCGAGCTAACAGTAATAAATGGGTAACATACTTTTTTTGTAAAACGTGTTTATAATAAACTGCAATACCTTGCTCCATTAGTTCAGGCATCAAATAACCTGCCACAGCATTTCTAACAAACATATCAGGTCACTTGTTGGACTCATTGCTAAACCTGAAAATTGATTTTAATTTTAACATTAATAATCTAAATTCACTACTTTCAACATGACTGATTGGCATAGCTCATATTCATAATTATGCAACTAAACTTATCCACCTCTCTAAAGAAATTGCAGTCGATTTTATTGAGGGTGAAAACGAGAGGATTGAAAAGGTATCATATCTAGAATATAATCCAGGTATTAAAACATAGATACAAATACACAAGTTATGAAATTCTATGAATATATCAATAACACCCTAAAAGCATACGGGTGTCACAAAGCCTTTGGTGTACCAGGTGGACAGATCAAACCCATCTGGCAGAATTTGAAAGATATAGAAATAATTCTTTGTTCACATGAACAGGAAGCCTCTTACGTAGCGTCTGGATATTCAAAAGCTTCTGGCGAGCTAGTTGCGGTTTTAACTATTGGTAGTCCTGGTGTTACAAACTGTGCAAGTGGTATCGCCGGGGCTAATATGGATTCTGTTCCAATGCTGTATATATCTGGGCAACCTCCAAATCCGTTAAAGGGCTACGGGTTGTTACAAGAAGAAAGTAATATCAACCGCTCTTTCAACTCCGTAGAATTATTAGCCCCACTAACTAAAGATGAAATGGAGATTAATGATATCTCTAAAGCCGCTCAAATGTTTTCAGATGCCTGTGAAGAAGCCACCACTGACAGGGCGGGCTGTGTACATGTAAGTATTCCAGTGGATATCCAATCTCAGGATCTACCATCAGAAGAAATAATATCCGATACGGACAAGAAAACGGTTAAAGAAGCTGTTCCTCCTGATTTCCCTGATGTCACAAAGCCACTTATCATTCTCGGATGGGGGTGCTGGCAAGCAGGGGTTACTACCCAAATCTATGAACTGGCTAAAAAAATAGGAGCGCCCGTATTAACTACATCAAAGGGATACTGCTGTATATGGGGAGACCATCCTAATTATTTAGGAAAGCTGGGGTATGGTTACAACCCTATTCTCGAAAAATTCCTTCAAGACTATGCTCCAGAACAGATTTTAGTTTTCGGATCATCAATGGGAAGGAGGAATATCTCTGAGTCCTGCCTGCGTATTCTAGAGCTCGCAGAAACATATTTGTATTCCATCGAATGTAATGATGTAAAGTTCCGTTTCCCAAAAGGTCACTGGATCCGGGTAGACAATATGGCTTTAATGGTCAAGTCTTGGCTAAAAAATATAAAGTCTCCAAATAATAAATTTAATTTCAATCTTAAATCTGTTCGCCAACAGCAGAGGAAGTTTTTTTTAGAAAAGATTGAAAGCAAAGACCTCATGGCTCAAGCTATCTTCGAACTGAATAATTTATGTGATGATTCGTGTGTAATTTCTGCGGATGCGGGAAACCACCTACTCGATACAGCTATATTATATGAACCTAAACAACCTGGAGGAATGTTTTTAGATGTCGGAATTCGCTCAATGGGAAGTAGTCCCTGTCTATCAGTGGGAATGGCTATGGCTTTAAAGGGTAAATATTTCATTGCTGTGACAGGAGATGGCAGTATGTTGATGAATGGTAATGTGATGTATCTGGCTAAGCGCATGGATCTTCCAGTACTTTTTCTTGTGACAAACAATTCTTCGCATGGGCGTGTTAGGGTAGGGCAAATGGAACAGAAAAGATTCATTGCTACTGATCTTGGAAATATAGATTTCAACTTATACGGGAAGGCTTTCGGACTAGAGGCATATAAAGCAAGCTCAATGAAGGAGTTTCGCAGTGCCATGACAAAGATATTGGCCGAGAAAAAAACGTCTATCCTTGAGTTGTGTACTGACAAAGATGAAATTCCGCCTTCATTGAAAGGGGCACCATTATTCTAATTTATTTGTTACAAATAATATAAATATGTCTTCTAAAAATCTACTGAGCGAAAGAGGTGTGTTCATGATAGAAAACAATGAACTAGGAAAATTCTTGCATCATTCCTATGATTTGATGCAAAATTATCAGCATGGAAGAAGGTATTATCATACATTAACAAAGGAAGATAATAGTCCTGTTGTGATACGTGATCATACCAATCAGATTACCTATGTTGTCGAAGGTAGCGGAACTGTTTATTTGAATGGAAAGGAACAGAATATTAACGCAGGGAATATACTCCTTATCGAATCAGAAACTACAATTCGTTTCATAGCAAATGCAGAAGGACTTACTCTCTTTCACCTTCATATTCCTGACGCAGGAAGGGAAGATGATAGACGGATTTTGGAAGGGGAGGATATTGATCGCTATATGATTAAATAGGCATATAAGTGGCTTGGATAATCGCCAATGAGACTTAATTTACTTTTTAAATGGAAGTAACAATAGCATGCGTAAAGTTCCAATTATTTATTATTGTATGGATTGTTCATTTTCTACTCAGGATAAACATTACAATAGATGTCCTCGTTGTGAAGGGGTTATTTTCTTTAAACGTGCGGATAATAAGTATAGCATTAGACAGGGTAAATATGACGTGGAAAGGTATTGGGATTTTTTGCCCCTACAAGATCCCGGAAAACTCATCGGACGGGGTAATGAGGTTACACCTTTAGTAGATTCCCAAAAACTAAAACTAATGTCTTCCGCCAACAAAATTATGTTAAAGGACGAAACAAAGACTAATACTGGATCGAGTAAAGATAGGATGGCAGTAGTAGCACTAAGCCAAATGAACGAATTTGGAATAAACTCTTTTGTCGTTGGTAGTACCGGGAATGTTGCAAGTGCACTGGCTTTCCTACTGAAAAAACATAGAAATATTGAGATGCATTGCTTTGCTGCTGAGGAATTCATACCAAGACACAGGTTTATGGATTCCGCGAACATCATTATCCATAATGTAAGTTCAAAATATGATTCTGCACTTAAGGAAGCTCTTAAGTTTGCAAATGAAAATGGTATCTACCATGACGGGGGATACTTTAGTGTTGCAAAACGAGCAGGTCTTGGAATGGCTTTTCTTGAAGCCTGGGAACAAGCAAGGATAAATTTTGATTATTATTTTCAAGCAGTGAGTAGTGGAATGGGAGTCTTAGGTGTTTATGAAATTGCTGAAAAAATGCTGAAGTCTTCAATGATAGATTCAATTCCTTCCCTTATGTGCGTTCAACAAAATACCTGCGACCCCATGGTAAAAGCATTCTCTGCAGGTGAAGACAAGATACTACCGAAATATATTGTTGAGAACCCAACAGGAATTGCAAAAGCAATTTTGACTGGCGATCCAACTGTTTGTTATCCCAGCTTACATAAGGTAGTCACCGAAACACATGGTTCGTTTATAAGCGTAAGTGAAGGAGAAATTAAGTCTGCTCAAGAGCATTTAAATACTAACGAAAAGATTATGGCCACCCCTGATGGTGCGACGGCCTTAGCTGGATTTTTAAAATACGCTGAGACTCATACTGATCAGTTGAAGGGTAAAAATGTACTAATAAATATAACAGGGTGACTCACCTGATAAAAATTATATTATCAGTGAATCCTATAACTTGTTTTTCGCTCAGGTTTTTCGGTAAATCTAAGAAATGAGAAAAGTCCAATCTAATTTATTAATGGGAATACTTCAAATGTCCAATCGATTAAAAAACCTTTTTGAAGCAGAACCTGAGAGAGTTATCAAATGGCATGACACTCAAAGTGATGCTGAAGGATGGTTAGTGATAAATTCACTATATAATGGTGCGGCTGGGGGAGGTACTAGAATGCACTCCAATTGTACAGAAAGGGAAGTTTTGCAATTAGCAAAAACCATGGAAATCAAATTTACGGTTTCAGGTCCTAGTATAGGGGGAGCAAAGTCAGGAATAAGGTATAATTTTAGAAATGACCAAGATAAAGTAGAGGTATTAAGCAGATGGTTCAAATTTATTAGAAAGGAACTGAGGCATTTTTACGGTACAGGTGGAGATCAAAATATAGATATGAATACACACGTTATTCCGGCTTTAAAGAAATTGGGTATTTCACACCCTCAAGAAGGTATTGTTAATGGATTATATCCAGATGCATCTAATAAAGAACGTGCGAGAATTATCCGAAATTTATATAACGGTGTTGTGTTAAAGGTTCGAGAAGATAGTTTGTTATCTAACCTTAACTTCACCATTGCTGATATAGCTACGGGATTTGGAGTAGTTGCTTCGATAAATAGATTCTATGTGAGAACAGGTGAGAATCTTTTCGGCAAGAAAGTTATCATAGAGGGATTTGGAAATGTTGGCGCTGGAGCAGCATACTATGCCACAAAATATGGGGCAAAAGTTGCTGGCATAATAGACAAAGATTGGTACATCATTGATGACAACGGTATTGATATTGCAGAAGTGTTACAACTAAAACAAATGGGAATTCTCGAAACTCATCCCAAATTTGCAAGACGCAAACGCAGAATTAGTAATTATCCAGAAGCCCATATATTTATTCCAGCTGCTACGTCTCACACCCTGAATAGGCGAATACTAAAAAAGTTAGAGTCCAACGGAACCGAGCTTATAGCCCTAGGTGCAAACAATGCCTTTGTAGACTATACAACAGAAAAAAAGGCTGACCAAGCTTTCAGTATAATCCCAGACTTCATAGCTAATGCCGGTATGGCAAGATGCTTTTCATATTTGATGAAGAAGGATTGTAACGTGACAGAAAGGGCCATAAAAGAGGATATATCATCCTGTATAAATACTGCAATTGACAAAATTATGGACAAGTCAAACTCAAAAAATGATTTGTGCGAACATGCGTATAATATCGCTTTGGATGAGATAGAACGCAGGTAGATACTGTCGGGAAATTGTCACCTAAAATTTCGTTATTGAAAGAAGTTGTTTAGTTCCAAGTGACAAAAACAAGACGGTGACGAATATTTTGATGAGTTTGAAAAGCTGGGAATCCTCTCCGAATTCGGTTATTAGACTCGTTGCAAAACTTTAAAATTGATTTTAAGTTTAACATAAATAATATTAACACACTCCTTGCCGTTTCTTTCTAGACTAACAATGGATATTGTATAATCTGTGTATCAATTAGGATCACTCAACCTCATGGAGAAAATTGCGGAATCGAAATTAACTGCTTTTATGGAAGACATAAAAGCGGTTAATCGTGTAATGGCAATGTGGATATATTCCAATAAGAATGAAGACAAATTGTCTCCGCTATATGCAGTTTTGAAAGATTTTAATCGAAATCTGGCATTTCACATTAAGAAAGAAGAAATAGGCTTTTTAGTTTGTAGAGAGATAAGTAACTTCCTGGAAGATAGATATGAGTTTATTGACAACGGAAAAATTGAAGACATAAGACAGTTATTTACAGAAGCAGAACTTAATAAAATTAAAAAGAGAATCTTAAAAGGTTTTAAAAAGTTACCTTACGAGTATTTGATGTGTCTGAGATTCAATACTTCAAATAAAGGATTCGTAGATATTGATTGTAAGATCAATGATGAAATTAATTTAAAGGGGATAGATGCATCAACTCTTCCTAAAGAAGGTTTTAATGCGAATTCGCCATCTCAGCTAAGTATATATAAATCTAAGAAGAATGATATTGTTGAAGGCGAGTCCCTTGCTGTTTTTCTTAGATTTTTTGGTTATGTAGAGCCATATGCTCCAACCTTTTCTTTGAATGAATCAGAAAAAAAACTTAAGACATTTATTTCCTTAGCAATAATTCTTGATTTATTAAAAATCAATAGGGATAAATATATTCAATTTTACTTCCAGAAATCTGTATTTATTTATGATAAGGACATGAAATTGGTACGATCAGTTGAACTTAATCACGATTTGTCAGAAGCGTTACATAGAGTTGTCCTAGGTTCTGGGTTACAGGATCTAAATCAGTCTGGACTAAGTACTAAAACAAATCTTTTTAAAGCTAAGTTTTCAGAGGCCAGGTTTTTCTTTGAAGCACAATCTCGTGCAAGTTCGGAAGAAGAGGTTAACTATTTTAATAAATTGGAAAATATTATGCAGTGGTTTTTGCAAGGAATCTCGAGTACAGACAGCTCAATTGGATTCGTTAGCTTGATCTGTGCATTCGAAAGCTTTTTTCTTACTACACCCAAAGACAACGAAAAAACAAAGAGCTTGGCTGGTAAATGTGGCTATTTCTTAGCTCAAAACTTTAAAGATAGAGAAGAAATTATTAAAGATGTTTTTGAGATATATAATTTAAGAAATAGAGTAGTTCACGAAGGGTATAAATTAAATAATACAACGGATATTGTTTTATTCAATAAATTACTTCGATACCTACAAGCCTCCATAAAAAAAGAAATAAAAAGTCTCGGGTCCAAATCATAGAAATTGTTCGTTTTCTAATAGTAGTATTACTCAGGAACAATATGACAAAAAATGAAAAGAGTGGACTGCAAAGAAGCAGGAGTTTCAAGATAAACTCGATCGTATAGACAAAGCCGATGAAGAGTACTATACAACAGCCCTCTACTTGCTTGAGCTGGCTTCCCGAAGTCACGGATTATTCATGGGTTCTGAACCTGAACAAAAAAGACAAATTATCACATTGACACTTCAGAACCTTGAGATAAAAGATGGGAAGTTAAGCTATGAGTGGGTTAAACCCTTCGATAGTGTCTTTGTATCTGCTAAGGGTCACACTTGGGGTCGGTTATGGAAAGAGATTAGAACTGGTCTTATGACACACTATATGAACTTAGCTTGATAATTCTTTTAATTTCTTTCCTATACTTGACTCACTAATTTCACTATCAATCTTATCTAACTCCCTTTCAAGTGGAACATAGTTGTTTTTAGGATTATAAATATACCTCATAGGGGTTAGCTCTCCTTCTATGTAGCCAACAATAAAGTCATCTGTCTTCTGTTTATATTTTTTAGCTATTTTTGCAACTGACTCTTGGTAGTCTTTTGTCTTTGCAGTCTCTTGTTCATCAGGTAATTCAAGCTCGGAAATTTCGTTAGCTTGTTCGTAAGCTATCTTTGCCAGAAATTCTTGCGTAAATTGTGTTCTGTATTCTATATTTTGAGGCAATAAGTCAGCTATCCCCTGTATTGTCTGATTTAATGTTACGCATTGTGAAAAGTACAAATTGATTTTTTCCCACTCATAACTACCAAAATCTCCAATGAAAAGGTATTTGTATTTATCCCAACTTAAATTCCCTAAATAATACTTCATAGGGTCAAGACCGAGATTTAGTTGACCAGAATCAGAATATTGTCGCATATTCTTCAACTGTCTTATCATTTCCTCTGATTTTTTCATTTCGGCGAATATAGTTTTAGAAGCATCTCTTTTGGTGTCACTCTTTTGTTTGAAATAAACCAGAAAAGCTACGGTACCAGCACCTGCTGTAACAAGTCCTACAAAATAATTTGAATTTAGAAGTTTAGTAATATCGGTGTCTGGATTCTGATAAACATAGATAGTAACTCCAACAGCACCTATGAGTAATAGTAATGCAAACAACTTGGATGTGAAAATTTTTGATAGTAATTTCTGAAAGTCTTTCATACAGTAGATATTTATATTTATTCTTGCTACTGATTATACAACAATTGTAATATAATGATAAAGAAACATAACTAAACACAAGATGCAAAAAGAGCAATATTACACAATCCAAGAAATAGCAGAACAGCTTAAAGTTGCTTATCTTACTGTTTATAGATGGATAAAAGAGGGTAAGTTGGAAGCTGTTCGTGCTGGTAAGCAGTACAGAATTTCGGCGAAAGCCTTGGATAAATTTTTATCAAACAAGCCGAAATAGAATATTTTTGATATAAGAATAAATATAAATAATGAGTTACACAATTAAAGAACCAAACACAAATGTTTCCAAGCAAGATTTAATAGACGATTGCAATAGAATTACAAAAGAGTTAAATAAAGCCAATATTACTCAGCGAGAGTATCAAGACTATGGCAACTATTCAGTGAAAACTATTTACAACAAATTCGGCTCTTGGAGTAGTTTTATCTCAGAGGTAGGTATGGAGTTAACCACAAACATTGGAAGTACTATTTCTGATTCCAAACTATTTGAAAACCTTGAAAGTGTATGGGCAAAACTTGGACGACAACCCAAATACACAGAAATGGTATCACCATTATCTCAATATCATGCCTCTACTTATGAAAGAAGATTCGGTAGTTGGATTAAGGCTCTAAAAAGATTTGCGGATTACATGGAAGCCGAGCCTTCTGTGAGTCCAATAGTGCAAAAACAGGATGACATTTACAAGCATACAACACCAAGAAATATAAACCTGAGATTGCGTTTTAAGGTGTTAAAACGGGATAGTTTCAAATGTGTTAAATGTGGAAATAACCCTGCCTCAAACCCAGAAGTTAAACTGCAAGTAGACCATATCAAACCATATTCAAAAGGTGGAGAAACGATAATTGATAATTTACAGACGTTATGTGAAGACTGTAATCAAGGAAAAAGTAATCTTCACGAAATATAAATATGAGTAAAAATAGAAAGGCTACTAAAAAGAAAGTTAAAAAGACTTTACCACAAGACCATTCTATGGTCATAGAAGCAAGAGAAAAGGTTGTTGATTTAGACCTTGATAAACTTGTTACACCAAATACACTTGCAACCCTCGCACAGTCTCAAAAAAATCTAAATGCTTTCGCCAATTTACACAAAAATACATTCAAGCAGATAGCAGAGATGCAGGAGAGTATAGTCAAAGCCTACACCCAACCAATTTTTGACATGCAACAAAGGATGTTAGAAGCATATTCTCTACCTATGGCAAAGTTAGTAGAGGATATTCAGAAGATGAACTCGTTTCAAAATTCACTTGCTGAGTTAGCATTATCTTCTCAAAAAGCTCTTTCAAGTGCTGTTTTGAATAGCGGAATAACTCAAATATCAAATATGTTAAAAAGCATCCGAGTAGAAGCCTTTGCAGGTTTGTATATCACTTCTGAGTTTAAGGATAAATACGAAACAGAGCAAAACGGTATTTTAGAAGTATCAACAGTTAAGCAATCAAAACTACTTGCAAGCGGGCAAGTGCGAGTTGATTTTGATAAAAGTACTCAATCAAATGTAAAAGCAGAAGTTGCATATCAGAAAATTGACCAAATACACACTAAACTTGATTTTATGGATGAAAACCTATCATCTACCAAAGAAGATACAAAGATAATCAAGGCAATGTTGAAAGATGAAAGAGGCTTATTACAGGTATTGCAAAATAACCCATTCCCATATTTCAAAATCGCATCAATAAAGTTTATAAAAGGCGGTAGTTTATTGAAAGTAAATCACGAGATACCTGTACCAATACCGCAATATACAATGATGGAAAACCTTTGCATCATATTGTTTTCAGGTAGACAAGAACTTGGCGAAGAATGGTACGAATACAGCATACAAGAGGCGTGGCGTGACCTGATAGATAATGAGAACTATATGAACATATCTTGGAAGAAAATACTAAGAATGGTAGATGATATTAACAACCTCTTTGCTACTAAAACTACAAAAAATGACCTCATAGTCATTGAAAGACCAAAGCGTATACGCTTAAATCCTCAATACTTTTTGCAATAGTTTCTTAATAAATCCCCAACAACCTTTTGTCACCTGACGTCAGGTGTACGCAATATCAGATAATAGGCTCAGTAATATCTTACTTAGATAAATATGAGTCAATATAAGGAATTTCAAACGCAAGACTTAAACCTGTCAGCGGTGCTTATAGCACGTGGATTTACTCTACAACAGGTTATCAAAAATCCCGATGGAAAATCAACATTCTTTTTTGCAGGTAGCAAAAACATAGAAAGCACAATCCAAGACTATTGGAGCAATAACTTGTTGGTCAATCCGCAAGAGATTTTTAACGCATTGAAGTTACTTAAAAACCGTATTTACAGCAACTATTAACAGGATGGTAAGCAAAGAAGGATTAGTAAAATTCAAAATTCTTTATAAACAACAGTTTGGTATTGAACTAACTGATAAAGAAGTATTGGAGAAAGCAACACGCCTTCTAAACCTCTACAAGGTCGTTTATCAACCAGAATCAAATATAAAAATAAGTAAAACCTATGAGAAGAAAATACAATCTCAGAAAAATAGTTAGCAAGAGATGCTATACAACAGAAGAAATTGCAGAACTGTTTGAAGTTCACGTCCAGACTGTAAGGGCTTGGAGAAAAGACGGTATGCAACCAATAGAGAAAACAACATCACCATACTTATTTTTAGGCATTGAAGTACGTGCATTTTTAGCAAAAGAACTTAGCAATCAGAGGACAAAGTTATCTGAGGGTGAGTTTTATTGCTTGCGATGCAACAAAGCCGTAACACCTTCTACAACATCAATCATTGATAGAAATATCACTATTGGTAAGGGTAAGCAGTCAATTTTCTTGGTAGGTACTTGTCCCGATTGTGGTTTGGATTTAAGAAGGTTTGCAACGAAAGAACAACAACAATCAGTACAAAACACTGAACCAAGAGTGATAGCAAAGAAGCCTGAAAAACAACCGCAAGAAGAAACCAAAACAATACTAAAAGGTCAAATGAGTTTGTTTGAGACCGATGGCAGAAAGAAGGATTATTAACGTTCCCTTTCTACCCTCTAAACACTCACTTGTGAAATTAAATTATTAAACAAAAAACAATGAGCAAAATTAGATACCAAAACGAGAAAATGAAAAGAAAATATTTTAGTTGGTGTGATAAAAATGGAGCGTTAGGATTCTCTGCAAAAACTATGAAAATCAAAGAGTCTGCACTATGGAAGTATGACGAATTTACCAAACACCAAGACTATAAAAAATTCAATGCTGAAATAGCGAAAGGATTCAAAAAGTGGATAGATACAAAAAAGAACGAAAGGACAGGCAAGACACTTGCTAAATCAACTCAGTATCACATACTCAGACACGTAAACCATTTCTTTACTTGGTTATCTATGCAATCAGGTTATAAATCAAAGATAAAACTTGATGATGTAGCATATTTGAGGTTGAGCAAAGCGGATACCAAAATTGCAACTGCATCAAAAATGCCAAAGTATCCAACACTTAGTTATATCAAGAGATTATGCGAGTTTGAGATAGAAAACGAGATTGACCAAAGAGATAGAGCCTTGATTGCTTTTACTGCACTTTCAGGTATGCGAGATTTGGCAATTATCAGTTTACCAATGGGATGTTTTGATATTGATAGATTACAAGTAGAACAAGACCCATCAAAAGGAGTGAAAACAAAGTTTTCTAAAACTATCTATACAACACTTTTTAAGTTTGATAATGCTTTAATCAAGTACGTTGTAGATTGGTATGTTTATCTCAGAGATGAAAAACTCTTTGATAATACTAAACCGTTGTTTCCAGCAACTAACATTGAGCAGGTAAGCAAAGAACAACACACATTTACAGCAACAGGTATATCAAGTGAATTTTGGGCAAATGCAGACCCTATGCGTAAGATATTCAAGGCAAGGATGGAAAATGCAAAACTTGAATACTATCCACCGCATAGATTTAGACATTTTGCTATAAGTGAAGCAAACAAACACGCCGTAGGTGCAGAACAAATGAAAGCAATCAGCCAGAATGTAGGTCACGAGAGACTCGCAACAACCTTCTATGGATATGGTGCAGTTGATAATTACCGTGTTGCAGATATTATATCTGATATGGATTTTACGGATAAGAAAAAATGACTTTTATAAACTTTTGGTAATAAAGTAAAATATAATTAACTATAAATATGAGTAAATACGTAAAAGAACACAATTTTAGCAAGAACAGATACTTTCTATATGCCCGTAAATCGACGGAATCAGAAGACAGGCAAGTTGCATCTATACCCGCTCAATTTAAGGTTATGCAAGATGTTGCTGATGAACTTGAATTAGAAATTGTTGATAGATTTAGCGAATCATCATCAGGCTTTCACGTTGGCAGAAAAGTATTTAATGAGATGTTAGCACGTATTGATAAAGGTGAAGCAGACGGCATTGTTGTTTGGAAGTTATCAAGACTTTCAAGGAATCCCGATGATGCAGGGCGTATTATGGGGATGCTACAACGAAAAGAATTAAAGCATATCCGAACAGTAGATAGAAATTGGTTACCAGAAGATAACGTAATGATGATGTACGTTGAATTTGGAGTAACGAACCAATTTAGCAGAGATTTAAGCG
>OEIV010000077.1_pt1 | contig 60781 bp, 48 predicted proteins | sample 1539231 | NCBI WGS metagenome assembly OEIV01 (sample SAMN03794762, study PRJEB22550) | activated sludge metagenome | feature: wastewater treatment plant; material: activated sludge; isolation source: Wastewater treatment plant of a petroleum refinery complex | place: Argentina: Buenos Aires ...
TGATCGCCATGACGACCAAGCTGCAATCGGTGGCGGCGTCGGGCGGGGTGCTGACGATCAACATCCTCGGGAAGTTCTACGGCGTGTTCGCGGACGACACCTTCTTCGCCGACCGCATGGGTCAGACCATGACGATCGTGACGCCCAAGGGCGTGCAGGTTCCGCTGGAGATCGCGGCGGCGTGCGCGGGGATGCGGATGGTGGTGGCGTTCGCGGCCCTGGCGGGCGCGGTGGCGCTGATCCAGTGCCGCCACTGGTGGCAGCGCACGGCGTTGCTGCTGCTGGCGATCCCGGTCGCGGTGTTCATGAACGTCCTGCGCGTGGCGGTTTTGGGGCTGGCGTCGATGAAGAACCCCAACTTCGCCGCGGGCGACGTTCACATGATGATCGGCACGGTGATCCTGATCCCGGGCTTCGGGCTGTTCATGCTGATCGTGTGGATGCTGAACCGGGCGGTGACGGACGAGGACGAGAAGAAGGCGAGCCGCCCGGTTCTGCTCGAGGGCCTGAGCTGGCGATCGATGCGTCGCCCGGCGTTCGTGCTGTCGTCGACGCTCCTGATCGGGGCGGCGATCGGCCTGCAGGCGATCGTGAGCGTCGGCGGGTTCTACATGACCAAGAAGGCGATCACGCCCGACACGAGCGAGGGGGCGGGCGGCATCCTGCTCCAGGGGCTGCCGGTCAAGACGATGAGCTGGGAGCGCCAGGGCTCGGACTCGGTGATGACCAAGGAGAACCTGGAGGAGCTGGGCACCAGCAACCAGGTCTCGCGCTGGTACGTGAAGGCCGCGGCTTCGAAGGAAGAGAAGCCGACCGCGGTCGAGCTCCACGGCGCGTATTACACGGGCATGATCGACACGGTGCCCCACGTGCCCGAGCGGTGCATGGTGGGCGCGGGCTGGCAGCTCAAGACGACCTGGCCCGACGTGAAGGTGCCGCTGAAGATGGAGCGCTGGCGCCCGAAGAAGGACGCGCCGTCGGAGCTGGCGGGAAAGGTGATGGAGGCGCCGCTGCTCAATCAGTACGGCGCGGTGGTGCGTTGGATGCCCATGCCGATCGGCGCCGAGGACCTGCGCCTGCGCGTGAGCGAGTTCAGCGGGCCCAACGGGCAGAAGCTCTTTTCCGGGTATGTGTTCATCGCCAACGGCGGGCTGTCGACCACGGCCGAGGGCGTGCGATTGCTGGCGTTCAACCTGACCGACGACTACGCGTATTACCTGAAGGTGCAGTTCAACAGCGCCCGGGCGACGTCGCCCGAGGAATTAGCGACTCAGGCCGGAATGCTGCTCGACGAGTTGTTCCCGGACCTGATGCGGTGCGTTCCCGACTGGACGAAGGTTGTGAGCGGCGAATATCCCAGTGACAATCCCAGGCGGGCGCGAACCGACGCCCCCGCGCCGGTGAAGTAAGGCAGGAGCGAGGTTCCTTATGGCCAAGAAATCCAAGGTCAACACCAAGTTCGTCGTGATGCTCTCCTCCGGCGCGATCGTGATCGTGGGCGGGCTGTCGTACATGGCGTACGCGATCGCGCTGCGCTCGGCGGGCGACCTGGCCAAGCAGGGCGACCAGCGGATGGCCGAGGGATCGCTGGAGGCGGCGGAGCTGCTGTACTCCAAGGCGGTGAACAAGGAACAGACGAACATCGAGGCGATCGAGAAGTGGCGCGACTGCCTGGCGAAGTGGACGCCCGAGACGCGGGCCAAGCTGGAGGGCAAGTACACCCAGGCGTATGTGCCGGCGCTGCGCCAGATCTCGCTGGTCAGGGCGACCGATGTTCCGGCGCACCAGGCGTACCTGGGCGAGCTGTGGGGGCAGATGGCCAACATCGACCCGCCGCGCAACATGCTCGACAACCTCGCCAACGAGACCACGCGCATCCTGAACTATTTCAAGAGCGCGCCGGAGGACGGCCCGTGGAACGTGCTGAAGCGCTACCGCGGGCTGGCGATGGTGCGCGCCATGTCCACGAGCGAGGACATCAAGCCCGAGGAGATCGACCAGGCCAAGGCGGACCTGGAGGCGGCCCTGAAGGCCGACCCCAAGGATGCCGAGAGCGCGATCGCGATGCACGACTGGCACCTCTCGCAGGCCCGGCGCGCGCAGGAGCGATTGCAGAAGGAAGAGGCGGCCAAGCTGAAGAAGCAGGGCGTGGATTTCCTGCGCCAGTTCGCGCAGGGCTCGGAGTCGCAGTCCGTCAAGGGGCTGGTGCTGGTCCACGACATGGAGGCGGCGCAGCTGGCGGCGGTGGCGGGCAAGAGCGGCAAGGCGGCGGCGGACGCGGTGCGGGCGGCGACCGAGTCGTTCAAGCCGCGGCTCGACGAGGTGGCCAAGGCCTTCGCGACCCCCGAGGCCCTGACGCTCCTGCTCCCGGCGTTCCAGCGATTCCAGCAGCTGGAAGCGACGATCGACCCCGGGGCCAAGCTGGCGCGCACGACCGCGGTGGCCGACGACCTGGTCAAGCGGTTCCCAGACAACTCGGCGCTGGTGCTGATGCGGGCGCGGATGCTGGGCACGCGCCTGGCCTACCCGGAGGCGATCGCGGCGATGGAGCAGGTCAAGGGCCTGCCCGCGGCCCCGATCAGCCAGGAGGGTGTGCGGCGCTACGTGATGAAGACCGAGGCGACCTTCTGGCAGGCGACCTACTCGCTGCGCCTGATCGACCAGGCCAAGGAGCAGGCGGAGAAGGACAAGCTGATCGGCGAGGCGCTCAAGTACCGCCAGGAGCTGGCGGGCCAGGTTCCCGACGGCGCGCCGCAGCTCAAGATGATCGACGGCATGGTGGCGTACGCCAAGAAGGACTGGGCGACGGCCCACCGGCTGCTGACGGAGTTCAGCAAGGCGATCAACGACTCGGACGCGGACGCGCTGTGGTCGATCGCCAACGCGGCGCTGGCGCTGCAGCGTCCGGGCGAGGCGCGCGACTATGTCATCAAGGTGCGCGAGCTGATCCCGGGCGCGCCGGGCCCGCTGATCCTGCAGGCGCAGATCGAGGCCCAATTGGGCAACCGCGAGCAGGCCGAGCAGATGGTGCAGACCGTGCTGCAGGTGGACCCGGAGAACGCGCAGGCCAAGGAAGTGCTGAACCGGATCCGGATGGTGAAGGGCGAGGCCTCGGAGGGTTCGGACCCGATCGTGGCGATCCTGCTCAAGGCGCAGAAGGTCGCGACGGGCGAGGGCTTTGAGGCGCCCAACGTGCCCGAGGCCGTCGAGATGCTGGTGAAGGCGGTGCGCGAGAACACGTACGACCCTCGCCTTGTGAACGGGGCGATCCGCGGGTACGCGCGGCTGAACCAGAAGGCGGCGGCGATCGCGCTGCTCGACGAGGCGATCAAGGCGCGCCCGGACGACAAGGACCTGCCGCGGCTGAAGGCGGCGATGGAGTCCGACGACCCGGTGAAGTTCGCGATCGAGCAGATCAATGCGCAGACGGATGTCGACGAGTTCGACAAGGGGCTGTCGCGTTACAACGTGTACCGCAGCGCGGGCAAGCCCGCGGAGGCCAAGGCCGAGCTGGTGGCGGCGGACAAGCTCAAGCCCGACAACGCGGAGGTGGTCGAGCAGCTCTTCAACCTGAACCTGGAGCGGAGCGAGTTTGCCGACGCGGACGCGGTCGTGAAGCGGGCCGAGGCCAAGAACTTCGACGGGTTCAACGGGCGATTCTGGAAAGCGCGGCTGCAGGCGGCGCAGGGACGGCACCGCGAGTCGGTCTCGGGGCTGGAGAGCATGATCCAGGCGGGCGGGACGTTCCCGGTGGAGGTGTACCGGTTCCTGGGGCGCGAGCTGTACGAGCTGCGGCGCGTGCCGGACGCGGTGCGGGCGTTCGACGAGGCCCTGCGGATCCGTCCCAACGACGTGGGGACGCTGGTGGACGTGATCTCGGTCCTGGCCGAGAGCGGGCGGGGCGAGGAGGCGTTGCTTCGGGCCCGCAACGCGTCGGTGGTGGCGCGCGACAACGACCGGTTCTTCAGCCTGTGGCTGAACCTGGAGGCCCAGGCGGGCAACCGCGACTTTGCGATCGACGCGCGCGAGAAGGTGGCGGAGCGCGAGCCGGCCAACCGGAGCAACCGCATCGCGCTGGCGATCATGTACCTCGACAAGCGCGACTTTGAGAAGGCCCGCCCGCTGATCGACGCGCTCCGCAAGGAGGCCGACGAGCTTCGGATGGCCCTCATCGAGGCGCGCTTCCACACCGAGCAGCGCCAGCTGGACGCGGCTAAGAAGACCATCGACGACTACCTGGCGACGCTCGATCCCAAGACCACCAACTTCGAGCCCTACGTCATGGCGGGCCAGTTCGTGGCGGAGCGCGGCGACGTGGCGGCGGGCGTGGCGCTGATGGAGCGCGGGCGCCCCTTCCAGGACCCCAAGGTCATGGAGGTGGATCGTTCGATCGCGGACCTGCTGACGGCGCGCGAAATGCGCGACCGGGCGGCGGAGTACTACCGCAAGGTCGTGGACGCGGGCGCCGACGGGGCCAGGCAGGAGGTTCGCCTCCGCCTGGCCGAGCTGTACAGCATGCTGGGGCGTCACGACGACGCCAAGGCGATGATCGACGGGGTGACCTACGACGCGGGCGGGCCCGACCTGTTGCTGCTCAAGGGCGACCTGGCGCGCCGGCGCGGGGACGCCAAGGGGGCGCGGGAGGCGTTCGACCAGGCGGTGGCGAAGTTCCCGTCGTCGACGCTGGTGTACGTGCGTCGCGGGCAGTTCGCCCAGGGCGAGGATCGCAACGACGACGCCAAGGCGGACTACGACGCCGCCCTGCGCATCAACGCGACCGACGCCTTCGCGCTGCAGTCGCGGGCGTCGCTCTATCAGCAGATGGGCAATCTCGACGGGGCCTTGGCGGACCTGCGTCAGGCGGTGCGCGGCAACCAGAGCATGGACAACCTGCGTCAGGCGCTGATGAGCACGCTGATCGACCTCAACCGCGCGGGCGAGGCCGAGGAGGTGGGCGAAGAGGCGACCAAGGCGCGTCCCAACGACTCGAACGTTCGCCTGGGCATCGGGCAGGTCTTCATGTCGCGGAGCGAGTGGGTGCGGGCCCAGCGGTTCCTTTCGCAGGCCTGGGCCCTCGACAAGCGCACGGATATCGCGTACGCCTTCCTGTCGTCGCTGCTCAACAGCAAGGACGTCAAGCCGGCGGCGTTGCAGGACGCCGAAGGCGTGCTGCGCGAGATGGGGCCCAAGGTCGATGAATCGGCCGAGCTCCTGGTCTCGCGGGCCAAGCTGTTCGCGGCCCGCGGGCGGAAGCAGGAGGCGGAGCGCGACCTGGCCGCGTCGCTGGGCAAGGTGAACTTCGACGACACATCCAAGGCGATCGGCTGGATGGGCGAGGCGCGGCGCATCATTCCCAACGTGCTGGACCTGGCCAAGATCCTGGAAGTCCAGACGATCCAGGGGCGGGCCCGCATGTGGGCCGATTTCTACCGCGGCTCGGTGCTCATGGAGGACCCGGCGCAGGTTGACACGGCGCTGTCGCTGCTGCGCGGCGTGATCGAGGCCGACAAGGAGCCGGCGGCGGTCCAGCTCTCCTATCGCCTGCTGGGCAGCGGGCTCTTTGGAACCAAGAGGTACGACGAGGCCGTGAAGGCATGGGGCGACGGCGTCAAGCGCTACCCCAACGACTGGGAGATGAACAACAATCTCGCCTACGCGCTGGCCAAGCACCTGAAGAAGTACGAGGAGGCCAAGGTCCACGCGCTGGCCGCGACCAAGGGGAATCCCAACAGCGGCGACGCGTGGGACAGCCTCGGGTTCATCCATCTGAAGCTGGGTGAATTGAAGGAGGCGGACGTGGCGCTGGACCGGGCTGCGGGCGTGGTGCGAAGCCCGAGCACGACGATCGCGGTGCTGCTGCACTCGGCGGAGCTGAGGTTGCTGCAGAACCAGATGGACAAGGCCAAGGAGCTGTCGGCGGCGGTGGAAACGATGCTGACCCAGAACCCGGAGCTGAAGACGGTCTTCCAGGGTGAATTGGACGATGTGAAGAGCAAGTTGAAGTGATTTTCCCCCCGGGACGCCCGGGGCCTTCGGCGGGGCTCGCGCCCGCCGGAACAGTTTGAAGGGACGAACAGATGGCGACTATTCCTGCGCCGATGGGTATGAGTGGACCGGCGCGCCCCGCGGGCGGCCCGAGCGCCTCCGGGCCGTTGCCCGTGGTTTCGATCGATCCGCTGAAGCTTCTCTTGAAGTACAAGTGGATCCTGGCGGCGGCGTTCATCGGGGGCGCGGTGATCGGCGGCGGGGCGCACTTTGCCTGGCTCCTCACCTGGCCCTACTTCCGCTCCAACGTGCTCTTCCAGACCTATGTGCAGGTGGCCGAGCTGAACAAGCTGACGGGCTACGGCCAGGTCGACGACGTCGAGCTCGACAAGTACATGCAGACGCAGGCCAAGCTGATGACCTCGGCGGGCGTGCTCCAGCGCGTCGCGGAAGACCCGCGCCTGCCGCAGGAGGCCCCCAAGTGGGCCAAGTGGCGGATGGAGGACGGCAAGTTCAACACGGTCGAGGCGCTGATCGACCTGCAGGACACAGTGTCGGCGCGCGTGGTGCCGCAGACCCGACTCATCGATCTGTCGTTCACCTACCGCGACAAGGCGGAGGCCAAGGCGATCGTGGGTCTGGTGCGGGACGCGTATCAGAGGACGATCGCGGACAGCACGCGTGCGGCGAACCGTCAGCAGCGTGACGCGTTGACCAAGACGATCGCTGAGATGCAGGCGCAGATCGAGGCCGTGCGGGGCCAGCGCGAGCGCCTGATGAAGGACGTGAGCTACACGAACCTGAACCGCCTGTCGAACGAGACGTCGGAGGCGCTGCGGGTGGTGAACCAGGAGCGGGTGAAGGTGGGGCTGGACATCGAGTCGTTCACGGTCCGTCTCAAGGAGCTGGAGGCCGAGCTGCAGAACCCGGCGGGCCCGAGCTACACGGATCAGCTGCGCGACGTGGTGGAGAACGACACACTCATGCTCAGCCTGGCCAACCAGATCAACGACCTGGAGTCGGGCCTGCGGGGCCTGAAGCTGCGTTTCACCGACGAGCACCGCGACGTCAAGCAGTACAAGGCCATGATCGACGCGGCCAAGAGCCAGCAGGAATCGGAGCGGCAGCGCCTTCTCCGTCAGAAGTTCGACGCCGAGGTGGACAGCGTGCGTAAGGCGGTGTCGCAGCTCCAGGCGCAGGACTCGGACCTGGCCGCCAAGCAGGAGCGATACTCGGTCCGCCTGGCCGAACTGACCCAGGCCGAGAAGGCGATCGACGACATGGACGAGCAGGCCAAGCGGCTGATCCAGGAGCGAACGGTCATGCAGTCGTCGCTCCAGACGGTCAACGCGCTGGAGAGCCTCGACACCAACAAGCGAATCCTGGTCCTTCAGGAAGAGCGTCTGCCCGACGAGGTGACGTTCCCGAAGCTGAAGATCATGGTTCCGGCCGGCGCGATCGCCGTGTTCGGGCTGGTGCTGGGCGTGCTGGTTCTCCGCGAGATGGTGGATCAGCGCGTCAAGGGCCCGGCGGACGTGGCGATCATTCCCAAGGCCCGCATCGTCGGCATCGTGCCCGACGCGCACGAGGACCCGGAGGAGCCGGGCGTGCTCGAGACGTGCTTCATCAAGCACGAGCGGGGCGTGATGGCCGAGAGCTTCCGCCAGGTCCGCGCCGCGGTCCTCAAGCGGCTGGAGCCGGCGGGCCTCCGCTCGCTGCTGGTGGTGGGCGGCCTGCCCGAGTCGGGCGCCACCACGGTTGCCTCGAACCTGGCGCTGGCGCTGGCGGCGTCGGACAAGCGGGTGCTGATCATCGACGCGAACATGCGCCGCCCGTCGCTGCACAAGGTGTACCAGTTCACGGAAGGGCCGGGCCTGGGCGAGGTGCTCGCGGGCTCGCACACGCTCGAGGGCGTGGTGCACAAGGTCGACGCCGAGCCGCGCGTGCATGTGATGACCGCCGGTGATCGCCCGAGCCGCGTGTTCGAACGCCTGGCGACCAACGCCATGAGCGATGTGCTCCGCCAGGCCAAGGAGAAGTACGACTATGTGATCGTGGATTGCGCGCCCCTGGGCGTGTCGGGCGACGGCCTGACGCTCGCCTCCAAGTGCGACGCCTCCATGCTCGTCGTCCGCGCCCTCTCGGAGAAGCGCGGCATGGTCGCCCGCCTCCGCAACGAGCTGGGCGACACCCGCAGCGATTTCCTGGGCGTGCTGATCAACGGCGTGCAGGGCACCGCGGGCGGGTACATGCGCTCCAATATCATCGCCACCCACGAGTACCAGACACAGGACCGCGACGCGGCGTAATCGGCGCAACGCATGGCATCATCGCCCGCTTCTCCGGGAACCTCGCCCACCCGCCGCGTGCTCGTCAGCGGCGGGTCCGGTTTCATCGGGTCGCACCTGGTGGAGCGCTTGCTCGCGCGGGGCGACGAGGTGACGGTGGTCGACGATCTCTCCACCGGGCGCCGGCGCAACATGCCCGCGCCCTCGGGACGGCTCCGCTTCATCGAGGCCGACCTGCACGACGCGCTCACGGCGCTCGGCAAGGGCGAGGTCTTCGACGAGATTTATCACCTCGCGGCGGCGGTGGGCGTGCGTCTGGTCGTGGAGGACCCGATCCGCACGATCCAGACAAACATTGACCAGACGCTGGCGATCCTGCGCTTCGCCCAGGGGCGTTCGCCGTCGGGCGATGGGGCGCTGACGCTGATCGCTTCGAGCTCCGAGGTCTATGGCAAGTCGGAGAAGACGCCGTTCTCGGAAGAGGACGACGTGGTGTATGGTCCGACGACCATGACGCGCTGGTCGTATGCCTGCACGAAGGCGATCGACGAGTACCTGGCGCTGGCGTTCCACCGACAGAAGAACGTGCCGGCGGTGATCGTGCGGTTCTTCAACAAGGGGGGTCCGCGGCAGGTGGGCGACTACGGGGTGGTGGTCCCCCGCTTCGTTGGCGCCGCCCTGGCGGGAACGGACCTTGAGGTCCACGGCGACGGGGAGCAGACGCGGTGTTTCTGCGATGTTCGGGACGTGGCGGCGGCGTTGCCCCGGCTGATGGAATCGCGCGACTGTTGGGGGCGGGTGTTCAATGTTGGGTCGGATCAGCCGATATCCATGATCGAGCTGGCGCGCCGGGTAATCGACGTGCTTGGTTCGCGTTCGCGGGTGGCGCTGGTCCCGTACACGGACGCCTTCCCCGGGGGCTTTGAGGACCTGCGCCAGCGTCGCCCGGACCTGACGCGGGTTCGGCGGGCGATCGGCTTTGAGCCGCGCGTGCCGCTGGAGCAGACGATCCGCGACATCGCGTCGTGGATGAAGGACGCGCGCGTCTCGGGCGCGGCGGAGGAGGCTCGGGGTTGATCCAGCAGGCGTCGAGCGTGGTGAAGGACCTGCCGCAGGCGTTGTCGCCGACGCAGGACGCCTCGTTGCCGCAGGCGCTGACCGAGGCGGTCCGCTCGTCGTTCCAGGATCCGAAGGTGCAGGAGGACGCGCTGTCGGCGTTGCGCGCGATCGCGACGCCCGACCCGCCCTCGCGCCTGGACATCCTGAACAACTACATGTGGGTCTTCGTGATCGCATTTGCGGTCACGCTGGTCGCCACGCCCATCATGCGGATGCTGGCGGTGAAGAACGGCGTGATCGACCGCCCGAGCGAGGCCCGCAAGATTCACCGGCAGCCGATCGCCTATCTGGGCGGGGCGGCGTGCTTTGTCGGCATGATGGCGGGCATTTTCTACAGCTACCTGGCGATCCTCGAGCCGAGCCTGATGAGCTTCCACCCCTCGAAGTTCTACGAGGCCGACCAGATGCACCTGCCCGTGCCGCCCGCGATTCTGATCGGCATGACGGTCATCATGCTGACGGGGCTGATCGACGATGTGGTCGGGCTCGATCCGCGGCTGAAGATCTCCGGGCAGCTTTTCGCGGCCGCGGCGCTGGCGATCGACCAGGTCGGCGCGAATGTCGCGCGGGGCGTGCTGGCGCCGATCGGCAAGCTCTTCGGAAACGAGGCCCTGACCTGGCAGGTTCCGCTCCCGATCGGGAGCGGCGCGCTGGAGGTCGACCTGATCTACTGGGCCGGAACCATCATCATCGGGCTCTTCGTGCTGGGCGCATGCAACGCCTCGAACCTGATCGACGGGCTGGACGGGCTGCTGACCGGCGTGACGGGTATCGCGTCGGCCGGACTCCTCATCATCGCGCTCGGACTGGCCGCGATCGACGACGGCCCGCGCGACGGGCAGCGCATCATCCTCTGCCTCGCGCTCCTGGGGGCGTGCCTGGGATTCCTTCCCCACAACTTCAACCCGGCGACCATCTTCCAGGGGGACTGCGGGTCACTCTTGCTCGGCTTCACCACCATCAGCATCGTGCTCATGCTGGGCGACACCGGCAAAACCCAGCTGGTCACCGCCGGGCTCATCATCTACGCGATCCCGCTGATCGACACCAGCCTGGCGATCGTGCGCCGCAAGATGGCGGGCAAAAAGCTGTCGGACGCCGACGCCGACCACCTGCACCACATGCTGAAGCGATCGCTGGGCGTGAAGGGGGCGGCCCTGACGCTGTACGCGATCGGGACGGGCTTTGCGACGCTGGGCGTCGCGCTCAGCCTCGGTCGGGCCCGCGTGGTGTATGTGCTGGCGTTCATGTTCGCGGCGTTCATCGGCGTGACGGCGATCAAGATCGCGCGCAAGAAGCAGATCGAGGAAGCCGCCGCCGCCTATGACAAGCCGGCGATCCCAGCGCCCGCCGCGGATGCCACGCCGCCCGCCAAGTCGGCGTAATCCCGCACATTCCCGGCGATTTTGAGGCGCGCGAGAGGGGCGTGCGCGCGTCCCCCGTCGCTATACTCGCCCCATGCCGCTCCCGACCGTGCCCAATCCCCCAAGGCCCGTCCGGCTCATCGCGCTGATGAACCAGAAGGGCGGCGTGGGCAAGACGACCACCACGGTCAACCTCGCCGCGTCGTTCGCCCGCGCGGGACGCCCCACCCTGGTCATCGACCTCGACCCGCAGGCCCACGCCTCGTTGCATCTGGGCGTCGATCCGGGCTCCGACCGTGCCTCCATTTATGACTGCCTGATCGATCCCGCGTTCGACGCGTCGTCGGCCTTGGTCGAAGTCAATCCCAATCTGTGGGTGATCCCCTCGACGACCGACCTTGCCGCGGCCGAGACCGAGCTGGCGGGCATGCCCGAGCGCGAGCGGCGGCTGGAAAAGGTTCTCACCGCGCTGAGCGGGCGCTTTGAGTTCGTGCTGATCGACTGCCCGCCTTCGCTTGGTCTGCTCACCATCAACGCGCTGGCGGCGGCCCGCGAGGTGCTGATCCCCATGCAAGCGCACTTCCTGGCGCTGCAGGGCGTGGGCAAGCTGCTCGAGACCGTGGGGCTCGTGAGCAAGGCGATCAACCCCAGGCTGCGCGTCGCGGGTGTGGTGCTGTGCGCGCACGACGCAAGCAGCACGCACACGCGCGAGGTTGTGGCGGACATGGACGCGTTCTTTGAGCAGGCGCGCCAGGCCGCGGGCGAGGGGAATCTGCCCTGGAAGTTCGCGCGGGTCTTCCGCCCGGCGATCCGGCGGAACATCAAGCTCGCGGAGTGCCCGAGCTTCGGCAAGACGATCTTCGACTATGCGCCGCAGGCGCCGGGCGCGGAGGACTATGCCGCCCTGGGCGCCGCGCTGCTGCGCGATTGGGATGCGATGCTCGCCAAGCGAGGCCCGGAGGCGACGAGCCAGCCGGTGACGCCGCCGCCCGCGTCGATTTCTTCGCCGCAGCCCGCACCGCAGCCCGCACCGCAGATAGTCACGCTGCCGCGCGTCGAGACTCCGCATACCGAGGCCGCGTCGTGACGAGCGCCCCCTGGGCGTCGCCCGGCGTCCGCCGCTTTGTCTTCGGTGGATACGCCGGCCTGCTCTTCATGATGACGCACTGGCCCAAGGTCGCGATCCCAGCGGAGGGCCGCTGGGACCTACCGGTACACGCGGGTGTTTTCGGCGCGTGGGCGGTCCTTTTCATATCGACCGCCCCGTTCGGCCCGGCCCGGAGCCCCCGCAACATCGCGCGGTGCGTCCCCGTCGCCCTGATCTACGCCTGTCTGGACGAGGGGCTCCAGGCGATCCCGCTGGTCAGGCGCGTCGCGGCGTGGGATGATCTGGCGGCGAACATCACGGGTATTCTCATCGCCTCGCTCATCGCGTGGCGTTTCCGCTCGGAGAGCAAGGCGTGAGTCACGAACAGGTCGAGGGCAAGAAGAAGCTGGCCGGCCCGCTCATGTGGGGCGTGTCGTGCATCGTGGGTATCGGAGTTGGCGTGGCGATCGCCAAGCTCGCGCCGGGCGTGATCGCGCCCGACGCGATCGCGATGCACGGGCACGACGGGCCCGCGCCCGCGATCCCGCTCTGGCTGTGCGCGCCATTCGTGCTGCTGCTCGCCAGCATCGCGCTCATGCCCTTCATCAACGGGCACTTCTGGCACGATCACTTCCCCGACTTTGCGTTCTTCTTCGGTGGGGTCGTGGCGGCGTACTACGCCGTCGCGTTCAACATGCCGTTCGTCCACGGCACGTCCTACGGCGTGTACACGATGCTCCACGCGGGGCTGGAGTACTACTCCTTCATCGCGCTGGTCGTTGGGTTGTTCGTGGTCTCGGGCGGGATCGTGATCGACGTGCAGGGGCACGCCGACGCGCGCATGAACACGATCCTGCTGGCGATCGGCGCGGTGGTGGCGAACCTCGTCGGCACGACCGGCGCCTCGATGCTGCTCATCCGCCCGTTCATGCGCCTCAACGCCGGACGCATCAAGGCCCTCCACGTCGTCTTCTTCATCTTCATCGTCTCCAACTGCGGCGGAGCGCTCACCCCCATCGGCGATCCCCCGCTCTATCTGGGCTTTCTCAAGGGCGTGCCGTTCACGTGGACCATCCAGCACCTGTGGCAGGACTGGCTCCTGGTCAACGGGCTCTTGCTCGTCGCGTTCTTCGTCTTTGATTCGCGGGTCGGGCACCCCGAGGGCAAGGCCAAGGAGAAGTTCCACTTCCGAGTTCGCGGGCGGGCCGGCGTGATCTGCCTGCTGCTGATGCTGGCCGGTGTGTTCGTGGACCCGCTCCTCAAGAAGTTCGCGAACTTTGAGGGCTTCCCGGTCGGCGCGACGGTGCAGACCGTCGTCGCGATCAGCGCATACTTCCTTGCCGGCAATGTCCTGCACAAGGCCAACCACTTCGACCTCTTCCCCGCCAAGGAGGTGGGCCTTCTGTTCCTTGGCATCTTTGCCACCATGGCGCCCGCGCTCGGGTATCTCGCGGAGAACGGCGCGAAGCTCGGCATCAACACGCCCACGGCGTTCTACTTCGCGACCGGCTCGCTCTCGGCCGTGCTCGACAACGCGCCGACGTACCTCAACTTCTTCCAGGCCGCCTTCGGCGCGGGCGAGATGAACGCGGCGACGATCCACGCCTGGCTGCTCGACCCGGTCCACTCGGGTGAACTGCACGCGATCTCAACGGCGGCGGTGTTCTTCGGCGCGATGACCTACATCGGCAACGGGCCGAACTTCATGGTCCGCTCGATCGCCCAGTCGTGGTCGATCAAGATGCCGTCGTTCTTCGGGTACCTTGGGTGGGCGGCGGCGATCCTGCTCCCCATCCTGGTGCTGAACTGGTTCCTGTTCTTTGTCGTCTGGCCGCGGTAGGAGACGCGTTCGATGAGCGGCACGGAAGCCCGCCACGAGCAGGAGTCGCACGAGCGCCGCCACGGCGCGCTGGCCGCCGCCGTGCGCGTGGTGTCCGGCATGACGTTCCTCTCGCGCCTGGGCGGGATGGTCCGCGACGTGGTGCTCGTCCGCGTCTTCGGCGGGACGGCCATCGGCTCGGCGTTTACCGCGGGCTTTGCCATCCCCAACATGTTCCGACGGCTCTTCGGCGAGGGAGCGCTCTCCGCCGCGTTCATCCCCGAATACGCCTCGGCGCAGAAGAACGACCCCGAGCAGGCGCGCCGGTTCGCGTCGCTGGTGGTCGGAGCGCTTGCGATCGCGACGGGGCTGCTGACGGCCGTGATCGAGCTGGCGCTGCTCGTCGCGCTCCTGGTTCTTCCCGCCGACGCGGAGCGCGATCTCTCGATCAAGCTCATCATGCTCATGCTCCCGTTCATGCCGTTCATCTGCGTGGCGGCGATCCTGGGGGGCGTGCTGCAGGTCCACGGGCGCTTCGGGCCCGCGGCGTCCGGGCCGCTCGTGCTCAACGGGTTCATCATCGCGGTTGGCGTGTGGCACCTGTACCACCACTCGTTGGGCGGCGAGATGACGGCCTATGCCCTGGGCGCGGCGACCGTGCTCTCCGGGCTCACCCAGGCCGCATGGTTCTTTCTCATCCTGCGCAGGCACGTCACGTGGACGCGCGACGTCGCGCCCGTCAAGGAACGCGGCGTGCGCATGCTCAAGAAGCTCGTTCCCGTGCTCATCGGCATGGGCACGCTTCAGATCACCGCGCTCGTCGATCAGCTCATCGCGATGTGGCCCATCTGGATCGGGCCCACCCTGCTCGGCCACGCCTACCCGCTCGACAAGGCCTCGAACATCATCCTCGCGGCCGCCCAGCGCCTGTACCAGTTCCCGCTCGGGGTCTTCGGCATCGCGGTCGCCACCGCCGCGTTCCCCATGCTGGCGCGCCACGCCGACGAGCCCGCCGCGTTCGTCCAGACGCTCCGGCGCGGCATCCGTCTCTCGCTCTTCATCGGGCTCCCCGCCAGCGTCGGGCTCTTCCTGGTGCGCCACGACGCCATGCCGCTCCTCTATCGATTCGGCGGCAAGGGCTTCAGTCCCGAGCAGATCGACCGCGCCGCCGACGTGCTCGCAGGCTACGCCCCGGGTATCTGGGCGTACTCGCTCATCCACGTGCTGACCCGCGCGTTCTATGCCCGCGGCGACACCAAGACCCCGATGCGCATCGCGCTGTGCATGGTGGCGTTGGCGGCGACGCTCAACTGCACGCTGATCTGGTTCTTCCGCGAGGCGGGGCTCGGCTGGTCGACCAGCACCACCGCCGCGATCCAGGCCCTGGTGCTCGCGCTGCTCTGCCGCCGCCAGGTCCACGAGCGATTGCTCGACACGCCGACATTTCTGGCCATCGTCAAGCTGCTGGTCTCGACGCTCGTGATGGGCTTCCTGGTGTGGGTCTTGCTCCGCTATCTGCCCGCGCCCGTGGGCTGGAAGGACCACGCGCTGCGACTGGCGGGCGCGTGCCTGCTGGGCGGCGTGTCGTATCCCGCGGCGGCGCTGCTCCTGCGTTGCCACGAGCCACGCTGGCTTCTCTCCCGCCACCGCGATGCGCCCGGCCAAGCTAAAATCGACCCCGGCAACTGATAGGAGATCGTCATGAACCAGAATCGAGTTTCGACGGGAGTTCGGGCCGCCCTCGCGCTGACGCTGCTCGCGGGCTCCGCGCTCCTCGCGGCGTGCAACACCGTCAGCGGCGCGGGCCAGGACCTGAAAGACGCCAGCGACGCCACCAAGAAAGCCATCACCGGCGACGATTCCAAGTCGACCACCGAAAAGAAGGAGTAGCGTGCCTCGGATCGACCTCCGCGGCCTGCCCATCGCCATCACCGGCGCCAGCAGCGGCATCGGCTATGCGACCGCGATCGCGTGCGCCCGCGCCGGCATGCCCGTCGCCGTCTCCGCCCGGCGCGCCGATCGATTGAACGAACTCGTGGCGACCATCACGCGCGACGGCGGGCGGGCGGTCGCGGTTCCCGGCGACGTCGCAAAGCCCGAGGACTGCCGAAAGCTCGTCGACGTGACGCGCGAGGCGTTCGGATCGGTCTACGCCGTCTTCGCCAACGCGGGCTACGGCATCGAAAAGCCGGTGCACGAAACCAGCGACCAGGAACTCCGCGATCTCTTCGAGACCAACTTCTGGGGCTCGATCAATCTCGTGCGGGCCGCCCTCCCCCACATGATCGACGCCAAGCGCGGACACATGCTGTGGTGCTCGAGCTGTGTGTCAAAGCTCGGCATCCCGCGCATGGCGGCGTACAGCAGCAGCAAGGCAATGCAGGACCATTTCGCCCGCGCCATGCGCGTGGAACTCGCCGGTTCTGGAATCTACTCCTCGTCCATCCATCCGATCGGCACGATCAGCGAGTTCTCCGACACGCTCAAGTCGCGGTCGGGGCTCAAGAAGCGAGCCTTCGGCCGCCCCGACAAGGGCCTGTTCGTGCAGACCTCCGAGCAGGTCGCGGACGCGACCGTCGCGTGCCTGCGAAAGCCCCGCGGCGAGGTGTGGACCAGCCTGCCGATGCACATGCTCTTTGCGCTGGGCGTGGCGATCCCGAGCCTGGCCGATTATCTGCTCATGCGCCGGGCCCGCAAACGCGATCAGCAGGCGTCGTCCACAATCTGAAATCTGAGATCTGAGATCTCGACGCTCAAAGATCAGTGCACCTCGACCAGCTTCGTGGCTTCGTGCTTCGCGCCCGTGATCGCGTCGGCGAACGACGCCCGGACCAGCACCACGGCGCTCCGTTCCGCGAGCGGCTCCATCGGCAGATCGACGACATACGACGCGCCGAACAGTCCTTCGCGATAGGCGTCGCGGAGGGCGCCGGGACCGAGCTCGATCTTGACCGTGCGGATGGGCGTCGCGCCCTCCTTGGCGGAGCGCTCGCCGGCGTCGCTCACGATCGTCGCGCCCGCGGGGAGCACCATGACCTCGACGCGGAGCGTGCCGACGCCCTGCATGGAACGCCCACGCCCATCCAACGCCGAGACCGAAACGTGGGCGCTCGTCGCGGGCTTGCCCATGTCCGCCGGATCGAGCCATGTGCCGAGATCGGAGATCGAGATCGAGGCGCAGCGCGGCATGGCGGCCAGCACGTCCGCGGGGAGCGCCGGCCCACGCTCTTTCGACAACTCGCCCACCTTGGCGAGCAGCTCGGCGTTGGTCTGTTCGAGCGTCTTCTTCTGATCTTCGAGCGCCATCACGCGCCGGCGGAGCTCGTCGTTGGCCTTCGAGGCCGACGTGCTCCCCCCAACGCTGCAGCCGGCGAAAAGCAAGAGCACCAACGCACCCGCCAGCGAGCGTGGAATCACGCGAGAAGTTCCCGGTGTTGAGTTGCGTTCGGCGTCCACGCGCCCTCCGTGCCATCGCGACCAGCGGGAGAGGGTACGCGCGTCGATGGCGCGGGACCGTGCGGTTCGCGCGGCCGCTCGCGCCGCGAGGATCGGTCGCCAAGAAAAAACGCCCGGGGGCCGGGCGTGTGAAAGGCGAACCGGATCGGAACCGGTGCTTACTTCAACAGCTGGCGGAGCAGCTCTTCCTGGTCCCTGAACCAGTTGTCGTCGATTCCCTGCAGGAACCCGATGTTGGGGAAGCGCTTGACGAGCTGGCGGAGGAAGTCCAGGGCGCCGCGGGCCTTCGCGACCCAGGCGGCCCGATCGGCGCGGTTCTGCATGGACTGAGCGGTCTGCACCGCCACGCCGTACTTCTGGAAATACTCGTTCAGGCGTGCCTGGGCCTCGGTGATGTCGGCTCGCCACTTGATTTGCATTTCCTCGGCGTCGGAGACGGGCCAGGCGTAGCCCTTCTTGGGCTTGCCGACCCACTCGATCTCCTGGTAGCCCATGAGCTTGGCGAGCTCTTCCTTAGTGGCCGCCGTGCCGCGTGAGAACTTGAACTTCTCGGCGTCCGGGGCGCTGAAGGTGAGGATGTCGATGTTGGCGAGGGGGTTGAGGATGTGCTTGCCCGAGTGGTCCTGGTACCAGGTGACCTTGCCGGTGACGGGGTCGATGTCGGCGGAGAGCTTTCCGCTTGGCGGCTCGATCTCCAGCTCGCTCAGAACCTCGTCACGCCCGGAGATCTGCATGGCCCGCATGATCTCCTTGGGGTGCCCGCCGCGGGCGGAGATTTCCTCCATCATGAGCAGCGTCGCCTCCAGGCCGCGCCCTTTCATGGCCTGGAGCGCCCCGCTCCAGCCGGTGCAGGCGCCGTAGTTCCCGTTGGGCATGAAGTAGATTTCTTCGAGGCAGTGCGAGCTCATGGCGGCGGCGGAGATGGCCGACTCGATCCACGCCACAGTGCGGAACTTCTGCTTGTATTCCTTGTGGATGACGTCGCTGATGCGCTGGATTTCGAGGAGGAAGCCGCCGCCCGACTTGACCTTGATGACCACAACGTTCACGCCGTCTTTTTCCAGAAGCGGGATGGCGTCCTTGAGGGGTTTGGCGGCCATCTGCATGCCGACCATCTCCTCGGCGGTGAGGATTGCGGCGCGCGGGGTGTCGCCCGGGCCGGGCTTGGGCTTGGACTCGCCCTTGGCGTCGGGCTTGGTCTCGGGCTTGGTTTCATCGGCGGGCTTGGCGCCGTCGCCCGCGCGGACGATCTTGTCGATGTCGCCGGGCTTCAGGAACTCCTCGTGCGAGATGCCGTTGGTGTCCTGGAGGAGCCAGATATAGCCGTCGAGCTCCTTGGTGATCTTGCCTTCGAGGACGCGCCCGTCTTTCAGGTAGACCTTGTCCTTGTCGGCGGAGAGCGCCGGCGTGGAAACGGGGGTCAACGCCGCGGCGACGGCGCGGGGCGCGCCCACGGGGGAGGAGACCAGAGTCAACGAGGCCAGGAGCGCCGCCGCCGACACCACCAACGTCCACGCGCGTCCGCCCAACATCCCGGTCAGTTTCATGTGCATGTGCTCCGAGGCGCGCGGGCGATGCCCGCGCGGCCCTGTGTGATTACTTGCGGCGGCGCTGCTGCTGCACGTCGAGGGTCTGGTCGTGGTCGAGGAGATCGATCTCGCGCTGCAGGACGCTGTCCATGCCGAGGCGGCGTTCCTCGCCGAAGACCTCGCCGTATTTCTTGAGGATGCCCTGCATGCGCTGCAGGATCTGCTTGCGCTGCCCGCGGGCCTTGGTGCGCTGCTGGAAGTCGCCGCCGATCTGGATGGCGTCGGCGTCACCGCGCAGGCGGCGGAGGTCGCGCATCCCCTGCTCGAGCCCCTTGGACCATCCCTCCATGATCTGCTTGGCGCGGCTCTTGACCTCGACGCCCGTGCGCGAGATGCCCAGCTCGAACTTGAGCTGGTCGATGTCGTCGACCGTGCCCTTGCTGACGCGGAGGTCCTGAGCCAATTTGGCGGTGAGCGTCAGGACGTCGTTGCCCTCGCCGGACTCCAGCGCCTTGGCGGTGTCCTGGCTGCCTTCCTTGGCGTCGTCGGTGAGGAGGAACTCGCCGGGGCCCTCGGGCATGCGCTCGTAATAGACCGGCTCGCCGTTGGGATAGGCGACGGTGAGGACGAACTCGGGGATCGCCATGGCGCGGACGAGCTCGACGGGGTAGCCGCCGGTGTTGGCGATGCCCTCGGCGTGCTTCAGGCGCAGCGAGTACTGCTTCTGGCGGACGACCTCATCGCCGGTCCCGCCGAACATGGTGGTCAGGTTGCCGATGCCGCCCAGCTTGCCGTCGCTCTTGAAGTACATCGTGGGGCAGACCAGGGGAAGGAACGCCGCCCCGCCCATGGCGCGGTTGACCCAGAAGACGACCTTGGGCGGCTTCTCATAGGTGCGAAGCTCGCTGGAGAAGATGTCGTCCATGTCTTCGGCGCGGAAGAGCTCGTCGAAGGCGGCCTCTTCGGGGCTGCGCTCCAGGCCGAGCTCCTTGGGGCCCATCGACCAGTCATTGTTCATGATGACGATGATGTATTCCGCGCCGCCCTTGGCAGCTTCCTTCATGCAGTCGCGGATGGGCGTCTGAGAGATATCCCAGCCGAAACGTCCGGAGAGTTCCATCGTGTAGTACTTCACGCCGCCCTCGACGGGCGCGGCGTCGTCCGTGGTCGCCTTGGTGTCGGGCGTCTTGCCCTTGTCGTCGGCCTTGGTGTCGGCGGCCTTGGGCTTGTCGCCCTTGGGGTCGACCTTGGCGCGCTTGATCTCGAGAATGTCGTCCTTCTTGTAGTCGGCCTCGAACTCGATGCCGCCGATCGTGCCCTTGAACTTGATGGTGCTCGCGTCTTCCTTGACGATCTTGCCGGTGACGACCTTGCCGTCCTTGAAGATCAACGTGTCCTCATCCGCCGAGACCAAGGAGGCCCGCGCCGCGGCGGGCGCTCCGGCCAGCGCCGAGCCGTAGGTGCCCGCGACCGACGCCAGCGCCGCCAGCGTGAGAGTCGCCAACCAGCGTCCATTCATCTTCGCCATGACCAACCTCCCGACTCGCGTCGCGTTCAAGCGCGGCCAATCATCGGCCGTGCCGAGACTTCCGATCCGCCACCCGCCGGCGATCCACCACCCACCGGGCCCCGGATTGTATCGGGGCCGAAACCGCGCCTGACATGGCGCGCGACAACCCCACCCCGAAACAGAATACCAATCTAGACGCCCCCTGAGCCAGCGAGTTCCAGCGCCAATCTCAGGCCGTCATCCCGCGACACGATTCGCTCCTCCAACTGCGCGTCGTACAGCGCCTCCAGCAGCACCCTGAACCCCGGCCCGGGCGAGAGCCCCAGCCCGATCAGGTCGTCGCCCGACACCAACGGATCAGGCGAAAGCCCGGAGGCCGTAGCGCGCAGCGATGCCATATCCTCCGATACGCGGCCCGCGAGCGACGTGTTTCGAACAAAGACCAAATCATAAGCGTCCGAGAACGCGTCGGTCGAGGCGAGACGCTTTCGGGCCGCCACCCCCAACGAGTCCCACTTCCGCTCGATTGTTGGAATCGTTTGGAGAATGTTGGAAAGCGACGCCCGCTCATCATTGGAAAGGCACAGAGCCGATCGCCAGCGCGTCACGAGGAGTTGGCTGTCGGTGGTGCCGACCTCAAGGCCCCGATCGAGCGCCCAGGCGGCCAGGCACACGCCTAGGCCCGCCTCGGGGCGCAGGCGCGCGAGGATGTGAGGCGGCGTGGTCCGGGACGTCTCGCCCAGCACCGGCGCGTCGAGCCCCAGCTCCGCAAGGGTCGTCACCGCGCCGGCGCGAGTCGCGTGCGCCATCATGGCGCGGATCTCATCGCCGATGCGTTCGCGGCTCACGCCCGCCAGGTCGCGCGCGTGGCGCGTGATGGCGGCCCGGGTCGCGTCGTCGATCGTGAACGACAGCTTGGCCGAGAGACGCACCGCCCGCAGCGCGCGCAGATGATCCTCCGCGAGGCGTGCGTCGGGATCGCCCACGGCACGCAGCACCTTTCTCTCCAGATCGGCCAGCCCGCCGACAAAGTCGATCACGCGCCCGTGCGGCCCGGCGCTGGTGTCGGCGGGGTCAAGAAACAACGCGTTGACGGTGAAATCGCGTCGGGCGGCATCCTCTTCCGGCGTGCTGAAGCGCACCTCGTCGGGGCGGCGCTTGTCGGTGTACGCGCCGTCGGCGCGGAAGGTCGCGACCTCGGTGACGACACCGTGGAGCTTTACGAGCACGACGCCGAACGACGCGCCGACCTCGCTGGTCTTGCGGAAGAGCCGGGTGAGCACGGGGGGCGTGGCGTCGGTGGCGACGTCGTAATCCTGGGGCACGCGCCCGAGCAGCTCATCGCGCACGCACCCGCCCGCGAGGTACGCGACGTGTCCCGCGTCACGCAGCGTCGCGATGATCTCCGCCGCCGCCCGTCGCCCGGGCGTGTCGGTGAATTGGCTGGCGATGGTCCCGCTCACGGGAAGATTGTATTGGGGTGGGCGCGGGGACGGGCGTGCCTTGCTGGATCGCAGTGCGACGATTCGCTCGGGACTCGCTCATTGTCGGCGTCGGGCGAGAAGGGCCGCGAAAGAGCACGCGAGTCGCTCACGCCCCCTTGCCGCGTTCGCTCGAGTCGAGCCAGAGCGTGACCGGCCCGTCGTTCACGAGCGCCACCTTCATCATGGAGCGGAACACGCCGCTCTCGACGTGCAGGCCCGTCGCGCGGAGCTCATCCAGGATCGCCGCGAAGTGCTTGACCGCGTGCTCCGGGCGCATGGCGCGATCGAAGCTCGGGCGGCGGCCCTTGGCGCAGGCGCCCGCGAGCGTGAAGTTCGGCACGACCAGCACCGAGCCGCGGATGTCGAGCAAGCTCAGGTTCAGCTTGCCCTGATCGTCCTCGAAGATGCGGAGGTTGGCGATCTTCTCGGCGATCCAGCGTCGATCGTCGTCGCTGTCGGTGGTCTCAAAGCCGATCAGCGCGAGCAGGCCGCGCTCGATCGCGGCGTGGGCGGCCGCGTCGTCGGGAAGGGCGGCGCCGTCCATCGACATCCCGCCGACGCTGGAAACGCTCGCCTCTGAAACACGCTGGATGACGCATCGCATGTCGGACGATATGACGTGAATCGTCAGTTCGCCCCGCTGACCACGCCGGCCTTGGCGAGAAACTGCCGGATCGGCCCCCAGTATGCCTCGGGCACGCGATCGAGATCAAGGTGCCCGGCGTCGAGTTCGACCATTGTCGTGCGCGGGTTGAGTGTGGCAAGAGTTCGCCCCTGCTCGATCGGGATGATCGTGTCGCGCGTGCCGTGGATGATCAGGATCGGGCACGACAGCGAGGCGAGCACGCGATCGGTGCGGAAGGGGTGCTTCACGATCGAGGGCGGGACGAGATAGGCGGCGGCGAAGGACGCGACGCTGGTGAACGGCGAGTCGAGGACGAGGGCGGCGGGCCCGGTGCGCGCCGCGACCTGGGCCGCCACGCCCGTGCCCAGCGACATGCCGTGGAGCACGATCCGGTTCGCGTCGACGCCGGCGCGGGCGCGCATAAGTTCGACGGCGCGCACCCCTTGTTCGACGGTTGATTGCTCGGAGGGTTTGCCCCGATTGACGCGATAGCCCGGATACTCGACCAGGAGCGTGGAGCAGCCGAGGGCCGTGTAGTCGCGGGCGCGATCGGCGAGCCAGTCGATCATGTCGGCGTTGCCGTGGAAGAAGATGACGACGGGCGCGGGGTGTTCGGCGCTGGCGCCCGGGGCCGCGAAGAACCATGACTCGTGGTGAAGGCCATCGGGCCCGTCGATCATGACGCGCTCAAAGCCCGGTGGCGGCGGGAGCGTCGCCTGGGCCTCGGGGACGCGCTGAACCACGAAGATCATCGAGTCCTGGGCGCGGTACATGATCGTGAGATATGCGGCGTACAGCACGAGCGCGATGAAGACGAGCCGCACGATGCGCCGGCGGAGGGGCGGGCGCGCCGGGGGCGTCGCGCTGCTTGCTGCCCCTGAAAAAGCCGGGGCGATTCGCAGTTCGGTCATTGCTGCCTTTCCATGCTCCCGCGTTCACGGACCCCGGAGCGGACCGCACCACGAAGGACCGTCACTTTACCGCGTTCGGCCCGCGATCGGTGCATGAAACGCCGACCCGTCCAAGCCCAATGAGTGGGCAGGAGCGTCGAATGGACTTTGTGATCGCAATATGCGTGGGTGTGGGGCTTTCCGCGGCGTGCGGGCTGCGGGTCTTTCTGCCCATGCTGCTGCTCTCCGCGGCCGCCAAGTTCGGTTGGGTGCCCCTTGCGCACGGCTTTGACTGGGTTTCCAGTTGGCCGGCGCTGGTGGCGTTTGGCGTGGCGTCGGTGCTTGAGGTTGGCGCGGGGCACATCCCGTGGGTCGATCACGCGGTCGATGTTCTGGCCGCTCCGTGCGCGATCGCGGTGGGCACGCTCGCGATGGCGACGCAGCTTGATGCAGCGCAGCCGCTGATCGGCTGGGCGGGCACGCTCGCCGCGGGCGGCGCCGTGGGCGGCACGATCGCCGGCGGCGTGAAGCTGCTCGGCGCGACGACGCGCGTCGCATCAACCGCGAGCACGGCGGGTCTCGGCAATCCCATCATCGCGAGCGTGGAAACACTCGGCGCGGCGATTCTCTCGATCCTGTCGATCGTGGTTCCGATCGCGGCGGGATTGCTGCTCATCGCGATCGTCGCGATGGCGATCGCGATCGTCCGGCGTCGGCGACGGGCGCGGGCGGCGGTTGCGGCCGTCAACGTGACGATGTAGGCTCGCTCGCATGAATACACGAATCGATCGGTGCTTGCTCGCCGTGGTCGTGGTTGTGTTCGGCGTGGTAATTCTGGCGTTTCCGGGGTGTGCCAAGAAGCTGAGCGCCGCGACGCTGATCGACGCCATGCCGCGCGAGGTTGAGAGCGTCTTCTACCGCGATTTCACGCGGCTGACGGGGCCGGCGTGGGCGTACATCGAGAGCGAACGGCCGAAGCCGGAAGGCCAGCCCAACTCGATCTACGGCGCGGCGATCGTGGCGGCGTGGGGCGCGAGCCCGCGTGCCCAGGCCATGGGCGCGACGGAGTTCACGAAGCTGCAAGGAATCGGCAGCAACAGATGGGACCAGCGCGACATTTTCGTGTGCAAGGAATCGCTCGCGGGATTCCGCGACACGCTCGCGGGCGGCTCGGCCTTGGTGGTGGGCAAGACGCGACACGGGAGTGTGGAGGTCTTCGAGGGCCGCCGAACGATGCAGAGTTTCCGCAAGGATACGTCCGATCAAGTTGTTTCGATCTTCGTGGCGATCCCCGACGACCACACGCTGGTGATCTCGGCGTCGCGTGGCGAGGTCGAGAAGATGACGGATTCTCTGCTTGACCGATCGATCACGAGCGAAGGGCGCGTGGCCCGGGTTCGCGAGCGCTGGGGGCCGATCGGCGACGAGATCGCGAACGATCCGCCTCTGCTGGTGCTGCGCGCGATCGAGCCCGAGCCGATCGCCAACCGCTTCATCCGCCCCGCCGATGCACGATCCTGGCCCCCCATTCACGCACTGGCGATGACGCGACGCGGCGAGCTCTCGGCGCTTGACCTGCGGTATGTCGGACCCGCCAAGGAACTCCCGGAGCAGTGGATTCAATATGTGTTTGCCGGCGACAATCCCGAGCGGACGGAATCAGCGGGCGGGTTCACGCTGCGATCGCAGGTCATTGCCAACACGTCGAAATCGGAACCGCGCGAGGCGTTGTACCTCTGGATGTTCCCGCGCCTCGTGTTTGGACAGGAAGTCGGATTCTGAGCGGGCCTGATTGCTCGCGCCAAAATGAAAACGGCCCGTCCGGGTCGAGTCGGACAGGCCGCGGGCACGCTCGCTACGCCTCATTACGAAGCGCGGCGGCGACGGAAGCCGAGAAGAAGGCCCATGGCACCAAGCGTCGCGGCGCCGGGCGCGGGGGTGCTGTAGAACTGTACGTCGAACATCGCGTCGTTGTAATCGTGGTCGCCCCCGGGGAGCTTGATGTCCTCGATACGCATGCGGAAGTGGTTGGCGGCGATGTCCTCGTAGGCGAACTGCATGATGTCAACCTCGTCGGTCATGCGGAAGGTGTTGAGTTCGCCGCTGGTGATGTCGTAGGCGAAATAGAGGGGCGTCTGGTTCTCGAAAACGCCGAGGCTGATGCTGTCGCCGGGGGACGACGAGTGGTTGTTGAAGAGCCACTGGCCGAGGCCTTCGCGCTCCTGGTCACCTCCCATCCAGTACACGTCGCCGGTCCAGCCGGCGTCGGAGGAATGGAAGGTGACGACGGCTTCGTGCCCGGCGGGAACGTAGAGCGGCTGACCGATGTAGATCGCCGCGCTCGCCGCCGAAGCCATCGCCGCCGCACCAACCACGCCCATCTTGATCATCGTGTTCATGTCTCTGTCCTCCAAGTCTGTAAAGATGTCGAGCCGGCCAAAGCGACCGACTCACCACAACCGTGAGATTGACCGGGGGCAAACACCATGAAAACAGGGAGCGTGCGTGCGAGCCGCTCCGTATGTGCGGCCTGTGGCGGAACAGGCGGCACGAGCGGAAAGGTGCTCCGCGTTATTGGGCGCTGGTGCAGCGACAAAGAACAAGAATCACAGCGAACGAGGTCAACATCCGCCCCGCTGGCGCGCAAGGAGCGCGGAGACACACATCGAGCACGGGCTCGATGCACGCCCGGGTCGGATCGGGAATCGCGATGCCCCGCGGCGCGATCTACTTGTTCTCTGGCGGGGGGATTTCAGCGGGCGGGAGGCCGACGCCCATCACCGTGAGCTTGGTCGGGCCCGCCGGGCCGAACACGATCAGCGGCAGATCGGGGTTTGCCGTCGCGCGTGGGACATACGGCGTGTCGAGCAGCCGCGCCATCGCGGAGCGCGCCGGCGCCGGTGCGCGATGGTCCGCCGTGGGCGTGAAGACCAGCCCCTCGGGCACCGCGACGAACAGCCCCGGATGATCGACGATCGGCGAGCGCACCGCGGCGATCGACTTCTCGCTGAGCGGGTTCCACGAGCCCGACGCCAGGTCAAACTCCGCCGTGCGCCCAAGGTCGGGCACAAAGAGCGAGAGGGGCGTGCCGCCCGCGCCGACGATGGCGCCCGGCGCCGGCGGATTCGATTCGGAGCCGGCGGCCCTGGCGTCAAGAGCGATCGCGTGGGGCGGCGGAACCTGCAGCGCCGCGGTGCATTGATACGCCAGCGCGGGATCGGACGAGAGTGAGAGCGATCGCGTGGCGATCACCGGGCCGATGGCGGTATCGGCGTCGGAGGTCGGCGCGTCGCGGAGCGCGACCAGGTCGATGCCGCCCTGCGATCGCGCGAGCGTGAAGAGCGTCTTGGGCTCTCCCGCGTAGATCGGGAAGAGATATCCGACGTCGCCCGCGGGGCGGACGCGGAGCTTGCCGTCGCGCGTGCGGATCACCAGGTCGGCCTTGGGGCTTCCCTTCTTCCGCGTGGTGTAGGCCAGGTCGCCCGATTGCGACAGCACGCCGTGGGCGTTGATCGCGGGCGAATCCGCGAGCCACTCGACGCGCCCGGAGGTCCACGCGACCTTGGCGATCGCGCGCGTGCCATCGGCCCGCGGCTGTTCGATCAGGAAGCCCTCCGCGTCGCACGAGCGCCCCATGATCGCGCCCTCGGGAAGCACGGGGAGTTGCAGCGGCGAAAGGCCGGTCTTCTCCACCCGGTACACGACGAGCCTGGTCGTGATCGCGGGGACCGCGTTGTCGAGCGCCAGCAGCGTCGGCCACGTCGGCGCCAGGCCCGCCTGCACCACGACGAAACGCGCGTCGGGCGAGACCAGCGGCAGCACCTGCCCGTCGTATTCGATCGTGCCTAATGGGAAGATCGAGAAGCGCAGCATCGCGCTGGAGGTGGGCGGCACGGGGCGCGCGACAGGTGCGCCCGGCTGGACGGGCGGCTCAGTTCCCGTGGGCGGATTGGGCGGGGGCTGGTCGGGCGCGGGCTGGTTGGACTCGGGCGATGCCGAGACCAGTCGTGGATGGAGCGCCGACTCGCGGGGCGAGGGCTCGGAGCGCACCGTGACGCACCCCGCGGCGGTCTGGATCGCGGCCAGCGCGAACACCAGCGGAAGTCGAGGTTGGTTCGAGCGTCGCATCACGCGTTCATCCGTCGTAGCCAAAGTCCTGTGCCGTCTTCTTCTTGGGCTTGCTCTCGTCCGATTCCTCCGCGCCCTTGCCTTCTTTTTCAGGGTCCTGCAGGCGCAGACGCATCTGGTTCAGGCGCTCCTGGTACGGCTCGTTGAGCTTCTGCCGCTCCTCGGGATTCTCGACCACGATCGGCGTGATGAAGACCAGGAGCTCGGTGCTCTTGACGCTCTTTTCCTTGGACGTGAAGAGCGCGCCCAGGAGCGGGATGTCGCCGAGGAGCGGCACCTTGCGGGTGATGTCGGAGTCCTCCTTGCGGATGATGCCCGAGATCACCACGGTCTGCCCGTCGCGGAGGATGAGCTGCGTGGTCGTCTCGCGCCGATCGACCACGAACCCGCCGAAGAGCGTCTCGCCCGGAACGATCGACGAGAGCTCGAGGTTGACGCGGACGTCGACGTCCTTGTTGTTGGCGATGCGCGGCCTGATGCGGAGCTGGATGCCCACGGCGCGGTAGTCGAAGCTCTGCACCAGGTTGCCGTTGTTGTTGGTCTGCGAGTCGGTGACGAACGGGATGTCCTGGCCGTCGAAGAACTCGGCCTCCTGGTTGTCGCTGGTGAATATCCTGGGCTCGGACAGGATCTGCACGTCGGTCTTCTCCGACAGCGCCTGGAGCAGCACGTTCACGTTCATGTTCACGTCGAGCACCGACGAATTGAAGAGCGAGCCGATGAATCCCGAGCGGTCCTGGTCGGTGCCGAACTGGATCGCGTTGTCGGGGTTGGTGGGCGTGATCGTGGAGCTCGACCAGCGCAGGCCCAGCGCGGTCGCGTCGTCGCTGGACATCTCCGCGACCACCGCCGAGATCAGCACCTGACGCCCGGGGCGGTCGAGCTGCCCGATCAACTGCGAGACCGACGCGCGATACTCCGGCGGCGCGAGCACCAGGAGCGCGTTCTGTCGCCACACCGGCACGATGCGGATCGCCCCGACCAGGTTCGACGCGCCGGCCTTGTCGGTCGGCGGGCGCGATCGCTGCCACCAGAACTGGATGTTCGACGCGCTGGTCGTCGCGTTGTTCTGGTTGTTCTGATTCGTCGTGGTGGTGGCGGCGTCCTGGGCGAAGGGGCTGGTGGTCAGCGTGCTTTCAGACAGGCCGCTCTCCGAGCGGCGGATCTGCGCCAGCGTGCCGTCCTGCGCCAGCAGCGTATTGAGCTGCTCGGCGAGGTCCTCGGCGTTGGCGTGCTTGAGCTCGACGACCTCGGGCAGTCCGATCGACTGCGGCTGGTCCAGGTCCTGGATGATCTTGTCGATGACGGCCAGGTTGTCCGGGCTCTTGGCAACCACCACGAGCCGCCCGGATTCCGGGATCGCCTGGAACGAGAACTGCCCCGCCAGCCGCCCCACGCCCTGGGCCGTCGTGGTGTTGTTCCCCTGCGTGGTCGTCGTGCCCTTGCCGAAGAGGCCCTCGAGCAGGTCGCGCACCTTGATCGGGTCGGAGTTCTTGAGGTCGTAGACGCGCGGGACGACGGCCTCGTCGGGAAGTGGCTTGTCCCAGAACTGGTCGATCTGCGTGCGGATCTGGTCGAGGATCGGGCGCTCCGCGAGCACCGTGACGGAGTTCTGCTGCGTGTTGGCGGTCACGCGGAGGTTGGCGCTGGTGGCGATGTCGGAGCCCGACGCGCCGCCGCCGCCCTGCTGGTTCTGGTTTCCGCGCGTGCCGCGCCCGCCCTGCTGGTTGTTGTTCCCGCCGCCGCGGTTGAAGAAGTTCTGGAAGGGGTTCTGCTGCTGGTTCTGGTTCCCGGTGCGGGGCTGGCTCTCGGAGAAGAGTTCCTTGATGTTGGTCGCGACCTGCTCGGCGTCGGCGTAGCGCAGACGGAAGGTCTCGCTCCCCAGCGACGCCGCCGCGGGCATGTCGAGCGAGGCGATCAGCTTCTCCAGCCGCTGCAGGAGCCCGATGTTGCCGAGCACGGCGAGCTGGTTGGACTGCTCGTCGACCATGATCTTGGCGAAGTCTGGCACGTTGTCCTTGATGAGCTCGCCGACGTTCTTGGCGCTGGCGTTGCGCATCGAATAGACCTTCTGCACGATCGAGCCGTAGTCCGTGCGTTCCAGCAGGGACTCATCCCCCGGCACGACGGGCACGTCCTGGCGCGTGATCTCGTTGATGTCGCGCAGGGTGATGATCGTCGGACCCTCCACCACCGCCACGCCGATCTGGTGCATCGCCATGATGACCATGTCGAGCGCCAGCTGGCGCGGGATCGGTCGGTCGTTGAGCACCGTGATCGAGCGTGTCATCACCTCGGGCTGCGGCATGACGACCTTGCCCGTCGCCTCCACGATGAAGGGAACCACGTCGCTCACCTTCACGTTCTTGAAGGCCAGCACCGTGTCCGGCCCGTCGAGCACGCGCCGGTTGGTGGCGGCGTCGATCCTCTCGGGCTTGGGTTCGGCGGGCGGCGTCGCGGCGGGCGGCTCGCTCGGCGCCGGCGCTGCGGGGACCGGAACGGCGGCGGGCGGGGCCTCCTGCGCGAGGGCCGAGCCGGCCAACGCCGCCAGCATCGCGGGAACGACAACGCCCTTGGTCAGGATGCGACGATCGATGGGTCGTGAATTCATGATGAACCTATGGGGTTGAACCTGCGAGCTTGGGTTTACTTGGGCGTCGTCGCCGGAGTGGCGGGCGCGGGCTCGTTGGGGGTTGACTCGGGGCTGCTTTCAGGCTTGGTTTCGGGATTGGCTTCGGGTTTGGCGTCCGTCGCGGCGCTCTCGCTCGGCTTGGTTTCGGAGGGTTTGGTTTCGCCGGGCTTGGTTTCGCCGGGTTTGGCCTCCGAGGGTGGGACTTCAGCCGGCTTTGACTCAACGGGCTTCGGCGGCGGCGGGATCACCGTCTTGTCGCGCTCGAACAGCGTCACCGGAAAATCCACGCCGCGATACTTGATCGTCGCGCCCCACGGCGGATCGACCTTCACGACCGACAGCGGCTTGTCGGCGTCCTGGCCCGCTCGCAGGCGCGTGCCGTCGCTGAACCACACCGTGTCGTTGATGATCGCCGCCAGGGCCGGCCCGCCATAGCTCGCGGGAGGCCTGGGCGTCGTGTCCGTCACCGTCGGTGGCGGGTCGCTGCGCGGCGCGCGCGGGGCGGCGGGGATCACGAACAGTGATCGTCCGCTCGTCTGCGCCAGCGAACGCTCGCTCGATTCCTCGAATTTCTTGAGCATCTCCTGCCGGCGCGTGTCCTGCGCCGCTGAGGGCGACGCCGCCGGCGTCAGCAGCGTGCCCACCATCGCGACAACCGGGAAGGCCAACACGACGATCGCGAGCACGATCACGACCAGCGCGGCCTGTCCGGCGCGCGACATCCGCGACCAGAGCACGCCCAGCGAAACCTGATGTGGACGAACGGGGCTCACCTTCCACGACCCTTTCTGGAGAGCTTCCACGCCTCGGCGGTGATGTTGGCGCGGACTGTGCCCGCCGGCACGCCGCGCCCGGATTGGAGCTTGGTGATCTGCACGCGCGAGACGGCGACGATCTCGGGGGCGCGCTCAAAGTCGGCGATCACCCTGGCGACGTTGTCGGGCGTGGTCTCGAACTGCAGGTCCTTGACAAGGCGGTCGAGGCGCATGTTCTGGGCGGTGTAGACCTGCGTGAGCGGGCCCGACGCGACCGGAACCTCGCGGTCGGTGGCGGTGCTGTCGCGCACGCCGTGGGCCTTGAGAATCTCCGCGACGCGCCGGTTGAAGGCCTCCGAGCCGGCGGTGGTTTCGACGGGAAGATTGACGGCGCCGAAGCGCTGCACGCCGCTCTCCACCTGCCCGAGCGCGGAGACAAAGCCCTGGTCCGAGGACGAGGCCCCGCGCAGACGGGACTCGAGCGCGTCCGCCGACCCGCCCAGGCGCAGCGTGGAATCCAGCGCCGGCTCCACCACCAGGAAATACGCGGCCAGCGCCGCCACGAACACGACCAGCCATCGTGCGGCCCTGGGCCACGAGTTGAAGCGAGCCCAAAGACTCATGTGGTCCCCCCGCTTCCCGCGTTCTTCATGCGCTCCTGCAGCTTGGTGACCTCGGTGTCGAGGCGGGCCTTCACGCCCGGATCGATCCCCTGCACCGCGGAGGCGCGCCGGCGCGCCACCATCTCCTTCATCGCGGTCGTCCGGTCCATCGCGCCGATCTGCGCGTCGGTCAACTCGGGCGGAACGTCGGAAAGGCTCGGCAGGCCCGAGCCCGACGTGGGGCGCGACGAGCGCGACGAATCCGCTGCGGCCGGGGAGCGTGAGTCCCGCGAGGAGTCGCGGCCTTCACCCCGGCCGCTGTCGCGCCCGCTGTCACGAGAACCGTTGCTCGACGCGCTCTCGCGCGAGCGATCCGACGAGCCGGACTCGGTCGCGACGATCGGCGCGTTGCGGGCCGCCTCGCCGTAGAGACGCACCGCCAGCGGCTTTTCCGCGTAGTCCTCGACGGGTTTCACATAGATCGTCGGATTCAGAACGTTGGCGGAGATGTCAAACTCCACGCCCGACGACCCCGACACCGCGCGATCGATCTTGAGCTTGTCGAACAGCCCGGTCTGGTTCAGGTGCGACTGCAGCTTGCCCAGCACTTCCTGGCTGTCGGCCGTCCCCTTGATCATCAGGCCCTGCTCGGGCGAGAGACGGAGGACCTCGACGATCACGCCCTGCGGTGTGGCGGCCGAGATGTCGCCCATCAACTTGGTCATGGGCCAGCGCATCGTCTCGAGCTGCTGATACATGGCGGCCTGCTTGGAGAGCGCCGCCCGCTGCTCATCGACCTGCGCCAGGTTCGCCGATTTGCTCTTGAGCACCGCGCTCCGCGCCGCGGCGATACCCAGCGGCGCCAGGATCACCAGCGCCGCCGCCGCGATGCCCGCGACCAGCGCGTTCCGCGGCACCGACACCCACTCCGCGAATCGCTCCGGCCCGGTGCGCCGCTCGGCCGGGGGCTGGTCACGCAGCTGCGCCAGCGAACGCGTCACGGCATCGGGCGAGAGCGCGGCCAGCGCCGCCCCGATCGCCACGCCGTACTGATCCAGCCAGCGCTGCTCGGGCACCAGCCCCTCGACCCGCGAGGCCAGCGCCGCGCGCGAGGCCGCGTCCAGCCGCAGGTGCGCCCGCGAATCGACCACCTCGCTCGCGGCGTTCGCGCCCACGGCCCGGCACGTCTCGGCGATACGGGCCGCGATCGCGCCGTGATTGGTCGGATCTTCCACGATCGCGCGGGCCGCCAGTCGATCAGGGCCCGAGGCGACGATGCTCACGCCCGCGCGGTCGCACAGCACCGCGAGCCCCGATGGCGCGCGGAGCATGGCCAGCGCCGCCGCCGAGGCGATGAACGTCTCGTCCTCGACGGGGAGGTCGGGCTCCTCGGGCGGGGGCGTGATCCACGCGGTGAAGATCGCGCCGCGCTTGCCGTCGGCCGAGAGATCGGGCACCACGCCGCCGGCACGCCGATGGGCCGGCGCGTCCTCGGGGAGCGAAGCTTCGCCCAGGAGCGCCAGGGCCGAGAGCAGCTCGGCGGGCTGGGCGTTGTCCACGCGCGAGGCGCGGCAGACGGTGTCGGCGGCGGGGAGCACGCGGACCAGGTGGTGGACGCGGTGCTGGGCCAGCGCCGCGGGAAGCTCGGCGATCGCGCCGAGCGTCCGGGCCTCGATCACGCGCACGCCGCGCGCCGTGCGCTCGGCGACGACCAGGCCCAGCTCAAAGAGCGCGCCCAGGCGTTGCGTGTCGGTGGTGGGTGTCGTCGTCGCCATGCGTTTCTCAGCGGGTCCGAAGCTCGGTGATGGTCGCGGGAAGGGTCGAACGGTCGATGGTCACGATCAGTTCACATTCGATGCCGGTCTGCTCGTCGCGCCCGCGGCAGTCCACGCGGTACACGTTCGAGCGCACATCCAGAACATTGGAGATGCGCGAGAGACGGTTGCGCGTCATCCCCGCGACGTCGAGCAGGTCCACGATCGACGTGAATCCCTTGGGACGAGCCTCGCGCTCCGCGATGATCGCGTCCGCCGTCGAAGGGTCGATGTCGGTCAGGTACTGCAGCGTCTCGGCCTGGCAGGTGTTGATGTTCAGTTTGCCCGGACGCGCTGCGGTCGTCGGTGTTGTCTCGTCGCTCGTGCTCGCGGTCTCGGCGGTGGGGGGTGCGGCCGCCGCGTCGCGGGGCGCCCCCGCGAAGAGCGCCGCGAGCTGGTCGGGCGAGAGGGGGGCGACCCACGCGCCGCCCGTGCCGCCCTGCTGACCGGTCGAACCAAGCTGGTCGAGATCGCGCCGGATGAAATCGCTCATGACAGCGCCGGAACTCGCCCCGTACGCGACGATCGCGTCGGCCTGCGCGGAGGTCACGTTGATCCGCTGCGCGACTTCGTCGGCGGTCGCGACCGAGAGATTCAGCCGCTCCTCGCCCGACTCGGCCAGCCCGTCGACGCTCGACGCCGTCAGGATCGCCGACCAGCCCGCGTCGAGCTGCCCGTCGGCGTTGTCCCAGGGCCACGACGCGTTCCCGTCGTTCTCGTTGGGATCGAGGCGCCCGTTCAGGTTCCAGTCCTCGCCGCGCACGATCTCGGGCGTTACCCCGCTGATCAGCTCCAGCTCCGCGATCGAGCGGACATACGCATTCCGCGGCACGGTCGCGCCCGGCTGCGTCAGGTAGTAGCCGATCTCCGCGCCCAAGGGGCGTGTGTCGTCGTCGCTGTCGATCCAGTCGAGGATGCTGTCGGCGACGTCCTCGGTCATGTCGGGGAGCAGCATGAGCTCCGCCTGCGTGAGCAGGTTGACGTTGAGCTTCGAGTGCTCGTCCATCGCGCCGAATCGCTCCTGCCCGTTGTCGGTCCACGACACGCGGAAGAACGAGCCGGCGAGCTGGCCCTCGCTCACCTGCGTGATGTCATCGGTGATCGCGTAGGCGTCGCTGGTGTCGGGGCTCTGCGTGCTGGCGTCGAGGCTCGAGAGCACGTTCTCCAGCGCCGCACGCGCCGCCCAGTGGGCCCGCACCCGCGCCAGCGCCTCGCGCCCCGCGGCGGCCTGTCGGAACGCCGCCGCCTGCACCGACGCCAGCATCACCGCGCCGATCGCGACCACCCACAGCACGAGCATGGTGGCGAAGGCGCGATGGCCCGTTGCGCGATGGAGATTGACCGCGAGCATCACCCGCCACCCCCCGTCGTCGCGGCGCTCGTGTCGGTGCTCGTGTCCTCGATCGGCGGCGTGATCGGCGCGGGCGTGCGATCGAGCGCGACCGTTCGCCTGGCCTTGGCCTGCACGGTCTTGTCGTCAGAGGTTGCGACGACCGTGATCCGCACGGCGTAGGGAACGCCGTCGGCGTCGCTGTCCCATGACGTGGCCCACTGGGTCCCGTCGTCGGCCTCGATCGAGAGCTCGACCACGCCGGGGACCACGGGCCGCGCCAGGCCGCCCGCGTCGAGGAACTCGTCGGCGGGCGCGTCGGTGCGTCGCCAGAGCGAGAGACCCTGCGCCGTCGCGTCGAGGCGATACTGCACCTCGCCCTCGCCGCCGCTGGGCAGGCCGGGGTCGCGGGCCTGCACGCGCATGGAACGCGCGAGGATCAGGATCGAATCGCGTGCGTCCAGTCCGAGTTCGCCGCCGTCGGCGATCGCCAGACGCGTAAACGTCGGGTCCTGGTCGCGGGCGGCCTCGATGATGTCGGTGGCGATGAGCGATGCGGCGGCCTCGGCGCGGGCGTGCGCCTCCTGGCGGGCCGTCGCACGGGACTTGCCCCTGGAAAACTGCGTGAGCGCGGTGGTCGTCGCGCCCGCGACGATCACGCCCACGAGCAGCGCAACGACCAGCTCGACGATCGTGAAGGCCCGAGTTGTCGGCGTGTGTGTGTTCATCTTGGTCTGTCGCGATCCGTGTTCTCTCGCCCGCGCACGCGACGGCTTTCGTTCCTGCCCCGCCGCCTTGCCATTCCGATCGATCCTCGCCTTCATCGGACCGCCCGATTCGTCCTGCTTCCGCCCCTTCTTATCCCCGCATTCGTCTCTGCGTTCTCCGTGATGTCTCCGTGTCCTCCGTGGTTCAACCTCTTACGGCGTCCGCGTCACGCCCTCGTCCAGCGTGCGGTCCTCGACCTCGCCCGGACGCGGCGCGATCAGCGTCTCAACGCTCGCCGAGCGCGTCCTTCCCCCCGCCTCCCAGAACACCGTCGCCCGCACGAAATACGGGTTCGCGCCCCCCTGTTCCTGAATGTCCACCTCGTATCGATACTGATCGAACGGCGGGTCGCACGTCCCCTGCGTGTCGTAGCGCGAGGCGTAGTTGTCCGGGCCGCGCGCCAGGACCAGCGCGAGTTGCTCGTCGATCAGCATCGCCGCCGTCTGGAGTTGCTCGCCGCCGGTCTGCTCCGAGATGGCGCGCCCCACCAGGCCGATCATCGCGGTCAGCGCCAGGCCCAAGATCACCGATCCCACGATCACGTCGACGAGAATGCTCCCGCGACGAGTCCGTGTAAAGAAGCGAACGATGTTGGAGCGCGTCGTCTTCACCACGACACCTCCCCCATCCCCGTCGCGTCGAGGTCAACGCTCTCATCGAGCGGCGTCGCGCCCTCAACCACCTGGGCCCGCAACGAGCCGGGCGCAAGCACGATCGACCATGTTCGAGTTCCCTCGCGGTCGCGGAACGACGCGATGACCATGCCGCGTTCCTGCCCGGGGACCATCTCGATGGTCCACTTGCGGTTGTCGAGCGCCCGCCCGTCGACCGAGCCTGAGACGAATGTCAGGCGGTCGGCACGCTGCTCGGGCACGATCGGGTCCGGCGCCCATACGGGGTTGGTCTCAAAGTCCGACGCGCTCGCCGCCCGCGATGTCTCCATCCACATCCGGCCATCGCCCGTCGCGTCATACCACAGCGCGACGTGCTGCCCGGCGATCGCCGCGCGGGCCGCCGCCGTGGAGAAGAAGTCCGCCAGCACGCGGACGTTCTGCTCCGCCTCGCGATCCGAACGCCGCATCATCCGCGGGATCACCGCGCCCGCCAGCACGCCCAACATGACCACCACGACGATCAGCTCGATCATCGTGAAGCCGGGGCGAGATTGGACGTGGCGGGTGCTCATGGCGGATTCAGAAGAGACGCAGAGACGAAGTGAAGACAAGACACGGGGAAATCGGAACCGGTCACGATCCAAGAGCGCCGAGGCGAAATGATGCGCCGAGGGGAATCGTGCTCCTACGGCTTGATGACGTCGGCGTCCTCGCCCGTGCCGCCGGGCTGCCCATCGGCGCCGTAGCTGACGATGTCGAAATCCACGTTCTTCGTGCCGGGGATCACGAGCATGAACGGGCGGTCCCACGGGTCCTTGAGCGCGTCGGCGTTCTCGACGTAGGGCTGCCACTTGTCCTCCGCGATGTTCGCGGGGCGCTCCCAGAGGATCGAGATCGACGCGCCCGCGTCGGGCTTGCCGTGGTCGGCCAGGAACAGGCGCACCTGGTTGGCGAGCGACGCCGCGTTCGCCGCCGCCACCGCCTGCTTGGACTGACCCACGCGTGAGAAGAGGCGCGGCGCGATCAACGCCGCGATCACGCCCAGAATCACCACGATCACGATCACTTCGATGATCGTGAAGCCGCGACGCGTACGCCACCCACTCTTTGCCTTGTGCGGATTTGCTGATTTGCTCATTTCGTCACCTCACCGCTTCCTGCAGCTCGAGGAGCGGCAGGAGAATCGAAAGCACCACGAATCCCACCACGCACGCCAGCATCACCACCAGCAGGGGCGGCAACGCCGTCGTGAACAACTTCACGCTCGTCTCGGTCCGGTCCTCGAACGCGCCCGCGGCCTGGTTCAGCAGCTTGTCCAGGCGCCCCGATCGCTCGCCCATGTTCACGATCTGCACCAGCATGGGCGGGAAATAGCCGCTCTTTTCCATCGGGTCCGCGATCGTGCGCCCCGCCGAGACCTGGTCGCACACGTCGTCGATCACCCGCTCCATCGCCTTGTTGCCCAGCGTGCCCTTGGTCACACGCAGCGCCGTCACCGCCGGGATGCCCGCCGACACCAGCGTGCCCAGCGTGCGCGTGAACCGCGCCACCGCCACGTCACGCAAGAGCCGCCCCAGGATCGGCACGCCCAGCAGGTGCGTGTCCAGCCACATCCGCGGCCCGGGCTTGCGGAATGTCCGCGCCGTCGCCAGGAACCCCACCAGCACCGCCGGGATGATGAGCCACCACCAATCCGCAAAGAAGCCCGCGACGCCCTGCACCACCCGCGTGGGCCAGGGGAGCGCCGGAATCTGCCCCGCGATCGACTTCAGAATCTTGGGAACAATGAACGTCACGACCACGATCACCGCGACCACGATCAACCCCGCCAGGATCGCCGGATACAGCGTCGCCGCCGTCACGCTCCGGCGCAGTTTCACGTCGCGATCAAGCAAATCCGCGGCCTGGGTCAGCACCTCGTCGAGCTTGCCCGAGGCCTCACCCGCGCGCACGAGGTTCACCGTCAGTTCGCTGAAGCTCCGCCCCTGGGCCGCCATCGCGTCGCCCAGCGACTTGCCGTGCTCCACCTCTTCGATGATGCGTCCGAGCATGACGCGCTGGCGATCGGAACGCCCCTGCTTGGCGATCGTGCGCAGCGCCTGGACCAGCGGCAGACCCGCTTGGACGGCCGTGGCGAGTTCGCGGATGAACGCGGCCATCTCCGCGCGCGACATCGTGCCACGCGCCACCAGCGCGGCCGCCGACACGCCCATGTTGACCGCGCCGCCCGTGACGACCTCGTCGGCAATGTGGCCCGCGACCGTCCCCGCCGTGCGGAGCGCCTTGCCATTCGAGGCGGAGCGCGCGCCGATGGTTCGTCCCGGATATCCCTGGTATCCCGTGAATCCTGTATTCCCCGAGAATCCCGAGTTCCCCGCGAACCCAGAGTTCCCCGCATCGATCTCGATCTTGGTCGGCGTCACGCCGCGACGCACCAGCTCTCGCACCGCGCTGGCGCGATCCGGCGCGTCGATCGTCGCGCTGGCGCTCGAACCCGCGGATTGATAGCGGAACGTCGGCATCAGTGCATCGTCTCCGCCGCCGCCATCTCGCTCTCGGTGTCCTGCGTGGCCCGCAGCACCTCCGATACGCCCGTCAATCCCGCCGCGGCCTTGGCCAGCCCGTCGCGGCGCATCGACTGATACCCCGGGCCCGCGGTCTTCAGCAGGTCCTGCGAGCTGAGCCGCTGGCCGATCGCGGCACGCATCTGCGGCGTCACGCTCACCAGCTCATAGAAGCCCAGGCGTCGCTTGAACCCCGAGCCGTCGCACTCGTCGCAGCCCGCGCCGCGGTACGCCATCAACCCCGGGAACAGCTCGCGCTCGCTGGGGAGCAGGCGGTGCCTCACCTCTTCCGCCAGCGGCACCGGCGTCTTGCAAGATTGGCACAAGCGCCGCCCCAGCCGCTGACCGAGGATTCCCTCGAGCACGCTGGCGAGAAGGAACGGCTCGACCTTCATGTCGATCAATCGTCCCACCGCGCTGACCGCGTTGTTGGTGTGGAGCGTCGAGAAGATGAGGTGGCCCGTGAGCGCTGCGCGCACCGCGATCTCGGCCGTCTCCCCGTCGCGGATTTCGCCGACCATGATCACGTCGGGGTCCTGGCGCAGGATCGAGCGGAGCCCGGTCGCAAACGACAGGCCGCGCTTGGGGTTGACGGGGATCTGGTTCACGCCCGAGAGCTCGTACTCGACGGGGTCCTCGATCGTGAGCACCTTCTTGGTGGGGTCGCTGATCTTCGTGAGCGCCGCGTAGAGCGTGGTCGTCTTGCCCGAGCCGGTCGGGCCGGTGACCAGCACCATCCCGTGCGGGATCGCGACCAATCGATCCATCTCGTCGCGGTCGGCCTTGCGCATGCCGAGCGCCTCGAGATCGAGCCTCACCGATTCCTTGTCGAGAATACGAAGCACGACCGACTCGCCGTACAGCGTGGGCACGGTCGACACGCGGATGTCGATCTTCCGTCCCTCGTAGCGCAGCGTGATGTGCCCGTCCTGGGGCGCGTAGCGCTCGGCGATGTTCATGCCCGCCATGATCTTCACGCGGCTGGTGATCGCGGGCTGCAGGTTCTTGGGCGGGGGCGGCTGCTCGACCAAGACGCCGTCGATCCGGTACTTGACCGTCAGCTTCTTCTCGAAGGGCTCGACGTGGATGTCCGACGCGCGGGCCCGGATTCCCTCGAGCACGATCAGATTGACGAGGTTGATGAGCGATGGCTGCTCGGCCATGCGGTGCAGGTCCGCCGCCTCCACCGCCTCGAGGTTGTTGACGAGATCGTCCGCGCCCGCTTGCCCGCCGAGCCTGGCCGCCATCTGGGCCGCAGTGATGGAGTACGCGGCGCGGATCATCTCGTCGAAGACGTCGCGACGCGCGCCAATGGGCGTGACGGGCTTGCGCGCGTGGGCCGCGATCTCGTCCGCCGCGTCAAAGTCCGCGGGCTCCATCATCGCGACCAGCACGCGTCCGTGCTCGACCGCGTAGGGGACCGCGCGCAGGCGGATCGCCTGTTCGGCGCTGATGACCGAGGCGACCCCGAGGTCCACCTGCGGCGCCCGCTCCAGGAGCGGGGCCGATGCCGTGCCGTTGAGTCCTTCGCTTGCCATGCCGCGCTAGCCGTTCCTTGGACGAGGTTCCCCGGGGCTTCGAATCTCGACGCTCTGTGCGCGAGCCTACCGCGCCCGGGCCGTTTCGTCCGTACAGGCTCAACGGTACCACGGCACGTGCATTGCCATTTCTTTGGATTTTCAGTCGGGCTTCTTGGCGGGGGGAGCCGGGGGCACGAGCGACGCGCCGCCGGTGATCACGGTGGTCGTGGTATCCGCGCCGTCGCTGTGCGCCTCCATGATCATGACCGCGCCGCCCTCCTCGGCGTCGAGCATCAGGTCCTCGGGATCGAGCTCGAGCGAGTGCTCGATCTGTCCGCCGTTGCCGTCGTCGACGACGAAGTTGGCCATCCCGGCCATCTGCGGCTCGGGCGGCAACTCCGCCCGCTGCTGGTCGGTGAGCAGCGAGTTCACCTGATCCCGGTACTTGTTGTCGATCTCTTTGCGGGCCGCCTTGGCCTCCGACAGTTCCTTGGGCTCGTTCGCCCCGCCCAACGGGCCGAAGCTCATGACGCCGGAGCGGTGTCCATCATTTTCGGCCTTCTCGAGCGCCTCGGCGTACTTGTCGTTGGCCGCCCGACGCTCCTTGGCGTACTGCTCCTGAATCCGGGCCAGCTTGTCCTTCTGGGCCGCGTCGAGGCTGGACAACTTTTGCGCGTTGGTCAGGAGCTTGTCGGTCCTGCCCTCGCGATAGGCCTTCTTGAAGCTCGTGGTCTTGAAGGTCTCGTTGAACTTGGCCTGGTACTCCGCGGGGAGCACGCCCGCGATCTTGCTGGCGTAGGTGCGGTTCAGGTCGCGGAGCTTCAGGCCCGATTCGTGCTGCTTGTCCATCATCGCCTTGAGGGCGTTCATGTCCGGGCCTTCGCCGGGCTTGACCTCGGCGTGGGCCTTGTTCTTTTCGACCAGGAGCACGTCCATCTCGCTCTCGTACTGATCGAGCAGGGGCTGCGCCGCCGCCGCCGCCTCGCTGGGAAGGGCGAGTTTCTCGACCATGGTCACCAGGTCAACACCCGCGCCGGAGACCGACGCGAAACGCAGGCCGGTGTCGCGCCGCGCCATCCGCTCGAGCCTGATCCAGTTGCCTTCCTGGGCCGGGGTGAGCAGCGTCTTGAGGTCGGCGAAGAACTGCTCCTTCTTCTCGGCGGTCGCCTTGGCGGTCGCCTCGAACTTGGCGATCGCCTCGGGGTCCGGGCCCCTGAACTGCACCTCGCCGGCGTCGGCGGGCTTGCCCTCGGCACGCTTCACGACGCGCCGCTCGACCTTGGGCTTGTCGCCTTCCTTCTTGGCGGCCTCGCCTTCGGCGCGATCGATCTGGAACGCCTCGCGGATGGCGTTGTTGTGCTGACGCTCGGTCTCCTGGTAGCCCTCCAGCAGCGCCTTGGCCGCGGCCTTCTGGTCGTCATCGAAACCAAGCACCTTGGTGTAGCGATCGAGCGAGCGGCTGTTGATGCTCGCCTCAGACTGCCACGAGTCGGAGCCCGGGCCGCGGAAGCTGAGCTGAGCCGAGGCGTTCTGAATGGGGGTCAGCGCAAGGGCCGCGCCCGCGATGAGGCCCGCTGAGGCCACCGCCGAACCGGCGAGGGCGAGGATGGACGCGACGAGCGAGCGGCGGTGGGTGTTCATGACGCTGGTTCCTCTTTTCTGTCCCGTGCGTGCAGGGGCGAACCAAACCCGCCGTCATCGCGACGGGCCAAGCCCCTGATTCCCGCACTGATGCACGCCGGTTGCGAATCCGTCGGACGAACGCCGAATCCGTGAAATTTGGGGACGGTTTTCCCAAGGCCGCCCTCGCGCTGCCGGCCTATCCCCGACCGGCAACACAACGACCCCCCCGGTCGGGGTGGCCGCCCGGGGTGGGTCGCTGGTTTCATCGGCGTCGCTTGCGCTCAATCCGGGCGGCGCGTTGGGGGCGCCGGGGCGTCGCCACCGGCGTCGTTGTTGCCGCGGCGTCCGCGCTGGCGGCCCTGGTTGTCGCCGCCCTGGTCACGCCCGCCGCGACCCCCCTCGTCCTGGGGCAGGCGTTTCACCTGCTCGGGGGTGAGGATCGCCTCGAGTTTTTCCTGCGTCGTGCGGTTGAGGTCGCGACGCTTGCGGCTGATCTGCCCCACCGGCGAGTCGTCGTTCCCGCCCGGCCGGAACATGGTCATGAGCTGATCGGCGGTGACGGTCGACTCCATCTTGTCGGTCGCCTCGATGAGCTGGCGCGTCAGCGACTCGCTTTCCTTATTGAAGGTCTCGCCGAGCTGCGCGATCGAGTCCTTCTGCTCGGCGGAAAGGTCGGCGAAGCCCTGCACGGCGGTGAGCTGGCGCGAGATCCGCGTGTCGCGGAACGCCATCGGATAGCTCTGCTTCTCGAACTCCGTGTCGAACGCGGCCCTGGCGCCCTCGGGGAGCACGCCCGAGATCTGGCGGGCGTAGCGCCGGTTCACGTCGCGGACGCGCATCCCGGCGTCGCGACCCTTGTCCATGATGTCCTGGAGTTCCTTGGAGGCCCCAGCGCCGCCGAACAACTGCGGCATGAGCTCGCCCATCTTGGGCATCAGCTCCTCCCAGAGCTTGGTCCGGGCCTGCAGCTCGCGGTCGAGGTCGATTTCATACGACTCGAGCATCGGTGCGATTTCGGCCCTGGTCTGCTCGGGGATTTCCTGCTTTTCGAGGAGCGCGATCAGGTCGACGCGCTCGCCGGACATGAGGCCGCGGTTCATGGTCTGGTTGCGGCGGAGGGCGCGCTCGAAGCTCGGGAACTTGGCGGCCTGCTGCTCGTTGAGCACGGACTTCATGTCGTTCATGAAAGTCTGCGTGAGCTGCTCGCCCACGGGGCGGAACTTCTCGGTTTCGGCGCGGACCTCGGTCCACACGGAGGGGTCGCGGGTCTCGCGGAACTCTTCGCGGGCCTTGTCCATGCGGTCGCGGACGGGCTGGGCCTTGTCGCGGTAGGACTGCTGGTAGCTTTCGAGGAGCGCCTTGACGGCGTCTTCCTGGTCCTTGTCGAGCGCGAGCATTTTGACGGCGCGATCGAGGTCGCGCGAGGAGAGGGTGGGCTGGAGGTTCATTCCCCCGCCGCCGCCGAACATGCCGCCCATGCCCCCGAACCCGCCGCCCCCGCCGCGATCACCACCACCTCCGCCCCCGCCGCCTCCACCCTGGGCGAGGGCGACGGAAGAAGGACCGACAAGGCCGAGTCCCAGGGCCATTCCGGCGGCGAGCGCGGTGGCAAGGGTCAGACGACGGGCCGCGAAAACCAGCGTGCCGAAGTGAGTCATGATCGAATACCCCTTCTTGAGACCCGGAGGCGGGACCAGCGATGTGGAAAGCCGGCGACCGGCGAGTGCTCATGTGGCCGGGCCGGAGGATTGTTCCGGCGAGGCCAGCCTACCGCGCGTGCAATTGAGTAGAACGCACATCGGCGCGGCACATTGCCGAGATTGTGCCCGGATAAAATCCAAACCTGCACCATTTCGAATGCCTTACCGGCGTGCGCTGAGATCGGTGAGCAAGAAATTTTTCCAGCGGACACGGAGGGGGGATTGGCGGTCGCCCACGCCACGGACCTGGAGGGCGATGAAACCCTTGGGAGTCAGGTCGTCCTGGAGGTCGGCACAAGGAACGCCGTTGAGCCAGGTGCGGATGCGGCTTCCCCGGCACTCGATTTTCAGGTGATTCCACTGGTTCTGTTTGAAGGCCCCTCGGGCCTCGGGGTTCTTGTCGAGGGGTGCGAGCCAGCCGCGGCGGCCTTCGTCGTAGATGCCGGCGCTCCAAGCGCGGTCGGTGGTGTCGATCTCGGCCTGGTAGCCGTGGACAATGCCGTTCTTGTAGTCGGGGCGGCTTTGGGAGCGGAATTGGATGCCGCTGTTGGCTTCGAGGTCGGCGAGGAACTCGAGTTCGAGGATGAAATCGGAGAACTCGCGCTGGGTACAGAGGAAGCTGTTGGGCTGGTTGGGGCGGGTTTCGCCGACGATGGCGTCGCCCTCGACGAAGTAGGCGGCCTTTCCGCCGCGTTGGGTCCAGCCGGAGAGGTCTTTGCCGTTGAAGAGAGCAACGACGCCGGGGATTGTTGAGTCCGGCGCGGGAGCCTGAGCGGGCGGCTTGGGCGTGTCGGGTGCCGGGGTGGGCTCCGGGGCGTTGGACCCCCGGTTTGCGCAGGCCGCGAGGAAGGCGGCGAGTGCGAGCGCGACGACACGAGCGGGCCAATGCGGGGCCGTGTTCATGCCCGTAGTTGATCGCGGCGCGGGTGCGGCGTCAATTCGCGCGCGGGTGAGGAGTGGGCAATAGGCAATGGGGGATGAGCAATGGGAGGGCGCGCGGCTTGAACCGGAATCGGTCTAGTTCGGGATGGGCGGCGGGTCGTCGTCGACGCCCGTGCCGCTGAAGAGCGCGTTGTTCACGCGGGCTTTGTCGTCGGCATCGACGAAGCGTCCATCGGGCTCGAGCGCGTAGCCCAATTCATCGAGCGACAGGACTTTGGCGTGGCTGTCAGCGAAGGTGACGTTGACTTTTTTGGAGTGGCGTGCGTGAGGGGCGTTGCGGACGGGGAAAGAGGCGCGGTCGCCCTCGGCGGTGAGGCGGGGCGGGTCGATGGAGAAGGCTTCGTTTCCGTAGGCCGTCTCGGTGCGTCCGTCGTTTTCGTATTGGGTGCGCTCGGATTCGGCGAAGGAGGCGGCGGTGCCCATGCTGTCGGCGGCGACGACGGTGCGGTCGAAGGTCTGGACCTTGGAGCGGCGGACCGGGAACGCGTGGTACTTGTTGTTGGTCACGCGCGAGTTGCCGAGGAAGAGGTAGTTGTAGCCGTAGCAGTGGTTGCGTTCGTCCTTCCAGTCGGCGGCGACGGGGCACTGGAAGAACTTGTTGTCGTAGTCCTGGCGGTTGTAGTCAGCGCGGCTGGCGTCGGCGGGCTCGGCGAAGGGGTAGATGCCGACGTACTGGCCCATGCGTGAGATCCAGGTGGGGCGGAACTTTTTGCCGTTGCCGATCTCGTACCAGTTGGCGGGGTTGCTCTTGCCGCCCGGGAGGTCGGGGGCGCGGCCGGGGACGATGACGTCCTGGTTGGCGTCGGCGTAGAGCTCCCAGCCGAGCTGGAGCTGCTTGAGCTGGGTGAGGCAGACGGTCTGTCGACCGGACTCTTTGGCCTTGCCGAGCGCGGGGAGCAGGATGGCGATCAGGAGCGCGATTACCGCAATGACGACCAGGAGCTCGATGAGCGTGAAGGCGCGGCGGGAGCGAGGCGAGGGGCTCGTCTGTGAATGAAGCATGATCACCCTTCTCGTTTCGATCGGGCCGATGGCCCCATCGTTCAAGCCAACCCCGCGAGAAGGTCTGGTTTATCCGAACGAGCGGCCTGTTTCAAGGTCAATCATCTTCCATTTCAGCTCTTTGCAGATGCGGAGCAGGACGGGCCAGGCGATGTCGTCTTCGTTGACGGAGACGAGGGCCTGATTGACCTGATCGGTGCTGGTGGAGAGGTCGATGGCCATGCCCGGGCCGTAGAGGCGTTCGGTGCCCATGCCCTTGGCGGCGGCGCCGTCGGGGGCGGTGTTGAAGCGAGCGAGGAGTTCGCGGACCTCGCGGCGGGTGCCGATGGGCGCGGTTTCGCCGGCGGCCGGGCCGCCTTTCATGAGCGCGAGCTGTCGTGACTTGGCCAACCAAACCCCCCTGGCGAGTGGTTTATTCCTGGTCGTCGTCTTCGAGTTCCTGATCGACCAGCTCGGCGGCGACTTCGAGGAGTTTTCCGAGCGGGACGGGCTTCTGCATGTATCGATCGACGCCCAGCGACTCGGCGTAGGCCTGGTGGCGGCGGCCCTCGTTGGCGGTCACCATGATGACCAGCGGGCTGTCCTCGAGGCCCTTGATTTTTTCGAGGACGAGGAAGCCGGAGCGCTTGGGGAGCATCATGTCGAGGATGACGAGGTCGGGCGGGTCTTCGTGGCAGATGCGGACGGCCTCGTTGCCGTCGCTGGCGAGCTGGGTGAGCGCGCCCTCGGCCTGGAAGGCGGCGTCGATGGATTCGAGCACGTCGCGGTCGTCGTCGACGATGAGCACGCGCACGCCGTCGAGGCGCCCGCCCTGTTCGTCGTCGTGATCGATGTCGGAAGAGTCGGACATGTCGTGGTTCTTTCGCGTGGACGTTGGAGACATGCGTCACCTCGCTGAGGGTAGGTCGCGGACGCGCCCCGCCCGGCAACTCCCGTCGGCTAGGCGGCGCCGGCTTCGCGGCGGCTCTGCTCGACGACGCGCTCCACGTCGGCGTCGTTCAACCAGGGCAGGGCCCGCAGCTTGGCCGCCAGCGCCGGGGGCACGGGCTTGTGGTCGCGTTCGTGGCGCGGGCGGCTCTTCCAGATGCGATGCATCCAGAGGTATTGTTCCGGCGCGGATCGAACCATGCGCTCGATTGCGGCGCGATATCGGGCGGTGATGTAGAAAAGCGGATCGGGCTGGCCCTTCCAGTCGGCGGGCTCGATGACATCGGCGATCTCGACGCGATAGGGCATCGTTCGCCCGGCGGCGTTGGCGGGGTCGATGCGGCGGGCCGTGGCGCAGATCACGGGTGCGTCGTGCTGCATGGCCAGGAGCCCGATCGTCTTGTAGGTGGAGGCGAGCCTTCCGAAGAACGGCACGAAGAGCCCGCGATCGCCGGCGTTCTGGTCGGCGACGAAGGCCACGGGATGCCCGCGCGCGAGAAGCCGCGGCAGATTCTCCGTGGCGCCGAACTTGTCGAGGAGCACAAGGCCCTTGCGCTGGCGGACCTCGCGCACCCAGCGGTCGAGGGCGCGATTGTCGAGCGGGCGGTAGAGGGCGTGGACCTGGAATCCGAGGACGGCGAGGGCGTAGCCCAGGACTTCCCAGTTGCCGCAGTGCCCGGTGATCATCACGGCGGGGCGGCCGGCCATGAGGCGCTGGAGCGCGACCTTGGCCGAGCAGGGGTCGTGGCGGGTGGCGGGGTCGATGCCCACGACCTCGACGTGCTCGTGCAGGCTGTCGACGCCGACGAGGCGCGGCGTGTACGCGACTTCGACCGCGAGGCGGAAAAGGTGCGAATAGGCGTCGAGGGCGCAGGCGCGGCGTTGCTCGGGCGACCACTCAGGAAAGGCGAAGGCCAGGTGCTCGACGGCGCGATTGAGGCGTGTGCGATTGAACGGGAGCGCCCCGAACCAGCGCCCCGGGCGAACCGCGCTCGCGAGGGCGGGCCCGATCCCGGCGGCGAGCGGGAGGGTCATGGCGGTGCGCAGCCCCGCGGCGGCGACGGACTGCAGCCACGCGGGCATCGGGCGCTTGGGCTTCTTGGGCATCGATGGGCCCGGTCGCGGGTCAGCGGGCGCCGGCGCGCTCGCGTCCGATCAGCGTGTACAGGCGGTTCTCGTTGAGGACGGGGAGGCCGGTGGAGATCGCCTGCTTGTACAGGGTGTCGTAGCGCTCGACGATGCGCGACAGACGGATGTACTCCTGCAGGATCTCGATGGGGGCGTCGGCGCCCGGGCGGGGCGGGAGGATCGGGCGCTGGCCCAGCACGAGGAAGTCCACGTCGCCGCCCAGGTCGTCCACGCTCTTGCCGCCCCAGCCCTCGATGAGGGCCTTGAGGTCGGACTGCTCGGTGGGCGTCGCGATGGCGTCGTTGTTGACGTCGAAGTTGCCGTAGATCAGGAAGGAGTAGGTCTTGCTCGGGTCGTAGAGGGCGTTGGCGACCGAATCACCGACGGCGACGGGGTTGCCCTTGGACTCGCTGAGCAATCGGCAGGTGGAGGTGGTGTCGGAGACGGCGATGACCTCGACGTTGGCCTTGCCGCGCGGGTATTCGCCGGAAGCGGGGTCGACCTTGATGGACGCGGCGTCGGCGTAGATGGCGAAGCTCATCCCGACGTCGACCTTCTGCTTCTTGCCGATGCCGATGACGATGGCGTTCTCGTTGGGCTTGAGCGCGACGACCTTGGCGTCGACGAGGCTCTCCTCGGAGCGTCCCTTGAAGAGTTCCTGGTTGCGTTCGCCGCGGAGCTTGGCGATCTGTCCGGCGGCGACGAGGTTTTCTTCCTGGAGCTTGCTGATGCGGGCGGAGAGTTCCTGCTCGCGCTGGGCGAACTCGGAGGTGATGGACGAGACGCGGGCCTCCATGTCGCCGCGGGCCTTGTTGGTGCCGTCGCGGAACGTGTCGACTTCCTTCTTGTATTCCTCGACCTGGGCGGAGATGGCGGCGAGGGTGGCGGCGTGGCGATCCTCGATGCCTTTCACGCGATCGACCTCGGCCTGTTTGTCGGCCAGGGCGGCGGCGCGGGCGGCTTCGGCGGCGGCGACCTGGTCTTCGAGCGCCTTGATGCGGCCGGCGCGATCCTCGATGAGCGACAGGAGCGACGCGGAATCGGCGCCGTCGACCTTGGAGAGTTTCTCGGAGAAGGCCTCGGGCGAGTCGTTCTTGTTGCCGGTCACGCGCTGCATGGCGGTCTGCATGGACTCGGCGAGGTAGCCGACGACCGACTTGTTCTTGGCTTTGGCGGGCTGGAGCATCTGGCGGATGTCGTCGCGCTGCTGCTCGCTGGCCTTGACGTACTGCTCGACGTTGGCGGCCTGGCTCTTGAGCTCGCCCTGGGCCTTGTTGAACTTGCCGTAGAAGACGGTGGCGAGCACGAAGAAGCCCAGCGCCAGGACGCTGAGGACCGTGATCGCGATGCCCATTCCGACGCTGGTGCTGGTCCGACCTGCCATCAATCACACTCCCGACACGCCGGGCGCGAGGCCGCGGCATTGGCCGCCCGCATCGCACCAGGCCTTGGTTGCCCGCATTTCTCCGGCGCCGACGAGTCGCGCGAAACCGGAGCCCAAACCCTACGCCGCCCGATCGCCCGTGGTTGCCCAAGGCCACCACTTCCTCCCGAACGGACAACGCCCCATGCCCCGGTCCATCCCGCGGGTTTGGCGGCATGGACCCACTTCAGGGCGAGCATCCTCCCTGATCGCGGGCCTTCGGTCAACTCGTGAGTCACAAGCCGGTCCGCATTCGGTCCTTGGCCGGGTGTGGGGGCGGCGTCTGTGTTCGGTACCATCGGGACATGATGTGGATTGCCGTGCTCGTCGCCATTCTCGCAGGCTTGCTTGCCCAGCCGCCGAGCCAGCCGCCAAGCCAGTCGCCGGGTGAGGCTCCGGCCCAGCCGGTCTCGCGGTCGGCGGTCCACCCGGACAAGATCGACCAGGCCGTGCTCGTTGACGTGATGCGGGCGTTGCCCGAGGCGCGGTCGGCGCGGATGGACCGCGAGGGGCTCGCCAAGGCGGAGGGAGTGCTGGTGGCGCGGCTCAAGGCGCTCGGCTATGAGCCGTCGCTCCAGGAAGTGAAGTGGTCGATCCCGGCCCGGAACTGGAAGGAAGGCCAAGCGAAGGAACGGGCCAAGGACGGGGCCAAGGACGGGGCGACTCCGGCGGCCGCCCCTGTCGTGTCGAACAACATCATCGTTGAGATCAAGGGAACAAAGCTGCCTCACGAAGTCGTGCTCGTGAGCGCGCACTTTGACGCGGTGCCCGGGAGCCCCGGCGCGGATGACGACGCCAGCGGCGTGGCGGGGGTCATGGAGCTGGCGCGAGTGCTGAAGGACAGGCCGCTCGAGCGAACGGTGCGCCTGGTGCTGTTCACGTTCGAAGAAGTCGGCTTGGTCGGCTCGGCGGCGTACGTCCGCCAGTGGCGCGACGACACCAAGCCCGGCGGTCCGCGCGAGAAAGAAACGATTGTCGCGATGCTCAGCCTGGAACTTCTCGGCTATTACAGCGACAAGGAAGGGAGTCAGAAGTCGCCGTTCCCGGCGGTGAAGGGCGTGTTCGAGCCGTCGACCGTGGGCGACAACATCGTGCTGGTGACGACTTCGGCGCATCAGCCGCTGACCAAGCGGGTGGAGGCGGCGATGATCGCGGCGGCCCCGGGCGTGAAGGTTTTTCGGGCCGATTTTTCGCCCGTGCCGCTGCCCGACCTGATGCGATCGGACCACGCTCCATTTCTTCTTGCGGGCATCCCGGCGGTGATGGTGACGGACACCGCGAACTTCCGCAATCCGAACTATCACAAAGCGACGGACACGATCGAGACGCTCGATCTTGAGCGCATGACGCGGACGGTGGAAGGGATCGCGGGGGCGGTGCGGGAGCTGGCGGGAGGGCGATGATGCCGGCTACAGCACGTCCGCGAAGGCGCGCCGGGACTTGGTAAAGAACGCGAAGGCGAACAGGGCGGCCAGGCCCGACGCCGCCAGCGTGATGGCCCATGCGGACCAGTCCGGCTGTTCGCCGCGGATCATGGCGGCCCGGGCGCTCTCGACGGCCTGGGTGAGCGGGCTGTAGCGGAGCACGGCGCGGAAACTGGGCGGCACATGGTCGAGGCTGTAGAAGATGGGCGTCAGGAAGAAGAGCACGGTCGAGACCATCTCGACGGCGTTGGAGAGGTCGCGCACAAAGACCGTGAGGGCCGAAAGGAACCAGCTCGCCGCCAGTCCGGCCAGGGCGACCGGGAGCACCAGCACGGGGAAGAGCAGAGCCTCGGGCGGGGGGAGCTGGCGCACGATCGCGAGGTAGCCGGCGAGCCAGACACCCAGGCCGATCGCCAGCGTGAAAAGGCAGGAGAGGAAGTCCGCGATGGAGAGAACTTCGAGGGGGAAGACGACGCGCTTGACGTAGTTTCGGTTGGCGACGACCAGGCCCGGCGCGTGGTTGAAGAGGTCGCGGAAGAGGCCGAAGGTGACCAGGCCGAGGAAGACGTTGAGGGCGAAGAGGCCGAGGTGCTCCTCGCGGGCGGCGTTCCAGCGGTTGGGGAAGACGACGCCGAAGACGAAGGTGTAGATGGCCAGGAGGACGAGGGGGTTGAGGACGGCCCAGAGGAGGCCGAGGCGCTGGGCCTTGTAGCGGGACTCGATGTCGCGTCGCGCGAGCTGAAGAGCCAGGGCGCGATGGGCCCAGAGGGTGGAGAGCATCCGCGCGGGGTTGAGGTGCGCCAGAACGGACGCGGGCCGATCGCTGTACACGGCGGTGGGCATGGGTGTTTCCGGCGGCGCGCGTTCGCGACGCGAGCCGGATAGTACGCGCGGGTCCGGGCCGCCTTCATGCCAAGCCTCACCAGTCGTTCGAAGACTCGTAGCCGGCGCGGATCAGCTCGGCGCCCGCGGCCTGCTTGAACCAGGCCTTGGCGGTGTCGGTGAAGTACGTGTGCCAGTCGCCCACGACGCCCTTGCGTCGATCGGAGGAGTGGTTGTCGCCGCGGAAGCCCGGGAGCGTTTCGGATTCAACCGTGAGTGGCAGGGCCTTGGCGGGATCGAGACCGAGGAACTGGTACATGCGGGCACGATGGCGTTCGGGATCCGCGTGGAGTTCTTCGTAGGTGATGGAGAAAACCGATGCGTCGATTTCTCCGGCGTGGATCTTCTGGATGGTGTCGAAGTCGTGGCGGACCTGGGCCGCCCAGTCGTGCGCGATCGCCCGGGTGAAGGTCTCGGAGGTCAGCAGTTGGTCCGGGTTCTTCTTGAAGAACTCCTTGTCCTTGAGGAATTCCTCGCGGAGGCGGGCGAGCGCGGGGCATTTGGCGAACCGCTGGTACACCGGGCCGGCGACGGCGATTTCGAGGATCGAGAGGCTGACGAGGACGTCGCGTCCGTCGCGGGTGATGACAAAGTGCGGCGCGCCGGGAAGGAAGACCTCGAGCGGGCGGGGCGTGCGATCGCCCACCCAATCGGCGTCGGGATGGTGGATCGCGCAGGCGGCGATGCACAGACGGACGGTGTCCTGGAAGCACGATTCGGCGACGGTTCGGACGGGCTCGCGGATCGCGCGGTGGTAAGGCTCGTGGCGGAAGGCGTCAAAGCCGCGCTTGAGTTCCTGGAAGTAGTACTCGCCGTCAACGTAGATCGACGGGTGGCGCATGAGGAGGGCGGCGATCCAGTTGGTGCCCGAGCGTGCGTGCCCGGTGACGAAGAAGAGGCGCCGCGTCCGTCCGAAGGCCCACACCGTGTTCTTCTGGCCTTCGCGAAGGATGCGCAGCTCGCGCTTGTCGCCGAGGTCGAGGGCCGACAGGGCGGGAGCGGCGTGGGTCGGGTCCGAGGCGTCGAGCAGTGCCATGGAAAACCTCTCGAGGGAAGCGGGCGAGATGTGGAGGTGCGCGACCCGGCCGCCTCGCACGGCGTGCCGGTGAAGAACGCACCGGCACACTCACAATTGCCTTTGGGGCACGATATTCCCCCGGCGGGCGCGCGGCGCGCGAATCTGGGAAGACCGGACGTACTTTGGAAAGGAATACCGGGGCGGGGTACTGTGTTCACATGAGCAGCCGGATCCAGGCCCTGATCAAATCGTTGAATGCTCCCCAGCGCTTCTGGTGGCACCACATGTTCCACGCGGACTATGTGCCCCCGGTGTATTCGTTCATGACCAACGACGAGTGGGACACGCTGGCGGCGTGGTATCACGACTCGCACGCCAACAACTACCACGGCGGGTGCCAGGTGCCGTTCCTCAGTTTCATCCAGGCGCTGGTCATGGGGAGCGGGATCACATCGGTGGTGCAGCTCGGGCACTACGCGGGGTACTCGACGCTCATGACGGGTTTCATGCTCCGGCACCTGGGCGCCAAGCACGCGCTCTACACCATCGACATCGACAAGCGAATGTGCGACTTCACCCGCAAGTGGGTCGAGCACGCGCGTCTCGGCGACGTCGTCAAGGTCGTGTGCAGTGATTCCGCGGCTCCCGAGCTGCCCACGCTCGCCAAGGCGTACCTCGGCCGGGCACCCGAGCTTCTCATCATCGACTCGTCGCACATCTACGAGCACACGGTGCGTGAGCTCGACTCGTGGTACCCCGCGATGCGCCCCGGCGGGTTCATGCTGTGCCACGACTCGTCCGAGTTTGCCCGCCAGTTTGACGCAACCGGCCAGGGCGGTGTGCTTCGCGCCCTGGACGAATGGCGTGGCAAGCACCCGGAAGTCAGCTCGATCAATGTGGTCAACGGCGCGGCCCTCCATCTTCGCACCGAGGTCTACAAGGACTCGTGCGGCGCGTGCCTGATGCAGGTTCCCGTGCCGCTCTCGCCCGACGCGCCGCTGAAGGTGAAGGTACCCGCACAGAAGCCTGCCGAGGCGGGGATGGCGAAGGGCTGAGGCGCTACCCTGAAATGTTGGAGAATCCGGGCTCTGTGGTCAGGGCTTGGCCAGCGCCGAGGCCGTCGCATGTCGATCGCAACGAGGGAAATGCAGGGCGGCCCGCGCGCGATCGTCGGGGGTGACGCGGCGCGATCATCGGCGCCCGCGATCTCGGTCCGTGACCTCAGCAAGGCCTATCAGATCTACGCCCGCCCGGTGGATCGCCTGAAGCAGGCGATCTTCCGGTGGAAGCGCCAGTACTTTCAGGACTTCTGGGCCCTTCGCGACATTTCGTTTGAGGTGGCGCGGGGCGAAACCGTCGGCATCATCGGGCGGAACGGCTCGGGGAAATCCACGCTGCTGCAGGTTGTGGCGGGCATTCTGGCGCCGACCCGGGGCGAGGTGCGGGTCGAGGGTCGCCTGTCGGCGTTGCTTGAGTTGGGCGCGGGGTTCAACCACGAGTTCACCGGGCGGGAGAATGTCTATCTCGCCGCGGCGCTGCACGGGCTGTCGCGCCAGGAGACCCGCGACCTCATGCCGACCATCGAGGAGTTCGCGGATATCGGCGACTTCATCGACCAGCCGGTCAAGACCTATTCCAGCGGTATGTTCGTGCGCCTGGCCTTCGCGGTCGCGGCCCAGGTCCGCCCCGACATCCTGATCGTCGACGAGGCGCTGGCGGTGGGCGACATCTTCTTCCAGCAGAAGTGCACCCGATTCATGCGCGACGAGCTTGCCCACGCGACCAAGATCCTCGTGACGCACTCGATGGATTCGGTCGCCACACTGTGCGACCGGGCGATCGTGCTCCACAAGGGCCGGCAGATGTTCGACGGCCCGCCCGGCGAGGCGATCGAGTTCTACACCAAGCTCGTTCACACCGAAGAGTTCTCGCGTGGACGCGTACCCGCGGCCAAGAGCGCGGCGCCCGCGACGGCGACGATCAGGGTCGAGCACGCCGACGAGACCTTGCCATGGGTTGATGTGACGCCCGACGATCGGGGTGGCGCGGGCGAGGTGGTGATCGAGCGCGTCGCGCTCACCGATCAGAAAGGCCGAGCAGCCCAGGCCCTCAAGCCTGGCGATCCCTTCTCGTGTCACATCCAAGTCCGCGCCGACCGGGCCAAGAAGCAGCTCATCTTCGGCTCGATGGTCGTTGATCGCTTCGGCAAGAACGTCTGCGGCGACAACAGCCTGTCGTCGCCCGGCAAGCTCGTCGACCTGCCGGGCCCGGGGCACTACCACGCGCGGCTTGACTATCGCTGGCCCGATCTTCATCCCGGCGAGTACACGATTACCTTCGGCGTGGGCGAGGGGAACGATCCGCTCCACCACGCGATCCAATGCTGGGCCCACAACGTCGCCAGTGTCAACGGCATCAGCCCCGCGCGCGCGATCCACGGCCTGTTTACCAACCCGCTGCGGGGCTTCGAGTTCGCCATCCTGAGCGGCGCGGGTCGCCATGAAGCGAACGAGGGCGGCGAGGACTCGCGCCGGGAGGGGGCCGCATGAGCGATCCCTCGCTCTTCCAGCCCGAATGGACGATTTCCACGCCGACGTTTTCGTCCGACGAGTTGCACCCGCTCATGCGCGTGTATCCGTGGGTGGGGCATCGCGGATTCGGATATGACCTCGTGCGCTTCATGCGGCCTTCGCGTCTGGTCGAGCTGGGTGTCCACTGGGGCACCAGCTACTTCGCGTTCCTGCAGGCGATGCACGACGCGAAGATCGAAGGCGAGTGCGTGGGCGTCGACACTTGGCGCGGCGACGGGCACACCGGGCCGTACGGCGAAGACGTGTACAAGAACGTCACCGACACCGTCGCGAAGTTCTTTGGGACGGAGCGAGCGCGCCTGCTCCGTATGACTTTCGACGAGGCCCTGGCGCACGTCGACGACGCGTCCGCGGAGCTGATCCACATCGACGGATTTCACACCTACGACGCCGTCGCGCACGACTTTGAGACATGGCTCCCCAAGCTGGCCGAGAACGGCGTGATGCTGTTCCACGACACGGCGGACGACACGGGCTACGGCTCGGCCAAGTTCTGGGGTGAACTTTCGAAGAAGCACCCGTCGTTCGCGTTCACGCACTCCTGGGGGCTGGGCGTTCTGTTCCCCAAGGGCGACGCGCTCTACCGGCGGCTCATCGCCCAGAACATCGGCGACAAGGCCCGGGTCTACGAGTTCCGGGCCAGGCACGAGCTCGCTTCGATCGAACGCGACGACAACAAGAGAATGGCCGTGGAGCGCCTGGAGGCGATCGAGAACCAATCGCGGATGATCGGCGAGCGGGACGGTCTCATCAAGTCGTTGCAGCGTGATGTGGCGGAGGCGAGGTCGAGCGCGGAAGCTCGCGCGGGCGAGCAGCGCGACACTCGCGCGATGATCGAGAAGCTCTCGCGCGAACTGAAGAGCGCGTCGGAGCTCGCGGTCGAGCGACTGGGCGCGATCAACCATCAGTCGGAGATGATCGCGCGGCGTGACGCGGAGATTCAGGTATTCCGCGCGAGGGAGACCGAGCTGACCGAGCGGGCGAGGGCGCTGGCGCAGGAGGGTGAGGCACGCAAGGCGGCCGAGGGCGAACTCCGCAGGCGTGTCGACGAGATCCATCGCGCGCTGACGTCGCTGGCGACGATGCGGGCCGAGCACGAGGCGGTGCGGGCGCAGCTGGCCGAGGCGCAGCGCGAGCGCGAGGCGATCCTGGGCGAGGTGCGCTTGCTGGCGATGGCGGCGAAGGACCAGGGCGAGGAGAACCAGCGCCTGCGGGCGCGTGGCGCGGAGCTCGAACAGCACGCCGCCGAGCTCGCGTCGACACTCCGCCATCGCGAGGCGGAATTGCAGAGCGAGCGGAGCGAGCACGAGCGGATCCGGGGAGTGTCGGCGGCGCTCACGCGAGACCTCGAAGCGTCGCGGGCCGAGCTGGCCGCCCGCGAGCGCGAGCACCGTGACCGCCTGAAGGTCATCGAGTTGCTGCGCAGGACCATCGAGGAGAAGAATGCCATGATCGAGGAATTGCGGACCCTCACGGGCAAGCTCAACACCGACATCGAGCTGCTCGAGCTCCGCACGGAGCGCCTGGAGCAGATCATCCAGATGGCGGCCAAGGACCGCGGCGGCCCGTGGGCGAGGGCCCTGGCGGCGCTCCGCGGGCATGACGCGGAGAACGGACTTGCAACCGCGGTGAAGGCTTCGGCGGAGAGTCATCGGAAGGCATGAGCACCCACGTTCCCATTTCGTCGCGTCCCTCGCGGATCGCCTGGATCGTCCCCTCACTCATCGAGGGTTCGGGTGGGCATCGCACGATCTTCCAGAACATCCAGGCGCTGATCGACGCCGGGCACGAGTGCCACGTCTTTGTGGAGACCCCGGGCAACCGCGAATTCGCGCCGGGCACCCCCGAGCACGAGCAGGTGCTCCACCAGATGCGCGGGTACTTCGGCTTTGCCTGTCCCAATGTTCACCTGGGCTGGCACGTCAAGGGGCAGTTCGACCTGGTCTTTGCCACCGCGTGGTACACGGCGCGATTCGTCGCGGGCCTGCCCATCCGGCGCAAGGCCTATTTCGTGCAGGACTTCGAGGCGCTCTTCATGCCCATGGGCGACGGCTACCTCATCGCGGAAAACTCCTTCCGCCTGGGGCTCACGCCGCTCACCATCGGGCGCTGGCTCACCAGCAAGATGCGCCGCGACTTCGATTCCTACGGCACGTTCTTTGAGTTCTGCGCCGACGGGCGGGTGTACCGCCCGATCGGCAAGCAACGCGAGCGAGCGGTGTGCGTGATCTGCCAGCCCGAGAAGCCGCGCCGCTGCCCCGTGCTCTCCGTCGAGACCATGGGCATCATCAAGCACCATCGCCCCGACGTGAAGGTGTATCTCTACGGCTCGCGCGAGAAGCCCAACACCTGGTTTGAGCACACAAACCTCGGGCTTGTGAACGTCGAGCAGTGCAACGAGCTGTACAACACCTGCCAGGTCGGGCTGTGCATCAGCTCGAGCAACCCCAGCCGCATCCCGTTCGAGATGATGGCCGCGGGCCTGCCCGTCGTCGACATCCACCGCGACAACAACCTCTACGACATGCCCGAGGGAGGCGTGCTCCTGGCCGACCAGCGCCCAGAGGCGATCGCCCGCGCGATCATGTCGCTGCTCGACGATCCCGCCAAGCGCGACGCGATGTCGAAGTTCGGCGTGGAGTACATGAAGCTCCGCACGCTCGAGCGCGGCTTTGCGCAGTTCGTCGCGGGCGTTGAACTCGTGCTCGCCGATCGCGCGGGCGAATTCCGCGAGATGAACCGCGTGCTGGCGCCGATGTATCGCCAGACGCCGGTGCGGATGCTCCCGCCCAAGCCCGGCGACGTGACGCCGGAGGAACTCGCCGCCGCCGCGGACATGGAGCAGGCGATGCGTCGACGCCTCGAGGCCGAGCACGAGCTGGCGTTCATCGACGGCTCGCGGAGCTGGCGTGCCGTGCAGGCCTTCAAGCGGACCGCGGTGTATCGCGCGCTGGCCCACCTCCGCTTCGGCGAGGGCTGGGACCACGTCGATCCGAGCGAAGACCCGCTCGCACGCCTGGGGCGCATCAAGAACAGCCGCTCGTACAAGCTCATCCAGCAGTCCAAGTCCACGGGCGTCTACCGCTGGTACGCCCGGCGGCGCTACGGCCCGGAGTTCGTCCCACCCCAATCGACCAACCCGCCCGCCAACCCTCGCTGATCAATGCCCACCCTCGTCACGACCGACATCTGGGACACCATCCTCCGGCGTCGTTGCCACCCCGACGAGGTCAAGCTGGCGACCGCGCGCTTTCTGTGGCTCTGGAGAAACGCCGACCTCCGCCCAGCGTTCAACTCGCCGCGCGTGCTGATGGAAGCCCGCGTCCGCGCCGAGCACGACATCGCGATGGCGCATCGCGCCCGCGGGCTCGACGACGAATACCGCATCGAGGAAGTGATGGAACGCTGGGCGGGCGAAGTGCTGCGAGCCGAGACCATGCCCCACGGCCCGGCGGAAACTGCGGCGGAACTCGTCGCGTTCGAGTTCGAGCGCGAATGCGAGGTCTGCTACGCCGACGACATGCTCCCTCGCGTGCTGGCGGACCTGAGGGCCGACCGCGTCGTCGCGCTCTCGGATTTCTACATGGGCGCGCCGCTCATGCAGCGCCTGCTGTCGCTGCGCGCTCCCGACGTGAAGCTCAATGACGTGGTGGTCTCGTGCGATCCGTACCTCAACAAGCGCTCCGGGCGCCTCTTCCGCCATCTGCACCACGAACTCGCGGGCGCTCCTTCGGCCCATGTCCACGTGGGCGACAATCCCCACTCCGACGTGGCCGCCGCGGCGTCGCTGGGTGTTCGCGCGGTCCACTTCATCAACCCGCGCGAGGAATCGCTGCGGGCCGCGCACGGCGCCCGGTTCCGCGATCGCCTTGAGCACGGCGCGGTTGACGTCGGATCGCTCTCGCGCGAGCTCGAGGATCGCTTCGCGCCGCCCGCCCTCTTCAACGCGCGCGAGCGGGCGCTCTACTCGCTCGGCGTGCGCCTCGCCCCCTTCTTCGCCGGCTTCATCCTCGCCGCGATGGAGGAAGCGTGGAAGCGCGGCATCGGGACGATCCACTACTGCACGCGCGAGGGCGAGTTCTTCGCCGCCATTCATCGCGCGATGGCCGGCGCGTGCCCCGAGGGGCGGCTGCTTGGTCTCGCGGTCCCGGCGGACTGCGTGATCGAGGTCAGCCGCCTGGCGACGTTTTTCCCGTCGCTGCGCGAGGTCACGCCGCGCGAGTTCATGCGCGTGTGGAATCTCTACTCGACGCAATCGATCGGGCAGCTGCTCGCGACGCTGGGCGTCGAGCGATTCGCGGCCGAGCCCCTGCTCGCGCGGCACGGCATCGACCCCGCGATCCCGATCAAGTATCCGTGGCAGGACCCGCGTGGCGTCGCGCTCATCGCCGACCCCCTGTTCGTGCGTCTGCTCGAGCGCCAGCGCAACCGGCGTCGCGACCTGCTCCTCCGCTACCTCGAATCCCGCGGCATCTCGCGCGGCGATCGCGCCCACGTCTTTGTCGACATCGGCTGGCGCGGCACGATCCAGGACAATCTCGCGTATGTCCTCCCCGGCACACACCTCGCCGGCGTCTACCTCGGCATGCAGCGCCCGCTCAACGAACAGCCCACCAACACGAGCAAGCTCGCGTTCGGCCCGGACATGCGCAGCGACGAGCCGCTCACCGCGTCGCTGCTCTCCGACGTCGCGGTCATTGAGATGCTCTGCAACGCGCCGGGCGGGAGCGTGATCGGCTACGCCAATGCCAGCGGCCGCCCGGTCGCGATGCGCGAATCCAACCCCGACGAAGACGCGGTCCACCAGACGCACACGCGGTTCTTCCAGGCGGGCGTCCTCGACGCGATCCCACACGTCGCCCGCTGGATCGCGCTCCGCGGCGCGTGCGCGAGCGAGATGCGTGCCGCCGCTCTTGATCTGCTCCGCGAAGCACTCACACACCCCGCGCGCGAGGTCGCCGACGCGTTCTTCTCGCTCCGGCACAACGAGACCTTCGGCGTTGGCGGCTTCCACGATCTCCGCTCCTCGCTCCCGTCGTCTCTGCTCCGCGAAGCGCTGAAGAGCGACGCCGGTTGGCTCAGGCTGAAGGAGCACGCGCGGCGCTCACGCTGGCCGCAGGGCTTCTTCGTCCACTTCGGCCTGCCCGATCTCCTCTTACGATACAACGACGGGCGTCGCCTCGAGCTCTGCCGCCCGTCGGCGCCGTGGATCGAATCAAAGGCGATGCTGGACGAACTGACCCGCTCGCGCGCGTGGCGGCTCGTGCAGTTCGCCAAGCGCACGCCGATTTATCGCGCCGCGGCCCGCCTGAAATACGACGACTTCGAGTTGCGCAAGCCGGCGCCGAGCGATCCGGCCGAAGAGCTCGGGGCGATCCGTGCCAGCCGCGCCTATCGAATGATCACCGAACTGAAGAACACCGGCGTGTACCGCGCGATCCGCGGCCATCGCGCGGGCCGTGGGGGTTAAGTGAGCGGGAAAGCAAGGCCGAATCCGAAGTATCCGCGCGAGGAAGTGTCGCGCCGCACCGACGCATTCCACGAGGCGTACTACTACGCTGGGCTGTGGCGGAACACGACATGGATGGGCGTGCCCGCGTGGAAATGCCCGCTCGACCTCTGGGTCTACCAGGAGATCATCCACCAGACTCGTCCCACGCTCGTCATCGAGTGCGGGACGGCCCATGGCGGGACGGCGCTCTACATAGCCCACCTTTTCGACGCGATGGGCGACAGCGCGAAGACCTCGCGCATCGTTTCGGTTGACATCGTCGAGCGCCCGAACATGCCGCGTCACGCGCGGATTGACTACCTGCTCGGCTCGTCGACCGATGAATCGGTCGTCGCGCGGGTGCGCGAACGCGTCCGCGCGGATGATCGCGTGATGGTAATCCTTGATTCGCTCCACTCACGAGACCACGTGCTCGCGGAACTCCGCGCGTACTGGGCGATGGTCTCGCCCGGCTGCTACCTCATCGTTGAGGACTCGAACATCAACGGTCACCCGGTGTGGACCGACTACGAGCCCGACGCGGGCCCCGGGCCGTTCGAAGCGGTCGCGGACTTCATGAAAGAGAACGACCGGTTCGAGATCGACGCGAGCCGCGAACGGTTCATGATGACGTTCAACCCGAGCGGGTATTTGAAGCGCAAGAGCTGAGCTCAATGAGCCTCATGCTCAACTAGAGCGTCTTCACCCCAAATCTAGCGCAGTACGGCGCTTGTGAGGTTGCGCCCA